>Ga0315314_1000982_pt1 | contig 27432 bp, 23 predicted proteins | sample TDP9_MG_FD_203631 | JGI IMG/M metagenome (GOLD analysis project Ga0315314, IMG submission 203631) | Freshwater sediment microbial communities from Lake Towuti, South Sulawesi, Indonesia - TDP9 | ecosystem: Environmental > Aquatic > Freshwater > Lake > Sediment | place: Indonesia: South Sulawesi... | reverse complement strand
TTAGTCAATTATGTAATAGCATCTCAAAAATCTGTTTTTCTTGCAAGGTTGTCGAGTAATTCATCAGAAATCTTAATTGTTGAAATACTTCTGTCTCCTGTTTTCTGTATTCCTTGTGCTTTGCGAAGCGCTACGCAGAGTGGAGTTATGACCGCTCACTGTTTTCTGTGCACTGTCCCCAGCCATTACTATGTGGTTGTCCCTAATATCTCTAATATCTATCTGGAATCACATACAGATCGAGTTTTTTCTCTGGATGGTCAGGTTATTTTTAAAAGAGTATCAGACCAATTTCCAATTTCTTTAAGCAGATTAGCAAGCTCAGTGTAGGATATACTTGTATCTTTCGCTTCAATTCCATCACACGTTAGCCAAAGCTGCATAGTAGAGTCTTCTTGTACGTTATTCTCTAAATACCTACTGAGATTGTATAACTTGTTGAGACGCTCATAGGATGATCCATTGCCTGGTTCATAGAGTTTTTCCTTTTTACCAATAATCCTATATCTGATGGACATTGTTTGATTAAACGCCTGCCACATTTGAGCAATGCAAATCTCGAAATGAAACAAAGCTTTGAAGTATATTGATATCCTTTGTCTGTCTCCACCAACGTAATCTAGCAAGGAACGCCTTGCATTCTCGTATTCATGAAATGCTGCTTCTGCCCGACGTAGGAAGAAGATTATGCATTGCTTAATCTCTTGTTTTTTGGGTTCATGGAAAATTGAATTCACTATAAAACAGCTCAACCATTTTTCTGGACGATTAGAGAAATTCGGCACTTCGGGGACTTGACATTCTTTCAGTTCTGATATTCTTGGTGCTACGAAATGGTCAAGTGCATAGCTGTGAAGCCGCATGTGTCCTTTTGCATATTGAATCTTACCTTCCTTGCCGCATTTCGGGCAGGGGCCTTTATGTGAAAGTGGCAACAAGGCTTTGCACCATTTGCAGGTTATTTCATCATTCTTTTGGTTCATTCATTATTAGTTTATTGTGGACAGTCACAGTTTTCTGTGCACTGTCCCCAGACATTAACTCGTCCTACGCTGGCGTCAGAGACCTGCGTAGCCTTGTGCGAGGCAAGGATGGTTCAAATTTCGTTGTTCGTGGCTCGTCGCTCGTATTGCGTATTGCGCCTGGATTACGTGAAAACCACATTTATTTAATGTTCAATTCTTTTTTTACTTCGTTAAATGAATAAGTTTTTGCCTTGGCCTCTTTTGATTTTGCCACGCGAAGGGCTTTTAAGCATTCAAAATCTTCAAGCTCTTCCTGAATTTTTACGAATTCCTCGTAAGGGATTACAACAAATTCCTTTTCACCGTTTTTCTTTAATATATTGGCATGAAATTTCATCATATCGCTATCACCTCATCTGTATACTTCTTTTCGATGCATTATTCTGTAGATAATTACTTCGCCTCTTTCCGTTTCAAAAAGAACTCTATAATCTCCGACTCGAAGTCGATATTCTGGTGTAAAATTGGTCAATTTTTTAACATCGCTCTGCAAGTTATTTGATAATAATTCGATTTTTGAAAATATTAGCTTTAATCTTTTCTTATCTATTGACTTACAGTCCTTTATAGCTCTCGGCTTAAATTTTATTTTATACTCCATCGTTTCAATTATACCATATTTTCCTATAAAGTTTTATTTATTTTCCCCTAAACGGTATGCCTCACTGGCTGATGAAAGCAAATCAAAATGCAGCCGGTCTATCCTGCGTAGAATCTTGCGAGGCAAGGATGGTTCTTTCCATTCAAAGCACGAATATCGAAATACGAAATCCAAAACAAATTCAAAATTCTAATTTTCAAATGTTCAAAACGTGCTTCTTTGGATTTCTGATTTTGGTCATTTGAATTTGTTTCGTGCTTAGGATTTCGTGCTTCGTATTTTGTAAATCGTACTTCGTTTGGATTCCGCAACCAAATAATTCTGGTGTGCAGAGCACACCCTACCATGTCACTTTAGCCAGATTTTGCACCCGCGTCGGCTCTTTTAGAGCGTGAACATCGTCACGGTCTGCTCGTCCTTAATGAATATGCGGTTGCCGGCGATAACCGGATGCGCATAGATCGGTGTATCGGAGACCTTTATCCGGGCCAGTTCCGCATATTCCTCGCCGCTGGCTTTGAGGATAATTAGTTCGGAGCTGCTGGGCAGAGCCAGCAGAGCCGAGCCGGCGTCAACAATAGCAGCGAAACCGCCTTTACCATGCTGGGTTGCGTCGGTCCAGGCTGTCTGACCTGTCTGAGCGTTGATGCAGAAAAGATTGCTGTTATCCGTCAGGCCGAATAGCAGGCCGTCTTTAAGCACCGGCGTGTTGAACTGCACAGCGAGCTCCGGGTTGCTCCAAAGCTCTTTGGCGGCGAAGCCGTCGCCCTGTTTTTCGATCTTGACGGCCTTAGTGCCCCGGCCTTTCGCGGCATAGATAACCGTTTGTCCATCGATGATCGGTGTGGCGGCATTGTACGCCATCTTCTGGGGAACAGACGGAAATTGCCACAGGAGCTTTCCATCGGCTACGCTAATCCCCACGATGCTTTTTTCCGTCGGAGTTACGATCTGCTTGGTGCCTTGTACAGTCAGCAGGATGGGCGACCCATAATCCGGGCCTTCCTCGGCCCATCGCCACTTCTCGTCGCCGCTAGCCAGGTCGAAGGCGATGATTGCCCCATTGCCTTTGCCGCCGAGCTGCGCAATGCACATCCCATCGACGATAATCGGCGACATGGCCGTGAAGAATTGAGGCACGACCTTAGGGAACGGGTCCTTGCGCCAGATGAGCTTGCCAGTGGCGGCGTCGAGGCAGGAAAGGACCCCGCCCACACCTAACGTAACGACCTTTCCATCCGCCACCGTGGGCGAGCTTCTTGGCCCCGGGTGCCGGGCAGCTGCTCCGGTCACGGCCTGCGCCGCGTATTTGCTCGTCCACTGCTCTTCTCCTCTGTCGACTTCCAGGCACGTAGCAACCTCACAATCGTCCTGCCGTGTGAAAACGTAGAGCTTGTCGCCCACGAGCGCCGGCGTCGCATCGCCCGTGCCGACCGGCGTTTTCCACCTTAACTTCAGCTCTTTCGGCCATTTCGCAGGTGCGGTGAATCCGCTGACTTTGCCATCCCGATTGGGACCTCGCCACTGTGGCCAATCCTGCGCCAAGACGCACGTCGCGCCGATCAGCATTACACAGCCTACTATCACGGCCCTCGATCGATTTGTGTTTTTCATAGCAACCTCCTTGATTCCAAGAGTTTTTTGGTAACGGGTATTTTCTCAATACTGTTCAAAATAACACAATATTTCGTCCTAACGTCGTTATGGTCGAGCCAAAGCTGCGCAATCCAGCTTGTGCCGGTGGTATTATGGTCGGTATTGTCGCCAAGGGCAAGAAAAATTCCGGCAAGGCCAGGGAAAATACGAAGCAAAACCGTTATCAAATTCGAAATTCGAATCCTTCGACTACGCTCAGGACAAGTATCGAAATACGAAACAAATTCGAATTACCAAAATTGACAGCTTTGCTGTCATTCTGAGCGAAGCGAAGAATCTCCTATTCGTTGGCCAGGTCCTTCGGCTTCGCCTCAGGATGACACTTAAGTGTCATTTTGAACATTTGAACATTCGAATTTCGGTATTGTTTTGGATTTCGGGCTTCGGATTTCGTATTTTTCCTGGGCCTTTGTATTTTGAGTGAAAATTGGCTTTTTTGACCTTTTTCGAGTCTTTGTGTGCAAGTGCCTGCGTATTTGATTGAAAATACTTGTTTTTCGGGCAAAGATGGGCATAATACTGAAATGTATATGCAGGATGCTATTAAGGAGATGTGCAGATAGCAGTTTCTAAGGAAGTTATTTTGGTGCTGATTAAATTCAGGGTTCGTGGTGCTCTGAGGTATATCTGTCACGCTGAGATGCTCAAGGTTTTTCAGCGAGCCTGTGCTCGAGCAGGTATAGAAATCCAGCACAGTCAAGGTTACAATCCTCGTCCGAGGTTATCCTTGCCTTTACCGAGGCCGGTTGGGGTTGAGTCGGACGAGGAATTACTGTGTCTTCGATGCTCGATGCTCGATACTCGATACTCAATACTCAATACGATTAAGGCCAAGCTCGGGGCGCAATTGCCTGAGGGCTGTGAATTGCTTTCGGTAAGTCTTGCAAAAGCAGATACGTCATTTCAGCCTTGTTTAGTTACATACGTATTGCCAGTCCGGCAGGAATATCTAAATGACCAGTTAAGGGCCAGAATTGAGCGTTTGTCGGCGAGTGAAAGTCTTGCTGTAGAGCGTCGTATAGACTCAAAAAAATCGAAAATCGAAAATCGAAAATCGAAAATTAAAATGGTTGACGTCAGGCCTTTCTTGGAATCAATTGAATGGGATGATAGTGGCATAGTTGTTAAATGCAAAATTACCTCCGCTGGTTCGATACGAGTTGATGAGATTTTGAATCTGCTGGAAATAGATGTAGAAAAGCTAACAGCGCCGGTTAGGCGGACAAATGTACAATGGCAGGAACCAGAAAACAGAAGACAGAATAATTCTGAATTCTGACTTCTGAAGGAATGCAAATATGACAAGAGAGATGCTGATAAATGTTGCAGAGAGCGAGGAGTGCAGGGTCGCGGTAGTTGAGGCAGGCTGCCTTGAGGAACTTTACGTAGAAAGAGCCAGCCTGGGTAGTCACGTCGGCAATATTTACAAGGGCAAAGTAGTAAATATTGAGTCCGGCATACAGGCAGCATTTATAGACATCGGCGCTGTCAAAAATGGTTTTCTTCACATCAGCGACCTGCATCCGCGGTATTTTCCTGGGACCCGCAGCAGCACTGTCGAAAGCATCGGCCAGAGGAAATCACTGAAGGAGCGGCCGCCTATCCAGAATTGTCTAAGCCGTGGGCAACAAATCGTCGTTCAGGTAACAAAAGAAGGTATAAAGACCAAGGGGCCAACCCTTAGCACCTATCTTGCTCTGCCAGGTAAGTTCCTGGTTATGATGCCCTGGATGCGAGAGCATGGAGTTTCACATAAAATTGAGGATGATGACGAACGCAAAAGACTAAGACAGATTCTCCAGCAGAGCAACCCCCCCAAGGGACAAGGCTTCATTATCAGAACAGCAGGACAGGGATGCTCGAAAAAAGATATCCAAAATGACTTGAGATATCTGGAGAGACTGTGGAGGGCCATCGAAAAGCGGATGGAGACTGAGAAGGCGCCGGGCGAGCTTTATCAGGAATCGGATTTGGTTATCAGGGCGCTGCGAGATATTTTTAACGGCCAAGTAAGCAGAATAATATGTGACTCGGCAAGCGTGGTGCGCAAAATCAGGGACTTTCTTTCCATCGCTACGCCACGTTTGAAGCCCAGGGTGACATATTATGATAGTAAAGTTCCGCTGTTTCATAAATACCGAATTGAGGACGAAATCGCTAAAATCCAGTCCCGCACGGTAAAGCTTGCCGGCGGTGGCTCGATTGTAATCGAGCAGACCGAGGCCTTGGTCTCAATCGACGTCAATAGCGGACGATACCGCGGTCAAAAAAACGCCGAACAGACCGCCTACGAAAGCAATATGGAAGCGGCGCCCCAGATCGCAAGACAACTGCGATTGCGAGACCTGGGCGGATTAATAATCTGTGATTTTATTGATATGCGCAGCCAGAAACACCGCAAAGATGTGGAAAAGGTCTTTCGGGAGGCGGTCAAGGCTGACCGTGCTCGTATAAGAATGATGCGGATAAGCAAGTTCGGCGTAGTGGAAATGACACGCCAGAGGATGCGGCCCTCGTTGCAGTTCAGCACCTATCTGGCATGTCCACATTGCGCAGGGATGGGCTTTGTAAAAAGCCACGAGTCATCTGCTATTGAGATTATTCGGCTGTTGAATCTTTCAGCCTCGAAAAAGCAGATAAAACGCATTGAGCTATCTGTCTCGCCGGAAGTTGCTGAATATCTGCAGAATGAAAAAAGAGTGGCGCTTACACAGATTGAGCAGGAAAGCGCCAAGCGCATCGTCATTCATTCTGTGCCGGAGTATTCTGGTGAAAGACATGATTTAGTCTGTTACAATGAGCGGGGCAGCTTGGTAAAATTATAATATGGCAATTATTGGATCTTAGGAGCGAAAATAATTGCAATTTGACCTTGAATACGCACGGAACGTAATCCAAGCAGAAGCCGAGGCGATAAGTTCGATTACTCCGATTGTTGACCCGTCTTTTGCGCAGGCTTGCGAAATGATTTACAACTGCAGCGGCTCGTGCATAGTAAGCGGCATCGGCAAAGCAGGCATAATCGGGCAAAAGATAAGCGCTACTTTAGCTTCGACCGGCACGCCCAGCCATTTCCTTCATCCCACTGAAGCCGTTCACGGCGATCTCGGCAGGTTACGCAAAAATGATATCGTGATTGTTCTAAGTTACGGCGGCGAAACAGACGAAGTTGTTCGGCTGATAAATCTGGTCAAACAATTGGAGATTAAACTAATAACAATAACTGGTGACAGGGATTCGACTCTGAGTAGGTATGCCGACGTTGTGCTTTGTCTGGGTAAGATGTCTGAAGTTTGTCCGCTGGGTGTTGCGCCGAGTGTTTCTACCGCCTGTATGCTGGCGGTTGGTGACGCCTTGGCCTTCACCGTTATGAAGGCTCGTAATTTCAGTGTGGAAGATTATGTAAGGTTCCATCCTGGAGGTTTGCTTGGGGCAAAGTTGATGACGGTTGAGCAATCAATGATGTTCAGGCGCGGTGAGAAGTTACCCATCGTGGAATTTACCAATACGATAAAAAAGTTGCTTGAGAAAACCAGCGGCATAAAACGCCACGGGGCTGTGATGGTCGTTGATAAAGATGGTAGATTGGCCGGCATCATTACCGATGCAGACCTTCGCCGTTTGATGACCAAGGAAGGACCACGCGCTTTTGAATTAAAGGCCGGTGATGTTATGACGGCTGATTGTAAGAAAATAAGATCGGATGCCCTCGCTTCCGAGGCGACAGCTATTTTTCATAAATATAGAATTGACGATCTGCCGGTGGTTGATGCAGATAATAAGCCTGTCGGCTTAATCGACGTGCAGGATATAGTGACAATAAAAGTTGTTGGATAGGTAAGAGGGATACTCGATACTGGATACTCGATACTCATAAAAAAGCCGAGGCGAGCATCGAGAATCGAGCATCGAGAATCAGTATTACTATGACAAATCTCACAGACATACAGGTCTTGGTCATCGATGTTGATGGTGTCCTGACCGATGGAACGATAGTAATTAACGGCGACGGCAGCGAAAGCAAGTTTTTTAATGTGCTGGATGGCCATGGCATCCGATTGTGGCAAAGAGCCGGCCTAAAGGTGGCATTTTTAAGCGGCAGGGCGTCAGAGGCAACAAGACAGCGTGCCCAGGAGCTTGAAGTTCAATACGTGTTTCAAGACTGTCACAACAAACTCGATGCGCTGCAGAAGTTTCTTAAGCAGGTCGGTCTTTCACCGGAGGCGATAGCCTATATCGGGGATGATTTGCCGGATTTGCCGGTAATAAAATATGTTGGATTTGGGGTAGCTGTTGCCAATGCAGTTGATGAAGTCAAGCAATATGCTGACTACGTAACCACTCGGCCAGGCGGTAGCGGCGCAGTGAGGGAAGTGATAGAATATATCTTGAAAAATACTGGCCGATGGCAAGAGCTTATGGAGAGATATGAATAGTAGATATATGAAAAGTAAATACAAAGCACGAAATCCGAAGCACGAAATTTTGAAAAAGCACGAAGCACGAAACTCGAAATTCGAAACAATATCAAATTACCAAAATTCAAATGACCAAAACATTTAGAATTTTGAATTTTTGTCATTTGAATTTGTTTCGGATTTCGATATTCGAATTTCGGATTTAATAACGTGTTTATTTCGGATTTCGATATTCGATATTTTTACGGGGTAGAATATTTGTTATGGACCTTAAGTTGCGAACAATTATTATTGGCCTTATTTCGCTGGCGGCGGTGCTTGCAATATATCTGCTGTACAGCCAGGTGAGTAAAACACCGAAGATTTCCATTGAGAAGGTTGCGCAATCCACTGACACACAGGCCGATAGCAATGTCGGTGACTTTGATAGTGAAATCGGCAAAATTGCTGATGTTGGAATTGCTGCTCTTACCAAACCTGTCTTCCAGCACCTCAAGAATGGACAAGTTGACCGGGAATTCGGCTTCGAGGAACTTTTGCACCAGGTAAAGGATGAATGGGAGGTTGAAAAGCCGTATATTAATATTTATCAGCCTAATTTTAATTGTTATGTCACAGCCGACAGAGGTACGGTTCAGGTTGAAACTGCTGCTCTCAGGCCCAGCGTAGGGGACGCAACATTTGTCGGAAATGTGGTCATTCGTATTTTGCCCGCCAGCGGCAGCGACGTCAACGAAAGCTTTATTTACCTTGAAGATGTTGCTTTTGTCAGCGAAAAATCGTTACTTTCAACTGCCGGGCCGGTGAGGTTCGTTTCCCAAAATGCTCAAATGCTGGGCGACGGCTTAGAGCTTATCTATAATGACCAGCTCCAGCGCCTCGAATATTTTAGAATAATTCATCTGGAGAGTTTACGTTTCCCCGCCCAGCGCTGGGCGGGGTTCTCCCGGACGACAGGGAATCGTGAATCGAACCCCGAACCCCGAACCCCGAACCCCGAACAACAGGAAGGGCAATACTATAAATGTATGCTCAACAAGAATGTGGTTATTGATGCACCTTTTCAACTCGTCTTTGCCCAGGACAGTGTTTCCATCAATAATATCTTCTGGCCAAGGGCCTCGGCTGAGAAATCGTATCCAGAGCATACTGGTAATTGGAGATCGGAAATTGGTAATTACCAGTTACCAATTACCAGTTACCAACCTGGCGTTGACATAATTGTTTCCTGCGACAATGGTGTTGTCTTTGTGCCGATGGACTCCGCTTGTGAACAAACTGGTAATTGGAAATCGGAAATTGGTAATTACCAGTTACCAATTACCAGTTACCAAACTGGCGATGACATCGCTGGGCGACCGACATTTGTTACGTGTAGAATCGATTACGATGTTTCGACCGGCGATGCTGTTGCCCTCGGCCCGTCAAAACTGGTAATTGGAGATTGGAAATTGGTAAATACCAGTTACCAATTACCAGTTACCAGTTACCAACTTCCGGTAGAGATAACCGCCCAAAAAGAGACTAAATTTTCCTCCGTCTCAAATCAGGTCATTTTCGAAGGCGATTGTGTCTGTACAATGCTCCGAACAGACCCAAATGATGTCCAGCAAAAATACACACTGTCGGCGCCGAAGCTTATAGCAAATCTAACCCCCGCCTGCGCTGGGGCAAGCCTGCCCCTGCAAAAGCAGGGGCAAGACCCGAATAATAAATCACGTATAGAGCATCTGACTGCTGATGAGGGGCAGGTTTTGCTTAAGAGTATTAGGACAGTAAAGGGACAATTGATTAGTGGCGTTGAGTTGGATTGTTTCAAAACCGAGTACGATGTCGGCCAGCAGCTTTTCGTAGCGACCGGCCCAGGCACTATAAGGCTGAATAATTCGAGCTCCGTGGGAGAACCCCGCTTGGAAGATTCCGGTCTGCAAAAAAAATCCTCTAACGGGGCGAGCGTCGCCGAACCCAATGAGCAGGCAGGCAGATTTAGTTTGCGCCAGCCATGCTACGCGTTTTTGCGAGATTTTGCTACCTTGACGTATTTTCAGAAAGCCAATCGAATTGTCGCTGATGCCGAGCCAGGAGGGACACTGAGAATGGATTACTTTCCGATTATCGCAGGCAAATCTGACCAGCAGGTTGTAGCAACAGCAGCTCACGCAGAACTCGACTTGGTGCAGGCTGCTAATGGTCAAACTGAACTTTCATCGCTGACCGCCTCAGGCGGAATTACTTATGAATATCAGAATAACGAATTCCTTGGCGGAAAATTATTTTATGACCCCGGCAAATTTATAATGAAGGTTTTGGCCGATGAATCTGGCCCCTGCTATTATAATGGTGCTCTTGTTGATGGGATTGAAGTTGACTTGAAGACCGGCAATGTCAAAGCCCAAATCCTTACCCCCGGTGCGCTGCAGATACCATGAATCTGAACACGAAACATCAACGGTCAGAGAACAGAAGACAGAAGGCAGAAGACAGAAGTCTGTCCTCTATTCTCTGTCTTCCGTTCTTTGTCCTTTTTTCTCTGTTTTCTGTCCTCCGTCCTCTGTCCTCTGGGAGTGCCGTGATAGAACAGATGTCTGCGTCGAGAAAGCCCGTATCTGCCAAAGCAGCGGCGGAGAAAGCAACGAATCGGATGTCCGATGAAAGGGCAGGGCTTGGCAAAGGCATTTTCGTCACCACACGCGGTAACAAAATGGTAGTTCCCGACCAGATCAAGAACAATCCTTATGTAAGCGGTGTACAGGCTGGAATTAGCTGGGCTGAGTTGGAGCCGGCAAAAGGCGAATATGCCTGGCAGGAGATTGAAAATTTCCTGGCAGAATTGGACAAGTACGCTAAAAAAGGTGCTTTTAAGTTTGTAAGTGCCGGGGGGAAGGTAATGAGCGACAGTCAGTTGGCCCGCGGAAGAGGCAGGTCCGGCTCTGAAGTTGTCTACGAGAACACCGCTACCCCAAAGTGGCTCTGGAACGATCCCAATGTCAAATCTGTCGGCAACATTCCGACCCCGAAAGGAAGACTGCCTTATTACCCTGTATATTGGGACCCGGCTTACCAGCAGCATCTTGAGGAATTCATAGCGGCCTTTGCCAAACGATTTGATGGTGATACACGCATTGAGTACATAAGAATGGGTGGCTGGCAAATCGGGACAAACGAGCCGAGCTTTTATGGCGGTGCAGGCGAATTCATTGTCGAGCAATTAGCACAGCACGGTATGGATATTAAACGGTTCCAGGACAAAAGTAAGATCACGCGAAGTCTTCCTGGTGACGGTCTTTACGCTGTGGCAGTTCGGGACATGATCAATATCTGGTACAAGCATTTCAAAAAGACCCGCCTTGGGGCGACCATACATTTCAGCAAGGAAGCAGGTAGCTTTGAAGAGGCTATGATGAGACACTGTTTCAGTAAAAAGACAACAATTTTGAACACCGGCCTTAATGAGAAGGATAAACGACTCGCCCGCGAGGAATTTAGAGAGGCGCATGATCGATATGGGTGCAAAGTAGGCTGGGGAGGGATAACCCATATTGGGCAGTTCGCCAGCAAAGTGGAGCTGGATAGATTAGGCCGGACAGTGAGGTTTGAGGCGATTATGCAGGGCATCGGAGATGATGACGATCCCAATTATGCTCCAGCCTCAAAGGTGAGCTATCTGGTGTTCGGAACCGATTTTCTGGAGGATGAAAAGGCTATTAAATGGGCTTCTGGGCATCTTTCCCAATAACGACAGAGACCCCGCCCCGCGCTGGGCGGGGCACACTTAATGCTAATCAACCCCGTGAGAGAATACACTATGGTCGACGAGGAATCCCAGATAACAGAAGTCTCTCACGGGGTCAACCACAAAGCTGCTGTAAATCTTCTATGCTCAATTCGTTTAGGCGTGTGACGATTTTTTCAGCCATGCTCAACTGGTCGGCGTCGTAGGAGTTTGTTACGGCGATTGTGTGCATTCCTGCTTGCTTGGCGGCTTTTAGTCCCCAATGTGAGTCTTCGATAACAATACATTGGTTTGGCAAAATGGGGTCAGTGACATTACTATTGAGTTTTTGCAAGGTTAGCAAAAATCCTTCCGGGTGGGGCTTTCCTTTTTTTACCTCTTCAGCAGAAACTATCATGGTAAAGAAATGTCGCAATCGAGCCTGTTCCAATATCAATTCTATCTCGGCTCGCAGCGCTCCAGAACATATCGCCATTGGTACATTGTGGTCTTTGAGCATCGCCACAAAGTCACGCACGCCTTCGATTATTTGGCCTTCGGTTTTTGCCATCTCTGCAAATATTTGGTTTTTTTGTTTAACAAGGTTCTTGATTCCTTCATCATCAAGACCAATCTGGTTTCTATCGGCAACCAGCATAAGGCAATCAACGTCTGTTAGGCCGAGATATTCTTTGTAATAATCTTTTATTGTTATCGCGATGCCGTACTGTGCCAACACGCGATTGAAGGCTCGCAGATGCAAAATCTCGGAATCGGTTATTACACCATCAAAATCAAAAATAACCGCGCGAAGCATAATAGTTGACTAGTTAATTAGTTAATTGGTTAATTAGTGAATTAGTTTTTCTTAAGAGACCGTATGTAGGAACTTATTCCTTTTGATAGTCCTTCATATTCTTCATCCAGATAAATAAACGTCTTTTTGTCAATGTACTTTAGCCCTAAAGCAACCCTTAAGTGACTTCTTGTCTCTTCACATTCTCCACGGGATGTATAAAGAACTCTTGCTTTATCAGCAAAATAATACCTGCCGTGTGCTTCAGCAATATTTGAAATAACTGAATTAGCTGAATCTCTCATTTGGCTGGCAAGGCCATATTTTTCTTCCTTTGGAAAAGCTGCTGTTATCTTGTAGATTCCCATTAGAAGTGCATATCCCTTTTTCCATATATTCAAATCGTAAAATCCTCTTGCCATCCCATTCCTTATTTCACTAATTCACTAATTCGCTAATTCACTAATCAACTAATTCACTAACTGGTCCGACCAAGGTCTCATAGTCTGTAAAAGTTGACTTATCGCCGGTGCAGATTATCTCTGCTAACGCAGCAATTTTGGGAGAATTCTTGGTGATAAATCTTCGGGCAATCATAGCCTTGTGTTTTTTCATAGGGATTTTTTGGCCGTTTTCGCCGACTACTTCCATATCTACATTTGTGCCGGCCTGGCTGCACAACAGGTAACCATTGATCAAGTCAACTGCAATATCGCCTGCTGCTCGGCCGTAAAGGTCCATATATTCGTTGCCGTTTTCTTTCACAAAGGCAATCGACTTTTTCAACTGTTCTGTCCCTTCAGCAAGTTTTTCGAGTAGGTCGTTCAATTCAGGGTCAAACTGCTGTTCAGAAAGCTCTGCAAGCAGATTTTCGGCGGTTCCGCTGCAGACGCCGCGCACCGCAGCGACAATTTGTAGCTGGCTTGTCCCTTCATAGATAGTGGTGATTCTGGCATCGCGGGCGTGCCGTTCACAGGCGTAGTCCCGCATATAGCCGCTGCCGCCCAGCACCTGAATCGAATCATAAGCGACTCTATTGCACATCTCGGAGCAATAATATTTACTCATCGGCGTCAGCATTGAAGCGAATCTTTTGTACTTTCTTGCATCATTTTTAAGCTGCTTTGCCTCCTCTTTGCTGCTGTTGTCATTCCCGCGCAGGCGGGAATCCAATTCCATTTTTTTGGTGCATCCGATTTCCATATCGACTACTCGTGATGTTTCGTACAAAAGCGCCCGGCCAGCCTCGATAGCGATTTTCATATCAATTAGCATATCGCGCACGGCTGGCAGCTTTTCGATAGCCACGCCGAACTGTTTTCGGCTGGCTGCGTAATCGCGGGCCACGCGGAAAGCGGCTTCGGCAATGCCGACCGATTGGGCTGCGATGCCGATACGGGCGCCGTTCATCAGGCTCATAACGTAGGTGATTAGTCCACGCTGACGTTCGCCGATGAGCTGGCAGGGCGTGTTGTCAAAGAATATCTCGCAAGTCGGCGAACCGTGGATACCTAATTTATCCTCCAGCCGGCGAATATGCACCGTTGGGCCTTTGTCGCAGACAAACAAACTTAGTCCTCGTCCATCGCTTATCTCCGGCTCACTGCGAGCCAGTACCAAAAGCACTTCGCCGCAGCCGTTGGTTATGAAGCGTTTCACGCCGTGCAGAAACCAGTTGCCGCTGTCATCTTGAAACGCCCGTAGTTTAACCGCCTGCAGGTCAGAGCCTGCATCAGGCTCGGTCAAAACCATCGCGCCGGTTACCTTTCCTGCTGCAAAATCGTGTAGATATTTTTGTTTGATTTTTTCGCAGGCGAAAGCGTTAATCGTTTCTGCGATTCCCTGCAGGCCGAATATGTTCATAAGCGCGGCATCCGCGCGCGAGATAATCTCGATAGCCATCGAATAAACAAGATTCGGGAAGTTCAAGCCGCCAAACCGATACGGCAGTGTGAAACCCATGACCTCAGCCTGCGCGAGTTTCTCAAGGGACTCTTGGATGCTCTTGGGGCGGATTACTGAGCCATCTTTGTTGAGGATGTTGCCTTGGCGGTCTACTTCTTCGGCGCGCGGAGCAATGAATTCTGCGGCCAATTGCCCCAGGCAGTCCAGCACTAAATGATAATTTTGTACCGCCTCATCGGCGTTGGCCGGTGCATAATCGAATTCGCTTGCGAACTTGAAGTTCTCCTCGCAAATCTCTGCCAGCTTGCGCAGATCGATATACTTGAACAAGAATTGTATGTCGTCGTTGTCCCTGTAGAAGTTTGCCATAGCTTCCTTTCGTATCTCGTATCTTGTGAAGCGTATCTCGAGATTCAGATTATCAGAATATCAGGTAGTGGGTATCAGGCTATCAGGATATCAGGCTAACTGACTGAAGTCGGGTTAGATTTTCCTGATATCCTGATCTGCTGGTATCCTGCATCCTGATTTCCTGATGCTCTGGTATCCACTCGTGTTCAGCTTCACGCTCCACGAGCGACGGATTTTATTGCCTTTATCATCTTGGGCACGCCTTCGTTTAAGTCGCCGATTATCTTGTAATGTGCAACCTGAAAAATCGGCGCTTGCGGGTCGTTGTTTATTGCGACGATTTTCTGGCTCTGGCTCATCCCAGCCTGATGCTGAATCGCGCCGCTTATTCCGACAGCTATATACAGGCTTGGCCGAACCGTGGTGCCGGTTTGGCCAACCTGGTGGTCTTTGTCGATAAAGCCCAGGTCAACCGCGGCTCTGGAAGCTGCCGGCGCCGCACCGAGGCAGTTTGCCAGGTCCCAGATGAGCTTGAAATTGTCCTTGCTGCCCACGCCTGCTCCGCCGGCGACAATTATCCTTGCTGCCTTCAGATTCACCTTTTTTGGACGTTTCTGTTCAGCGAGGATCTGAAGCGGTAAATCCTGTGGCGAGAATTTTGCTTTCTCTTGAATGATTTGGCCTTTGCGGCTAACATCCGGCTGGGGTCTTGGCATTACGCCTTCGCGGACGGTGGCCATTTGCGGCCAGCGCTGCAGATTTATGATGGTAGCAATTATATTTCCGCCGAAGGCCGGCCTTATCTGAAACAGCAGATTCTTGTGCAGTTTTCCATCCTTTATGGTCCTGTGGTCGCCGATTTGAAGGTCCGTGCAGTCAGCGGTAAGGCCAGCCTTTGCGGCACTTGCAATTCGAGGGGCCAAATCTCGCCCTATGATGGTTGCTCCATAAAGCACTATCTGCGGCTGGTACTTATGAATTAGCTCAAGCATCACTTTTGCGTAACTATTTGTCTGATAAGCTCGCAGCAAGGGATGCTCGACCAGATATACTTTATCTGCTCCGTACTGTATCAGTTTTGTGGTGAGTTCTTTGATGTCGTTGCCCAAAAGGGCGGCAGCCAATTTTACGCCCAGCGTATCAGCTAAGTGCCGGGCTTTGCTCATCAGCTCGATCGGCGTATCCTGTAATTCGCTGTTGTGCTGCTCGGCAAAAACCCAGACCTCGCCATATCTATTCACGGCAATCATACGAATTTGAGCTTCAAAGATCAAAGTGCTCGTTAAACGGTTGCGGTTGCGCTGCTTGTCACGGTTACGTTACACGTATGACGTTTTACGAAATGAGCAGCGCAACCGATAAACGCAAGACGAAAAACAGCAAATCAAAGATCAAAGTGCCATCCATCGGACTGCACAAGGCTTTCGTCCTGCGTTTGGGGCTGCCACCCTTTACTTATCAATTTTATTGGGTGGCAGCCTCAAAGCCGTAGGCTTTAGGGATGGTTTTTCCTCTGGCTAAACACGTGCCCTGCTTTCGCAGGGATGACGTCACCGCCGCGAAAGCAGGGGCAAGAAAGCACGCCCGTGTTTTTAGTATCGGCGTCCGCCGCCTTGGCCACGATCAAAACCGCCGCGTCCGCCGCCACCTCTGGGCCTTCGGCCCTCTGTCCTGGGGCGAGCTTCATTTACATTTATATCTCGGCCTTTCAGATTTTTGCCGTTTAGGCTGGCAATCGCAGTTTCAGCCTCGGCTTTGGCAGGCATTTCTACAAATCCAAATCCTCTGGATTCACCGGTAAAGCGGTCCTTTATGATGTTGATGGAGCTGACCTCGCCGTAAGCCTCAAAGGCCTGACGCAAATCATCTTCTGTCACATCGCCTGACAAATTACCCACATAAATGTTCATTTTACTTTCCTTTCTGACTCTAAACGATATTTACTTTCGGCACGGCCAGACACGCGTCAAGCCTTCAAATACCGAGAACGTTTTTTGTCGTATATCGTATCGTGTGTCGGCTATATTGTAAATCCTGTTGTTTATTTTTCATTATTGTTCGTTATGCTGCTCGGCAAAAACCCGCGCAGCAATCTGTGCGAGGAGCGAAGCGACCAAGCAATCTCAACCCTTCGCAAGTCAGCGATTGCCACGCCCTCACTCTGTTTGGGCTCGCAATGACATTTTAGTCATTTGTATTTGTTTCGTGCTTCGGATTTCGTATTTCGGATTTTCTCTCACGCTATTATTTTGTCCTCAATTAGCTCGTGTATCATATTGGCGATGCCTTCATCAGTCGGCTGGATTTCTTTGCTCTCCTTTGCAGCCAGGACGACACTTTGAATGCGGTGGACCTGGGTTGGTGAGCCGCTTCGGCCACACCAGTTTAAATCCGCACCGATAAAATTAAGGTCCCAGTGCTTTATCAATAAGCCCTTTTCTTTCAGTTCGCTGCATTTGTGCGTAATAAGCTCCTTGATTTGGGCTTGGTCTGCTTGCGGATTCTCGCTTTTAACTTTTTTCTCAATTTCGATTGGCGTAAGCGCATTTTTATACTTCATCATCTTTTTTGCAGCAGCGACCCTCGGCTCATTTGCATCGCTGGTGACAGTCAGTAAAACTGGCAGAGTAGTTTTGACCTGTTGCCAGCCATTTCCGATATTTCTACGCATCGTTATGGTTCTGTCGTTCAGATCTATAAGCTCTTCAACATAGGTAATCTGGGTAATGCCCAGTTTTTCTGCCGATTGTGGACCTACCTGTGCGGTATCGCCGTCAATTGCCTGTCTGCCGCAAAGAACGATATCGTAAGTAAGTTTTTTGACCGCGCAGCCAAGAATGTAGCTGGTTGCCAAAGTGTCGCTTGCGGCGCATCGTGGGTCGGTTATCAAGATAACATCGTCGGCTCCTCGGAAAAGTGCGTCTCGGAGGATCGCAGCCGCCCCCGGCGGCCCCATAGAAATAACTGTTATCCGGCCACCAAATTTGTCTTTAATCTGCAGAGCTAATTCCAGCGCGTTGAGGTCTTCTGGATTGAAAATAGCCGGCAGCGCAGAACGGTTTACCGTGCCATCATCGTTCATCACCTGGCCTGTAATCCTTTTGGTGTCAGGAACTTGCTTGGCCAGAACAACACAATTGTAAGCCACAATAATTTCCTTAACGGTCTCTTTATTCACTTCAATTTTTGAAAAACCAGTTTAGCGGGATTTGCCGCCACGTCAACCATAAAAAGTTTTTTTGAGTTAACCCCGTTAGAAAGCTCGGGTGGGGCTTTAAACCCCACCCTCGCCATATTCTTTTTACCCCGTGAGATAGCCTTGCGAAGCGCAGCATCTCACGGGGCTTTTTTTTTCTAACGGGGTTAATTAGCGGTCGCATCCATCCGATAATTCTATTGACTTTGCATGTTTTATTTCGTAAGAAAAAATGGTGGGGACAGCCCACCCTACCATTTGTAGTGGTGTGGTTGGCTGATATTTGAAAAAATTCAATTAGAGGAGAAATGCAATGAAAACGAAATACAAAATCTTGATAGCTGGGCTGGTTATGGCATTGTTATCCACCGTCATGCTTTGGGCCCAGGAGCATCCGCGAGAAGGTCAGCGCATAGAGCAGGTGCACACCAGACTCGCTGAACTAAAGGAAGCTGCCCAGCTCGCTGAGAGAGAAGGCCAGCCTGAAAAAGCCGCCCAGATGCGCGAAAAGGCCAAAAAACTCGCCGAAGAAATCAAGGCGTTCGCACAAAAAACCCCGCCCAGCGCTGGGCGGGGCAGAATGCCCGCTGAGGCTAAGCAGCGCATTGAGCAGTTGCGGGACATGGCCCGCCAGGCCAAAGAGCGCGGAGAGATGGAAAAGGCCAGCCAGCTCTGGGCCGAGGCCGAGGAGCTTGAGCGGACACTGAAACGCGAGTTTGAGCGCAGGCCTGAGGATGTGCAGCGGCCCGAGCCCTGGAAGCCTATTGGGCCTGAGCCGCCAGAGGGTATCCGAGAAAGACCTGAGCCGCCAAGGCCGTGGACGCATTTAGAACACATGCAAAAGCAGCTCAAAGAGGTGCTGGCAGTTCATCTGGAGCGGATGGCAAATGAGTTTAGAGAGCTTCAGATGCACGTGGAGCGGATGGAAAGAGAACTACAACAGTTGCGAGCCGAGAATATGCGTTTGAAAAGCCAGTTGCGTGAAAGGCCTCCTGGACGCTCAGACCTCCGCCCCTCGAATAAATAAGTGCCTAAAATTTTAAGTGCCTAAAGTTAAAAAGAATGAAGGGACCCCGCTTCGCGGGAACCCAATAATGAATATCGAACAAGGAATTTCGAACCCCCGTTTTCACGGGGGCAAGCTTGCCCCTGCGAGGGACCCCGCTTCGCGGGAACCCAAGGCAGGGGTTCACTATTCGACATTCGATATTCTAAACTTTTGTCTGACGACAGTCAAGATTCAATTCTATCCAACACTTTAGCTCACTTTAAAGTGCCAATAGTCGTAGAAAAAACTGCTAAACCCGCAGGGTAAAAAGGCCGACTTTGTTTCTCGGACGAATGCTGTCGAAAGGTGAATTAGTTGATTAGTTAATTAGTAACTAATTCGCTAATTCACTCAAATTTTTTTTTGACAACGCTTATTATAAGTCGATAATTAGCGCAAAGGAGTTTGTTATCGGATGTTAGAAACTAAAGCCAGTCGAGAGCCGGATTGGTTATTGGTAAATGGTAATTGGTAATTTCCAGTTTCCAATTTCCAATTACCAATCGGGGGCTAATAATGAAGAATGAGACCAGCTATGATACAATGTTCGGCAGAATGGCGGTGCAGCAGGGACTGTGCACAGACGACGAACTACGTTGCGCGCTTGAGGAGCTGGCATCCCGCAAGAAAACCAATCCTATATACCTGGCGGACCTTATGGTCGAGCTTGGCTATATTACGCAGAGCCAGGCTGAGAGGCTGAAGGCAAAGCTAAAAGAAAGCAGGGCGGTTCCGCACCAGATTCCGGGCTATAAAGTCCTGGGTAAGCTTGGCGCCGGTGCGATGGCAGTCGTCTATAGGGCTACGCAGTTGAGTCTGAACCGCACCGTCGCGATAAAGGTTCTGCCAAAACGCTTCAGTGAAAATCCAGAATACGTGGAGCGGTTCTACAAGGAAGGTCAGGCCGCCGGAAAGCTCAATCACCCCAATATCGTCCAGGCCATCGACGTTGGTGAGGCAGGCGGATACCACTATTTCGTAATGGAGTATGTTGAGGGCAAAACCATAGCAGATGACCTATCGGCGGGCAAAATTTTTGATGAGCATGAGGCCCTGGACATAATCATCCAGGTTGCTCATGCGCTTGCTCACGCCCACGCTAACGGCCTTATTCACCGTGACGTCAAGCCCAAGAATATAATGATAACTAACGACAGCGTAGTCAAGCTGGCGGATATGGGTTTGGCGCGTGAAACAACAGACATCCAGGCGGCTCAGAGCGAGGCGGGCAAAGCCTACGGTACGCCTTACTACATTGCACCTGAGCAAATCCGCGGCAAGATTGACATCGACGGCAGAGCAGATATTTATGGCCTCGGAGCAACTTTCTATCATATGGTGACCGGACGGGTGCCGTTTATTGCAGACGATTCTATGGAGGTTATGAAAAAGCATTTGAAGGAGCGGCTGATTCCGCCGGACCACATAAATACTTCGCTATCGGCTGGCGTGTCGGAAGTGATTGAAATTATGATGGCCAAGCGCAGGGACGACCGCTATAAAAACGTTGAGGAGCTGCTGACGGATTTGGAGGCCCTTCGTGATGGCCAGCCGCCGCTGCAAGCGCACAAAAGATTTGATGTTTCGGTGCTCCAGCAGTTAGGAAAGGGAGAATCTGTTGGCAGCGAGGAGGAAACCTACAACGAAGAGACCGTTACTCGTTACCGAGTTGCGGTTCTGATTTTAGGCACGTTGGCAGCCGTATTCTTTTTGATTATGATTCTTCTGCTGCTTAGATAACCAATTAACCAATCACCAATTAACTAATTACGAGAATCGAGCATCAAGCATCGAGTATCGAGTTATTCCTTCGCCCCGTGCTTACGCAAGAGTTCAACGATTTCCGTGTATCCTTGTTCCTTCGCCGATGACAAAGCTGTCTGTCCCTTACTATCTTTTGCGTTCATATCGGCGCCTTTGGCAACCAGCAGTTCCACCACGTCCTTGTAACCGCGTTTGCATGCTATGTGCAGTGGCGTCTCACCGTCGCTCTTTTTTGCGTTGACATCCGCACCTTTGCCAATGAAAAGCCCCACAATTTTCGTGTATCCGCTTTCGACTGCACAGTGCAAAGGTGTCAGGCAGCCCATCCACACGTCGTCAGTTGACTTCGCATTCACATTGGCGCCTTTGGCGAGCAAAATTTCGGCAACATCCATGCGTTCATTGTTGGCTGCAAAGTGCAGCGGCGTGCGGTCGTTAGCTTCCCTTGCGTTGAGATTGGCACCTTTGGCAATAAGCAGTTCGGCCACATTCTTGTTGCGCGCGTAATGCAGCGGTGTCATGGCCCAGTTATTCTTTACATCGATAGCGGCCCCTTTGGCGATAAGCAGTTCTGCCACATTGGTGTGACCTGCCTCGGCTGCAACGTGCAGCGGGGTATCACCGTACTGGTTCTTCGCGTTCGCATTGACGCCCTTTGAGATAAGCGTTTTGAGCTGGTCGATGTTACCAGTGGCCGCGGCTTCGTGCAGGGACTCAGTGAGCTTGTCTTGGCGCTCGGCCGCGGCTTTTGTTTCCGCCCGGGCAGTCAAAGCAACAGTTGTCGGAATAACCATCGCAATTATCAGCAAGATGGCAATCGCTGATGGTATCCAGCCGTCGCGGCTGCCGCGAGGTTCTTTGCCAACTAATCGGCTGATACGGGTAAACAAGCTGCTGCCACTCGCTGCTACTGCTAATTCGCCCCTGCTGGCGCGAATCTCCTCCATTAAAGTCAAGGCCCTTGCATAACGTACTCGGTCACCTGATATGCTCACCGCTAAATCATCGCAGCAATTCTCTCTTTCGGCTCGAATCTTATGTGAAACCCACCATACAGCCGGATGATAAAAGCCGAGTATCTCCACCACCGTCTGCAACATATTGACCAAATAGTCGAATCTTTTAATATGAGCCAATTCGTGTGCCAGCATGGCGTCCAATTGTTCTACGCTTAGGCCGGTTAAGGCGCTGGCTGGCAGTAATATCACCGGCCTTAGCCAGCCGACAACCGTGGGCACTTCAACCAAAGCAGACTCCAAAAGCTGCACTGCCCGGTTGACGCCTAATTTTTGCACCAATTCCTTTAATCTGCCTTGCAGTGAGGCGTTTACCTGTCTAACCATCTTTCTTCTGAGCCGCTGCAGTTGTGCCCAGCCACCCAGATGCCAAACAGAAAGTCCAAACACGCCGACAAGCCATCCTGTGACTATGTAAGGCAACGCTGGTTCAAACAATTCGGCGGTGTGCTGTTTCCAGGATGTCTTCGTAGCAACTGTTTTAGGCTGTTCCGGCTCTTCTAAAATAGATGACGGAGGACTGAAGTTCAACATCTAATCTGTCTTCTGTCATCTGACTGCTGAATTCTGTCTTCTGCTCTGATTGTAGTACTGAGACCGGAATTAACTGCATAGTTACAACAGGCAATAGAACTAAAAGAGCCAGTGCCGAACAAGCAATTATATAGCGCACGTTAGCTGTGGATTTTCGCAATACTGCCAGCAGGATCGCTAAGAGCAACGCTACTGCCGCAGCCTGCCAGAGGAAATGAAGCAGTGTCCAGCCGAGTTTTTGAACGATTTCCGGCGACAGAATGTTTTGTAATGCTATCATGATTTTTCTCCTTCCAATTCATCAAGTAGTTTTCGTATTCTTGTAAGTTCTTTTGCGGACACTTTTTTCGCTGAAAGCACCCGCATTACTAATTTTTCTGCTGAGCCGGAAAAGGCCCTTTGCAGCAAATCGCCCACTAATTGCTTTTGCGTTTTTTCCTCCGTAAAGGCGGGCTTGTAGACGTGCTGTCGGCCAGATTCATCTCTTCTTAAAAGCCCTTTCTCGGCCATTATTTGCATTAGCTTTAGGGTTGTAGTATAACCGGTTTCCTCGCGTTTACCCATTACTTGATTGACGTCCCGAACTGTGCTGGGGCCGTTATCCCATAATATCCTTAGAATTGTCAGCTCTCTATCTGTCGGCCTTGGAGTTTTGTGTCTTGCCATACTTAATCTCCTTTAGAATAGTTGTTTTTTGATTCGTTAAGTCAAAATATACGAAGGCTTTCGTAATGTCAACGAAAAAATTCGTATTTTTATAAAAATTTTGAAAAAATTTCCGGCGTGGCTGTTTTTTCGTCAAAAACGCGAAAAAGGCCTATATGCTAATTTTGAATGAAAATACCCCTAAATAGATTTAGGGGCTAAATATGGATTTTGTGTCAAACGTGGAATGACCGTGTTAGTCGGCGCTCTTTTGTTTTCCGTAGGCGGCGACGATCTGCTGCTGAATATTCGGCGAAAATCGGCTTTTTCGTCTATTTGAGATAAAACCCCGTGTAAAATACGGGGCTAAATATTTAGCCCCACATTTGGGCCTCCGCTTTGCGGGAACCCTCATGTGGGGTTATCTAATTTATTCGGTTCTAAGCTGAATAACCAAGCAAAACCCCGCTTCAATAGGGTTTAGGGTATAGGGTTTAGGGTATAATCTTCTATCCCCTATCCCCTAAAAAAATCGCAAAAAATTCCTGATTTTGGGGCAATTTTTACTTGCGTTTTGGACTTGGCAGGCGTATGATTTGACTTATAACCGGGTTGCAATGTTTAAGAGGAGGTGAACATACTCGATCTTTTCTTCAAGTTTAGTGCTTACCTTGGAACCGTATTGTGCGCACGGAGCATTCTGTAATATCAACAATTTTTGAAAGGGTGGAAAGATGAAAAGGATAGTATTGGTATCAATATTTGTTTTAATGCTATGTGGAGTTGCTCCTGCTGTTGATGGCCCTAAGTGCGACCTTCATGAAGCCTTAGATACAACTGGCAGTTTCACCACCGGAGGCAATGCGGATTGGTTCTGTCAGACTACGACATCCTACTACGATGGGGATGCAGTCCAGAGTGGAGGGATCTTACACAACCAACAGTCGTGGATTCAGACGACGGTGAGCGGATGTGGGACGGTGAAGTTTCACTGGAAGGTATCTTCTGAGGGTGATTTTGACTATCTGGAGTTTTACATAGATGGGGAGCTTCTGGACCGGATCGGCGGTGAGGTGAACTGGCAGCAGATGACGTACACGATCATTGCTGCGGGTTTGCATACGTTGCAATGGCGATATGTCAAGGATAAGACTGGTAGTTCTGGCAGCGACTGTGGCTGGGTAGATAGGGTGCAGTGGGTGGCTGCTGAATGTAGTCCTGCATGTGATTTTTCTAACGCCTTAGATACAACTCTGAGTTTCACCACCGGAGGCGATGCGAATTGGTCCTGTCAGACTATCAGCTCCTATTACGATGGGGACGCAGCTCAGAGCGGACATATCTCACACAACCAACAGTCGTGGATTGCGACGACGGTGAGCGGATATGGGATGGTGAGCTTCTACTGGAAGGTATCTTCTGAGAGCAAATATGACTATCTGGAGTTCTACATTGACGGTGTCCTGCAGGACCGAATTAGCGGATTGGTGGACTGGCAACAGATGAAGTACACGGTCGCCACTTCGGGTTTGCATATCTTGGAATGGCGATACATCAAGGACCATAGCGATAGTGCTGGTAGTGACTGTGGCTTGCTGGACCTGGTGGAGTGGATGACTATCGGACCTCCCGCTCCATGTGACCTTTCTGAGGCCTTAGATACCACTTTGAGTTTTATCGTCGGTGGCAGTGCGGATTGGTTCTGTCAGACTACCAACTCCTATCACGGCGGAGATGCAGCCCGCAGCGGAGGTATCTCGCACGAACAGGAGTCGTGGATGCAGACGAAGGTTAGCGGGGCAGGAACGGTTAGCTTCTATTGGAAGGTAGTATCTGAAAAGCATTTTGACTATCTGGAGTTTTATATTGACGGTTTACTGCAGGAGCAAATTAGCGGTTCGGTAGACTGGCACCGGATAACGTACACCGTCACTGCTTCGGGTTTACATAAGTTGGAGTGGCGATATGTCAAGGATGGGACGGTCAGTTTTAACAGCGACTGTGGCTGGGTAGACCAGGTGCAGTGGGAGCCTGTCGGTTTTCCTCCTCCTTGCGACCTTTCTGCGGCCTTAGATACCACTTTGAATTTCATCGCCGGCGGCAGTGCGATTTGGTTCTGTCAGCATGCGAATTCCTATTACGATGGGGATGCAGCCCAGAGCGGACAGATCTTAGACAACCAACACTCGCGGATGCGGACTATGGTGAGCGGACGTGGAATGGTGAGCTTCTACTGGAAGGTATCATCTGAGGTTGATGATGACTATCTGCAGTTTTACATTGACGGTGTCCGGCAGGACGAAATTAGCGGTTCTGTGGACTGGCACCAGATGACGTACTGGATCATCACTCCGGGTTGGCATACGTTGGAATGGCGATATATCAAGGGTCCCAGCGGAAGCGAAGGGTACGACTGTGGCTGGGTAGACCAGGTGCAATGGGTGCCGGAGGCGATCACTATGGATACTCAATAGGTGGGTATATTTTTGCCTACGCGTGGTTGGGATTGTATACGCCAGGAAGCAATTGAAAGGCAAACCGGTTTGTCTTTCGTTGAGTTAGTAATTACTCGCCTTGTTTTTGCTTGGCGTAGGCGGCGATGATTTGCTGCTGAATATTCGGCGGCACTATCTCATAATGGCTAAGCGACATTGAGTAACTGCCGCGTCCGCCGGTAACACTTTTGAGCTGGCTATTGTACTGCGTAACCTCCGACAGCGGCACTTGAGCCTTGATAACAATAAAGTTGCCAGGCAGCATATCCTGCCCTGATACTCTTCCGCGCTTTCCGGCTAAATCGCCGGCGATGTCGCCCACATTTTCTGCGGGTATGGTGACCTCAATATTTACTATCGGCTCCAGCAGAACCGGCTTTGCGTTTCTAACACCATCAGCAAATGCCTCTCTTCCGGCAATCCGGAAAGCGACTTCCTTTGAGTCAACAGGGTGGTGTTTGCCGTCATAAACGGAGACCTTGATGTCCTGCATCGGAAAACCTGCGACTACGCCATTTTGCATTACTTCGTTGATGCCTTTATAAACAGCTGGCTCATACTGGCCTGGAATTGAAGCCCCGAAAATATCCCAGCTAAACTGTAACGGCGGGTCGGAATTGCGCTCTGCTGGTTCGACGGTAAGATATACTTCGCCGAATTGTCCTGCTCCGCCGGTCTGCTTTTTGTGTCGGTAATGGCCGTCGGCCTTTACGGTAATGGTCTCACGGTAAGGAATTTTCGGCTCTTTTGTCGAAACTTTTAACTTAGAGCGGTTCTGCATCTTTTCCAGCATTATCCGCAGGTGCAAATCGCCCAGGCCGCTGGCGACCAATTCCTTGGTTTGTGTGTCTCTTGTGACCTTAAAGCATGGGTCTTCCTCGCACAGTCTCTCCAGAGCGGCGCCGATCTTTTGCTCATCGCCTCTTGCAGCGGGTTCCAGAGCCAGAGAAAACATCGGCTCCGGTACAGCCGGCACTTCAAATCCGCCAGCGACTTTGCCATCGTGGACAAAGTCATCGATTTTAAGCTCCTCCACTTTAGCCAAAGTTACAATGTCACCGGCTACTGCTATGTCGATTTCATTATTTTCGCCGCCTTGCGATTTCAGGATGTGGCCTGGCCGAATAGCTTTTTTCTCCTTGTTGCGCAGTAAATTAGTGTCTGGTGCCAGTCGCCCGCTGAAGATGCGTATGGTAGAATACTTCATATTTGACCGTGGGTCGAAGCTGACACGGAATACCAAGCCGGCCAGTGGGCCAGTGGGGTCAGAAGTCAGTTCTGTTACCGTGTCACCGTCTTTAAGCTGGCGTGGCTTTGCCTGGCTGGGTGAGGGCGTGTACTTTGCAATGATGTCCAGCAGCTCTGTGACGCCGATTTCCTTGCGGGCATCAGTGAAAACTATTGGAATCAATGTACCGGTTTTTAGGGCCTGAACGAATACGGAGGTTATTTTTTCAGGGGGTATTTTTTCGCCGGCCAGGTAACTTTCCATAAGCTCGTCGTCAGCCTCGATGACGCTTTCGATTAGCTCGGTATGAGCGGTGGCTACATCCATTACGGGTGAGTTACCGGTGTTGTTTTCGGTACAGTCGATGACCGATGCCGCATCTTCCGCGGGCAGATTCGCGCAGCGGCATTGCCGGCCGAAGGCTTGCTGTATATCCTTTATCAATTGAGGCAGGTCAATATTTTCTGCATCCATTTTGTTTATGACGATCAGCCGAGGCATATTTGCCTCGGTAGCTAATTTGAAAAGGTGTCGGGTATTGGTTTCTATGCCGGCGGCGGCACTGATTACGATGACCACCGTTTCCGCGGCCGGTATCGCTTTTATAGCTGGCCCAATGAAATCTGGATAGCCTGGGGTGTCGATGATGTTAATTAGATATCCTTCGTGTTGGACGTGAACTATAGAAGATTTTATGGAGTGTTGATGTTCCTTTTCTTCATCGTAGTAGTCGCAGACGGTATTTCTCTCATCAACACTGCCCAGGCGGTTTATGGCGCCTGTTTTGTGCAGCATAGCTTCAACCAGCGAGGTTTTGCCGGCCCCGCCGTGGCCTAATAATACAATGTTACGAATGTCGCTGGTATTGGTCACTTTTACACCTGAAATAAAATTAAATATCAAAAATCAAATTTCAGGTAGAACCTCATGATATTGGTAAAGATTTTCTGCGTTGATACTTCTCCAAAGCTGATTCCAGAACGTCCTTGCGCTGCCCGGACCATAGCTCTCGCTGGAGATCGCTGACATGTACTGGGTAACG
>Ga0315314_1000981_pt1 | contig 27453 bp, 25 predicted proteins | sample TDP9_MG_FD_203631 | JGI IMG/M metagenome (GOLD analysis project Ga0315314, IMG submission 203631) | Freshwater sediment microbial communities from Lake Towuti, South Sulawesi, Indonesia - TDP9 | ecosystem: Environmental > Aquatic > Freshwater > Lake > Sediment | place: Indonesia: South Sulawesi... | reverse complement strand
TCAAAGAACTGGCAGGCGATCCTTGGATACATCAGAAGCTACTCAGATCATTGGCACCATCGATCTATGGCTACGATAACATAAAGGAAGCGATACTCTATCTCCTATTCGGCGGCGTCCCGAAACACCTACCCGATGGAATCACGATCCGAGGAGATCCAAACGTGCTCTTGGTGGGTGATCCTGGTACGGCGAAGAGTCAGATGCTGCAGTACGTTGCCCGGATTGCTCCGCGGGGGCTCTATACGAGCGGTCGGGGTACAACCGCGGCTGGGCTCACTGCGGCGGTGCTCAGAGAGAGGACGGGCGGTATGGTTCTTGAGGCAGGTGCTTTGGTTCTCGCTGACAAGGGTGTCGCCGCGATAGATGAGATCGATAAGATGAGACCTGACGATCGTGTGGCGATCCATGAGGCGATGGAGCAACACACAGTTAGTGTAGCCAAGGGCGGCATTGTGGCGACATTGAATGCTAGGGCCTCGGTCTTAGCTGCGGCAAATCCTGCGCTGGGACGCTATGATCCATACAGGAACATCACGGAGAACATCAACTTGCCAGTGACGATTCTCTCCCGATTTGACCTGCTATTCGTCATGAAGGATATTCCTGAAGCTGACTTGGATTCGAAGATGTCTGACCACATCTTGACCTTACACAGGACAAGGTCGACCCCCGAGGAGTCTCCTATTCCACCTGAACTATTCAGGAAGTACATTAGCTACTCCAAGAGGATCGAACCGTTGATGAGCGAGGAGGCGGCCGCTGAGCTCAGAGATTTCTATCTGAAGATGAGGTCGTCATCTTCTGGAGCTGAGTCGCCCATCGCCATAACGCCGAGACAGTTGGAGGCTTTGGTCAGACTGTCTGAGGCTAGGGCGCGAGCGTTTCTTAAGCCGAAGGTCAGCGTGGAAGACACGAGGGCTGCGATTAGACTCATGACGGTTTCGCTGCAGGATGTGGGAATTGACACAACCACTGGTAAGGTGGACATTGACGTGATCATGACTGGTAAGCCGAAGAGCGTCAGGGACAAGATGGCGTTTATCATGGATTGCATTGCACAGATGGAGAAGGAGACAGGCATGGTTGAGGAGAAAGCTCTGTATGAAACGGTCTTGAAGAAGATCGATGTCTCCGAGGAAGAGGCTAGAAGGATCGTCGGGCAATTGATAAGGGAAGGGGTGTTGTATTCTCCCAAGTCAGGTGTTATCAGAAGGACCTCTGCGTAGCTAAGGAAGAACTCTGATTGCGGATCGATGAGCTTGAAGTCCCATCTCAGGTAAAGGAGATTCTGAAGAAAGAGGGTTACGACGTTCTATACCCTCCGCAGGAGGATGCTATTCGTGCCGAGGTACTGAAGGGAAGAAATCTTGTTCTCGCCAGTCCGACGGCGAGCGGCAAGACCTTGATAGCCGAACTCTGCATTCTGAAGAGCGTTCTGGAGAAGGGAGGTAAGGCGCTCTATCTTACGCCTCTTAGGGCGCTTGCCAGTGAGAAGTATGATGAGTTTCAGAAGTATGCGAACGTTGTTAAAGGCTCTGGAGAGAAACTCAAGATTCTGTTGACCACAGGCGACTATGATAGCAGTGACCCTTGGATTGAGAGGTATGACATAATAATCTCAACGAATGAGAAGGTGGATAGCCTTCTGAGGCACCGTGCTCGCTGGGTCACAGACCTGTGCGTCGTAATAGCTGACGAGGTGCATCTTCTGACAGAACCGGATAGGGGGCCGACTCTTGAAGTTGTTCTTACTAGGTTGAAGCAGATCAATCCGAAGGCGCAGTTCCTCGCCCTGAGCGCTACGGTGAGAAACGCTGAGGAGGTTGCCGAGTGGATAGACGCTGCGCCGATAACAACTGAGTGGCGTCCTGTCCCTCTCAAGGAAGGTGTATACCTGCAAGGCGTGATCCAATTTAGAGACGGTTCATCGGGAAAGGTGCCTGAGACTACCGGGAATTCGACTCTGGACATCGCCTTGGAGGTTGTCAGTAGTGGAGCGCAGTCGCTCATATTCGCTGAAACGCGGAGGATCGCCGTTGAGACTGGGAAGAAGGCTGCGCAGATTCTCAGACGAGCTTTGAGGGCACCAGAGACGAGATCTTTCAAAGGCATCGCCGAGGAGATCCTGACAAGAGGAGAGAAGACTAGGCTAAGTGAGATGCTAGCTGATCAGGTTGCGTGTGGAGCTGCGTTCCATCATGCCGGCCTTGCCGGTGCGCATCGCCGCATCGTTGAAGACTCGTTCAGGAAGGGGCGCATCAAGATCCTAGCTGCGACTCCAACGTTGGCTGCGGGAGTCAACTTACCGGCCCGAACCGTTGTGATAAGTAGCTATGAGCGCTATGAGCCGGGGTACGGTCGGTATCCTATTTCCGTGCTTGAGTACAAGCAGTTCTGTGGACGAGCAGGTAGGCCGAAATACGACAAATTCGGCGAGGCCATTCTCATTGCTAAGAATGAAGATGAAAGAGAGTATTTGATGGAGAACTATGTGCTTGCGAAGCCGGAGAAGCTTTGGTCAAAACTTGGAGTCGAAAAGGTTCTTCGCCCACACGTACTATCAACGATCGCCGCAGGCTTCGCGCGTTCGGAGCCTAGCCTTCATGAGTTCTTCGCGAGGACGTTCTACGCGCATCAGTACGATCCCAGGGCGATTCGCGGGAAGATTGGGGAGATACTTCAGTTCCTGTACAAGGAGAAGATGATTGAAGTTGAAGGCGACAAGATGTACGCTACCGAATTCGGCAAGAGAGTCTCCGAACTCTACATTGATCCAGTATCCGCGGTTATGATAAGGGACGGATTGTACCGCAGAGCTCAGAACGTCACTGAGCTTTCCTTTCTCCATCTCATAGCTCATACACCGGACATCACACCGAAGGTGTATCCTCGACGAAGAGAGAGTGAGCTGCTTGAAGTGTTGGCGAACAAGCATTCGGAGGAGTTCATGATTGATGTGCCAGACATGTGGGGTGACCAAGTATCCTACGAAGAGTTTCTCGCCGAGTTGAAATGTGCCTCAGTGCTTCTTGACTGGATAGATGAGGCAACTGAGGAACGCATATTGGAGGCGCACAAGGTCGAGCCTGGAGACTTGCTTCGACTTCTTGAGACCGCGGATTGGCTGTTGTACTCTTCGCATGAGTTGGCGAGGTTGTTTGAACACAAGGACTTGCTGAAGCTCCTGTCAGTTCTTAGAAGAAGGGTTCAGAGCGGAGTTAGGACTGAGTTGGTTCCATTGGTTTCGCTTGAGGGGATAGGTAGAGTAAGGGCAAGAATGCTGTACAGCGCTGGTATGAAGACCATCGAGGACCTGAAACGGGCAAGTGCTACAGACCTCATGAAGATACCTTTCATTGGACCTGCAGTGGCAAAGAAGATCAAGGAACAGGTGGGTGGCAAGATCAGAGCAGGAGAATGGGAACTTATGAAGACCAAGTCAAACGAGACCGAGGAACAGCGCCTGTTGTCCCAATACTAACCGCTGGCGCATGCGTTGGGTGCTCTCACAGCCATAGCCGACCTAAGAGGCAGACGCAATGTACTTCATGAGGCCGCTCAGATGATGCGATCTCTCACAGCGAGAGGCAACGAGTCCTTCGGCGTCGGTACTCCAAACGAGGTTTTTGTGTGTGATTCTTTACCTCAACTCTCAGATCAGGGGATCGACTCATCGGTAGCGGTAGGCTTCAATCTGAACAAGATCCTTGCGAAAGATGTTCCTCAACCGGTTGCCAGCGGGGGGTTGAGACTTGTTTTCGAGGGCAGAGTCCTCCCGACAAGCGAGATCTCAGACTGTGAGAGGGCACTTTCATGGCTTGAAGAGAAGCAAGGCCTGCGGTTACAAGACTTCGTGAAGGGAGTTGACGGCTCATATGCCATGGCCATGTTGCACGAGAAACGGCTTCTTGTGGCAAGGGATCTGCTTGGTTGCAAGCCTCTGTATTGGGGAGAGGCCAATGGGATTGTGGCCTTTGCTTCTGAGCGGAAGGCGCTGTGGGTGCTTGGTATTGAGTCGCCGCAGAGATTTCCTCCCGGGGGCGTAGGTTCTGTAGGAGAGGGGCTCGTTTCAGTTCAGGGATACGACGCACGGAAGGCTCCTGTTGAGCGAAAAATCAATCTTGATTCAGCAGCAAGAAGACTCTCTGAACTCATCATTGAGTCGATTAGGAAGAGGGCCGGAGATCTGAAGAGAGTTGCGGTCGCATATTCCGGGGGATTGGATAGCGGCGTATTGGCTTCTTGCTCCCGAGCAGCAGGATTGGATGTGAAGCTTTTCACTGTGACGGCGAAGAGCAACGATGAGTTGGAACACGCGAAGAAGACATCTGAAGAGCTAGGGTTGCCACTTGCGGCAAGACGATATTCCTTGGCTGACGTTAGAGCAGCTATCTTGCAGGTCCTTCAAAGGATAGAGAAGCCAAACGCGATGGATGTCGCAATTGCCATACCCGTTCTCTGGACGTGTCAACTTGCGGAGGGTGAGGGGTTTCAGGCGATCTTTGTGGGGCAGGGTGCCGACGAGCTATTCGGTGGATACGACCGCTACATTAGGGCATATCAGCGCAAGGGCCCTGAGGAAGCAGGTAGAATGATGATGACGGACGTTCTGAGCCTTTCGGAACTTGGTCTCGAGAGAGATGAACAAGTGTCTGCAGGTACGAAGGTTGAGCTTAGGCTTCCGTTCGTTGACAAGGAGCTAATAGATTTTGGACTCTCACTGCCGCTATCTCTAAAGATCGCAGGCATCGAGGATCCTAATCAGAAGCTCGTTCTTCGGAGAGTTGCACAGCTCCAAGGAATCCCCAGCTCCATCTCAGAGAGACCTAAGAGGGCCATGCAGTACACGACGGGCGTAAACGCGGCTATTGGGCTGCTTGCAAGAGGCACAGGCCTAACCCCGGGGGAATACATCTTAGAACACTATGGCCACCCTAGAAAGAGCTTTGGTGACAACTCCAAGACAACTCGCCCGCCTCAGCATTGAGTGCCGAAAGATCCAGAGTGCACTGGGGCCACTCCTCTGTAGGCCGATGTAAGAGTATGCAAGGCGCAAGACCTGTTGGTGAGTTCGCGAGAAGTCACAGGTCGGCCTACATGGTTTGTTCAGGAGGTATGTTGTCCTCCGAACAATTGGGCCTGAAAGATCGGGATATTGCTCGTCGATTAGATTCCTCGATCAGAAGAACTCGTTGGCGAAATCGGGGGATGACACAAGATTCGGCAGTTGGCTAGAATCTTGTTTACCTCAAGCAAGCCTGTGGCCGCATTTGGCACAGAATTTCGCGCGTGCTGGAAGCGGAGCTTGACATTTCGGACACGCAATCGCTGTAGGTGGTGTGGCAGGAGCAGGCGCAGGAGGATGTGGGAGAGGCGCTCCTGATCCGATGAGTAGGATAACGTCTTCGATCGATTGTATCGTGCCTCCTGCCACCTCAACCTCGGTCTTCTGTTTGGTTGTGACGTAGAGGATCAATTCCTTGGTGGAAAGATCTATCCCGACATCCTTCACGTTGCCGAGCAAAGTTCCTCTAGCGTCGATGACTTGCATGCCAACCATCTTCTGCCCGGATACTCTTCTCTTCTGCTCAGTTACACCCAAATATCGACACCATTCGCTACTGGAAGACATTCGTACTCTTATTGCTGGGCTGCGCCACACTTGCCGCAGTGCTTTGCGGTCCCTGGTATGATCTCTCCGCAGTTGATGCAGTACTTTGTAGGTGCAGGCGTCGGTGGTGCAGGCTGAGCTGGAGTAGCTGGAGCCGCAGCCGTGGTTGGACGTTTTCGCCTTACGAGGAGGACAGCTGCAACCACCACAACCACGACCACTACGATGATTCCACCCAGTATCAACGGGTTTTGGAAGAATGGCACTGAGACATTCACTTCTAGTGTTCCCTCTTCAATCAGCACGCCATTGATGGTCAGATGAACCTTCATATCGTATTTGCCTTCCTTGCCGAACTTGATCTTCAACACGAACTTCTCTGTGGTGCCAGGCTTCATTTCTTTGGCGGATGTAGCTTCCAGAAGACTGACTTGATCGGGCAAAGTCTTTATGGTGAACTTCACGTCTTTGTAAGTCGACTGTCCCTTGTTCTTCAGTTCATACGTGATGGTTACGGTGTCTCCCGGGAAGACTGGTTCACCCTCTTTGGGGCTCTGGGTCTTACTCACGAGGTCGAGAGAAGGCTGAAGCTTGAAGCTCACTGTTGAGAACAGAGTGCCACCTACGTATACCTCTGACTTCCACACTCCGACCTGTCGGTCCGTTCCCTTTATGTCGAACGTGTCGTAGTACTGAATCCACACATAGGCCTTGTCATACGCTGTACCTGTATGTCCTTTCGTCCCAGTGCCGTCTGGAGCAACCCACATAAATTGAAGCGAAGTACGCGCCTCTACGTTGTCTAGCTGGAGAAACACGTAGATCCTCTCATCTGATGTTGAAAACGTGTCTGAAACATCGACAGGCTTCCAAGAGCTTTCAGACTTGTCAACTCCCTTGCACATAACGTGTTTCGACAAGGAAACCGCCGCAGATTCTTTGATGATCGATGGTACGGACAGGAGGATCGTCAATACGACCGTAGCGAGAACCACGGCCGCTAGAGTTCTTCTCGACTTCACTTTTCCGTTCAATACAGATTCCTCTTGATATGTTGGATTCACATGAGGTAGTATCACTTTTCGTTTAAGTCTTTCTCAAGGCAAAAGAAGTGAATTCCTTGTTCTTCTAGGATTGTGGTCTTGCCAATTCTTCTTGTGGCGTCTGCAGCTCGACTATATCCTCGTTTGCCAGATTCGTGTTTCTCTCCGTGAACCGAAGCAACCACGATTGAAGCGCCAGCAATCTTGATATGCAGACAGTAAGAGAATACGCTATCGTATTCATGACAAGGCGGCTATCTGTTTTGGATATGGCATCATCACTTCTCATCGCTGCGATTGGGATTGTTGCCGTAGGATTGACTCTTTACCTGATCTTACTGTTGAACAGGTTCTTCACTCTTAGGAATTCGGCTGAGGCGACTCTGGCACAGACTAGAGTGGCCATGAAGAAGAGGCTTGACCTGATCGGACAATTGGTTGAGGCTGTCAAGGGGTACATGCGGTTTGAACGTGAGACCTTTGAAAAGATCGCGAGGTTGAGAAGCGCGGTATTCGGTGTTGGAGCTAAGGACCTAGGAGAAATAGATCGTGACTCAAGGGCAGTTCTGGGCACGATCTTGGCTGTGGCTGAGCGCTATCCAGACTTGAAGGCTTCAAGCACCGTCTTGAATCTCATGGAAGCCAACAAGAGCGTTGAGGATGAGATCGCCAGGCAAAGGTACACATACAACAACATTGTCCAAGAGTTCAATATCATGTGTGATACCTTTCCGTCTAGGTTGGTGGCCCACGCCCTGAATCTGGGAAAGATAGAGTACCTGAGATTCGAGGAAGAATCGGAGAAGCCTCTCAGAATTGAGGTTCAGTGAACAGAACCTTGGCTGAGACTAGGCAGATAGCAACTCTAGTGCTTCTGACTTCTATCGTGGGTATTTCCGGAATATACGTGGTTGGCATTCTGCCATCCCTTTTGGAAGGAGATTTGGTGGTCGATGAATATTCTGTCACGTTTCACGCCAACGGAACACTTGTGGAGGACTACACGTATGAAGTGAAGGTGTCGAACGAGTATAGGATGCTGTTCAGAAGTTGGGACGCCCCCCTGTCAACAGGACAGTTAAACAGACCATACGTACAGTTCGTGCAAGCACGCGCTTCTTCCTCTGAACAGATAGTCTACGTCAAAGACTTTCAGGGCTCTGTATGGATGGAGGACCGCTTCAGGAATGATCCGCAGATATTCGGTTTGGTCAGATCGCTGGCTGGCCTGAACGAGGTTGGCGTCTTCAAGCCCGACCGATTTCCAGCGGGAAGATACAAGGTCCGCTATGTCTTCCTCATCCATCCTCCACTGGAGTGCGATGGGGAGCTATGCCATCTGAACCTGCAACTTGCGAACAAGCATTTGACGTACCGGAATGTCAAACTGGTCATCGAGGACGGAGACTATTCTGTGGCGATCTATTCACGCCCACCGCCGCTGGAGGAGGTCAGAGACGGAAGGAGAATTGTGTTTTATGGAAGCGCAGCGAGAGATGAGCTCATCGAAGTAGAGTTTCTGTTCAGGATGGATATTCTGGAAGTCTTGAAAGGCTACCAGAGAAGAGTCAACGATGTAAGAGGCTTGACGATCCAAGCTAACATGCTGTCCATGGTTCAGTATAGAGGGGCCCAGATCTTAGGCGAGGGAGCAAAGGCGCTCGCCTTTTTCACGCCTGCGATATTGGCCCTGTCGTACGTTACGTTCGGTAGAGAGAAGCGTTTTGTCGTACCGAAGTATCTGAGCACGGTTCCCAACAAAGAGAGGAAGCCATGGGTAGTGAACCTTGTGTTCAAGGGCGATGCGTTCGATTTCGATGAAAATGGCTTCTATGCAACCCTTCTAGACTTACACAGGCGTGGCAAGATTAGGATTAGCGCTAAGAACGGTGGTTTGGCAATTCAGGTTCTCAGTCAAGTGGGCGATGATGCCTACGAGAATCGCGTGTTGGGATTTCTAAGCGACGTGTCCAAGGATGGAGTCATGGACACGGATTCAATCAAAGAGCTTGCCAACGATCTTACCTCTGGCAGCAACCGCTGGTCTAGGATGATGCACATACAGAGAGAGCTAAACTATCTCGTCAGAGAAGCAGAGCCTAGCGTGGCTTCAGAATTCATGGTGAGCGGCAGGAAGAGGATCCTGCCAATCACACTGATCTCTGCTATTTTGTTGACGGCCTCTCTCTTGGCAATGTTCCTTTTGCCCAGTCTCAGCTCGGTCCTAACCCCGGCTGTCGTTGCTTCCGTGATACCTGTAATCCAATCAGTGATTGCCGTCGCTTTTCCCTCAACCCTCTTTGGCAAATGGCTTGGTCAATCATACAAGGAGAAACTTGAATGGGAATCCTTCAGAAGATTCCTCTCTGACCTCGCTCTGATAAGAAAGTACGCACCAGAGGATCTTTCAATGTGGGGCGAGTGGCTTGTTTATGGTACAGCGTTGGGAGTAGGCGATGCCGTTGCAAAGGCGATGAAAGAACTCAAGATTGAGATACCGGAATCTGAATTCGCACCTCATGTACCTGTCCTCTTCACGCCGATAATGGCGGCAGGCTTACCGAGTGGTGGACGAGGTGGCGTTGGGGCAGGTAGCGGAGGAGGGTTTGGGGCCGGTGGGGGATTCGGTGGAGGAGGCGCAGGAGGACGCCGCTAAAGAACAACTTGGCAAGATCGCATGATGATGCTCAGTCCGAGACCAGTTCGATTCTTGTCACAGGCATTTATATGGAGAACTGGATTACAGATATCTGGTGGGAGATTCTTGCCTATTGATGTGACGGGACTAGTGCTGAAGCTAGTGATAGGAATGGCAGGGGGGCTCATAATCGTCTTTCTCAGACTGATCGGAGCAATGCCGAGACCTTGGTTCGACGCAGACATCACTGATCTTGAGGATGAAGTCGCTAAAGTGGACAGTGAGCTGACTGAAAGACTTGTGGAACTGAAGAAGCTGGACAATGATATGGAAATAGCCAGAAATCAGTTCCTGCAAATCGAACGGAGGAAGCCCGCGGACGATGCTGCGGTCGATCGATTCAATGCCACGGTCCATAGCTTTGAAGTTCAGATAGAGAAGGTAAGGAGAGAGATCGAAGAGATAAGGCAGAGAAAATATGGCCTGCAGGACGAAGCAACGAAAGCCAAGTGGAAAGAGTGGTCATTGGCAGCCGTCTTGTATGTCATAATAGGAGGAGCGACAGCAGCGATTTTCGCGCCCAGCCCTCTTGTTGATGGAGAAATCAGGGCTGACCTCGCGATGCAGGTCATTGTGAATGGCGCGTTCTGGGCTTCGACGATATCTCTGGTCGACTCAAAGGTGGGAGAATCCAAGAAAAGTGAACATTTCATCAGAGCAATGGACGCGTATGAGAAAGCGATACAAACGTTCAAGGAAGAACGAAAGAAGAGGGCCGACCGCCGTTTGAATCGATCGACTTAGAAGCGCTAATATGCAGGCAGAGCCATGCAATGGTTGGTTGAGGGCAGATTGAGGTCAGAAGAAGAGAAATCTGAAGCCGACGAAGAAGCCGAAGAAGCACAGAGACTCGGAAGAAAAGCCAGAAAGATGGCAAAGCGCTAGAATCGGTCCCCTTTTCCTCCTGAAGGCAGCATGTCGGCGCATAGTCGTTGACGCTCTACAGGCTTCGCGTTCGTTGCGATCATTGTGGAACGGCCAGCGTGAGTCTCATGTAGCCACATGGCCAGCTTAGTTCGCTTAGATCTGAGGCCTATACCGTGAAGCAAAGGTCTGTCAAGGCTTGCTCCACAATGACATGGTATATCCAGCGAGACTTTGGCTTTTGATAACGCTCGAGTTCAAGGGCGTATCCTCACGCCGCACGCGTTATTGATCTTCCAGTTTGATGACTTTGCAGCACCTTCTCTGCAAATGACTCATCAGATCCACACCTGCCTTAGCTCTCATTTCTTCCTCTTCTAGATGCTTCTGAAAGCCCACTTGTTTGACACGCTTGTGGTTGTCAACTACGAAAGGATACCAGTCGCGATGATACTCTGTGTGCTTACAGGTGAGATAGTCATCGCAGAGCAGGCAGCTCTCATAACCCTTGGCTGGAGCGCATTTCCTGTTTTCGCATGGTGCGCCGCCACCGTTCAGGCACATGGGGCATTGTGCACTAGCAAACCATTCCAGGCCTTTCCTGAATTCTTTGAACTTGAAGGATTTGACTACGTGCTCAGTCCAGTCGTAGCGAACAGTATCGACGAGTCTCTTCAGCTCGCCAGCGATCATCTTCACTCTTCCGTTGCCGCTTGGACATTGACCGCAGTATACCCCACAGATGCCGTAAGAACGGTTCTTGTCGGTCATTCTGGATCGCTTCCATCGTCTCCGCGACAATATGTGGACCAGAGATAGTATTTAGAACTAGATGAGAATATGCCAGAACCAATGTGGACTTCAGAGGAAAATCTCGCTTAGATTACTGCGATCTTCCTCTAGCTGCAATCTCCCAGACAGCCTCAACCATGTCCTTTCTGCACGCATAGAGCTTGTCATATAGGTTGACGGTTGTGCAGACATGGCTTGGAATCAACTCGACCTTATCTCCGATCTTCACGTCGCTGCTTCGTGGCAGGGTGAGTCGTCCGTGTTCGTCGCCTGAGAACTCGTACTTGATGTCGTCTCTCTCCTTCACTTTTGCTGGGCCGCCGTCGGCTGACATTGTCTTCCATCCCGAGTCCACGATGGCTTGGTCTGCCTCCGGCTTGCTGACGACCGTTGAGAGCACAGTCAGGGCATTCTCGAACTCTGGGGCAGATATCTTGTATCTCCAGTCCATGAAGACATATGAGCCCGGTTGAACTTCAGTGTAATATTCGTGCTGCAGTCTGTAGGTTCCGGTTCCTGTTCCTGACACGATCTCAACATTGAGACCGGCATCCGTCATCAGATCTCTTGTTGCAGCCACAGCTTCGTTGACTTCGCGACAACCGCTCAGCTTCTTCTCCATGCCTTCTCTCTGATCCATCAGATTCAGAGGCCCAGCGTAGGCCTGTATTCCCTTGAACTCCAACCCTCTGAGCTTGTTGACTTGCTTAGCCAGTTCGAAGGCAGGCTCTCGTGGTTGGATACCGCATCGTCCACCGACACGAAGCTCAACAAGAACGCCGATCTTCACCCCTGCCTTGCTTGCTCCTGCAGAAACGGCACTCGCATTCTCTAGATTATCCACACAGAATTTGAGGTCCGGCGAATGCTTAACCATGTTGACTAATCGCTTGATCTTTGTCTCTCCGGCTATCTCGTTTGTTAGAAGTATGTCCCTCACACCAGCATTCACTAGTACCTCGACCTCGCCGAGTTTCTGTGCGCAAACACCTCTCGCTCCCATGTTGATCTGTTTCCAAGCAATGATCGGCGTCTTCGGTGTCTTGAAGTGAGGCCTGGCTACGGCCTTCTTGCCACGAAGGAAGTCTGCAAGTGTCCTTAGGTTCTTCTCGACAAGATCCAGATCTATGACCAGAGCGGGGGTATCGACCTCTCTCTTCTCCATCGCCATCTCACTTCTCGGTCAAGACATGATTGCCATAGTTAACTCGTTCTATCACGATTTGGCAGGCAACGGCTGGAGTCTTCGTCTCTGGAATGAGCGAGCAGGGCGATCACCGACATGAGGGACCTCTGAAAGAGGCCCTTGATTCCTTGTTCGAGTGGTCTCCAAGCCTTATAGTTGAGCATTGGTTCCTTCATGATGTTCTCATCTCCTCTCTTGCTTGTCTCCTTCTCTCTTTGTTCTATGGCACATGTCGGTAGAGCCGGACCCTTGTGCGCGTCTGAAGCTCAAATTGCAGTGCCATTCTACTGGAGATCGCTGTTAGAACCTTCAGTTCGCCAACTCGTCCAGATACCTTCTGGCCCGGACTGCATTCAACGCATTGTTCATGTCTTCTTCTTGGGTCTCCAAGACTATCGGGCCTTCAAACTTAGACTCGAATACGGTTCCAAGCAGCGCCTTGAAGTCCACTTCACCGTCTCCAAGCGGCAGATGTTCTGCTTCCCTAAGACCTGCGATGCTTCCCTTCGCATCTGAGAGATGGATGATGCCCACATTGTCCGAGATAGTTCTGAAGAAATCCGAAACGGAAAGGGGTTGAGCATCGTAAAGCGCTCGCATCTCTTGAGATTCGCTGATGACCTTGCTGAAGTTGTGGGCGTGCGCAGCATCAAAACAGAACCTGAAAGAATCGGAACCTACGTCTACCGATGTTTCCTTCAAGTCGCCCGGAGATGCTCCAAACACCAAGTAATACAGACGGTCTAGGCGCACGCAGGCGTTCATGTTCTCCAAGCATATCTCAACCCCTAGGTCGCCCGCTGTCTTGTCAAGACGTTTGATGCTGTCTATGCATCTTCGGGACGCTGCTTTGCGTAGGGCAACTACCGAACTGTGATTGCTGATTTCCGTAGTGTGGTAGAATCCATGGAATACTACACGTTCACAGTCAATCAATGGAGCCATATTGATCAGGTCCTTTATGCAATGCTCAGCGAATTTCCTATGGGTGTCGTCGCCAACATGTGCAACTGTCAGATTACTTGGTGCATGAACTGAGGCGTACTTGACCATGCCGACAAACTCTTGAAGAATCTTCAGATGCTCGTCGAAACCGTTCTTGAAGTCGTCTTCAAAGGTGACTATCTCAAGATCTCTGAATCCTTTCGAGAGGCGGTCTTTGATTTGGATATTTGAACAAGACACCTTACCTGCAATAATGGAAAGCCGAATAACATGTCACCTAAGAAAGTAGAGCTGGCCATTCTTCTAATAATCCTTTCAATGGAAAATGCTCAGACAGTCGAGAGCAAACTCATAGACTGCGTGGCGTTAGGGCGGGAAGTCTTCAGGGACGTGGAACCGTGCTACGACAGGTGCATGGTCTGACTCAGGAAACTTTTCCTCGGTTGCGAACGCTATGCTCTTGTCTGGAAGAAGCTCGTTGAAGACAGCGGTCTCTACCCAGTATGGGTAGAAGGCTTGGGAGACAATGATGTGATCCAGCATCTCTCCCTTGCCATGATAGATAAGTGAGTAGCGCTGGTCGGGCGGCACATTGTACTCGCATGGCACCATGACCCTGTCTCGAAGTTCCGGGTTACTCGTATCACTTACGCTGCCGATAACGGCCTTAAGAGGCACGTCGCCGACGTCCGAGTTGAAGTCTCCTCCGACGGCAATCAATGCTAGACGATCTTGGCTAAAGATCCTCTCAAGTAGCCTGCGCGTTTCGAGAGCCTGGCCTACCCGCTTCACAGAGGAGAGGAAATAGCCCTCAGCCCAGCCTTCGTGAGACAACCAAACGTACCGTCGCTTTTCGTCCGTTTGACCCTTGATTTCGCTCGGATTCTTCGACTTGAGATGGACATTGATCGCGTGTAGGATACGATCGCCCTTCAAGAGTATCTCACAGTGAAGGATCGGCCGCTCCCATTCAACTTCCTTAGACTCCTCGGGAGGCTCTGCTGTAGCTGCTCGCCAAGTTGGCTTGGGGACAAGGTTGTGATGATACTGCTTCTTCTCACGAATTCGGTAGCGGCTGAGTGTCACAAGATTTCGCTTCGAGTAGGGTGAGCCGTCTGGCTTAGTTGAATGTGCTCGATGATAGCTCTCGTAGCGTGTGCCTCTCACGAGGTCGTCTAGGGCGGATAGCTTGTTGACTTCCTGCAGGAATAGGACATCAGCATTCATGCGCTCCAACATTGGTCGCAGTATGTCTTTGCGCTTTGGCCAAAGGCTTTCGGTGTCGTCGAGGTTCTCTAGGTTGAAAGTTGCGACTACGAAATCCTTAGTCGCCATTAGCCCTCCTTCCACTTTCCTTGGAATAGGCCCCTGCACTTATTCTTTTGTGCCCAGCCTGGGGCGTTTGGGAGATTCTTCCCCTCTTCCCCACAAGATCGTGGCGGAAGAACAGCCGAATGGCGGTGGCGCGCGCCGACGCGATTCAGCCAAGATCCTTCAGATGCTGCGCTAGTTTCGTGTCTATTACTGAGAGCTGGGATTCGTCGATCTTTCCCTTCTCGAACAGTCGAAGGGCTTCGCCTTTCATCTCTAGAAGATGTTGCCTGCACTTGTCTCGATCGGCTGAATGTATGCTGCAAATGGAGTCGATCTTCCTCAGATAGTCGGATACGAATCTGCGCTTCCTTGTCTTGAACAGCCATCCAGCGATGATGGAGGCGCCTGTGACTGCCACTCCTCCGATCTGAATCAGTCGCTGGTCAAGGAAGTCGAGGAGCGAAGCAGGAAACAACTGCGTCTGAGTCGGGGTTGTTGTCAGGGTTCTGGTCACGGCCGGAGGCGCTGAGCCAATCGCTCTCACCATCCAGTTCGTTCGTTTCTTGTTGGGCGGAGTAGACGTGATGGGTTTCCAGTTTATCTGGTTCCAGTCAGTCACCAAACGTTTTCCTGACATTATGTCCGAGTGCTGATTCTCTACACTAGAGTCGAAACTGATCAGGATTCCTCGCTCGGCCGTCGACCCCGTATATATGACAACGGTGAAATCCCCTGTGGTCACAAGGTCGGCCATATCGATCTCGATCCACGTTGGGGTAGTCTTGAACATAGTGTAGGGGAATGGAGAGGTTAGCACGGTGCGGTTTTTTCCCCAGATCTCAACTGTGAACTCCAAGGATTCTGTCTTGTTGCCAAAACGACAGCCATAGACTCTGATGGTTCGAATGTGCCATGGAATGCTCGGGGGAGAGAAGGATACAGCGTGCCCGTAGCCGCTTCCCAGGAAAACGGAGCCGGACGGCCTTCCTTGGTCGTGTCCAAGCTCAATTGCCCCCGGCGGTAGAACGGGAGCTAGGCCTATGAAGGATAAGGCGAAGATTGCGAACAATAGGCTGTGAATGCCCACCTTGCCGACCTTCGGTTGATCGCTTGGTGTTGTTCTTAGAGAGAGGTAGAGGAAGAGGCTTAAATCCTTGTCTTAGCACGCTGAGACCGCCGTAACCTGCTGCGGTTTGCAGAAACTTGCTCAGAGAAGTTGGCGCACGCGCTTCTATGAGCGTCGTATGAAAACAGCAGAATTGTGTGTGCGATCTTCGGCGTGGCCGGCCGGAATTGAACCGTTAAGGCGACAGATTTCGAATGTGTGAAGTCAACGGTGGGGCCGGCGAACCCCAAACCAATTTGGGTGCAAATCCTTCATGAAAATGCCTCTAGATGCCCTGTTCTGACCCTAGAATGAGAGATTCAAGGCGTCTGCCAGCTCTGGCGGGCAAAACCTCTCCAGCCGTGGTATACTTGCACTCAGTTGTCAGTACATCTAGGTCGGTTGATCGGCCGGCGGCAACCTCTTGATGACTTCAGTATGAGAATGCAAGAGCTGACGGATAGGATAGGGACTGTCCACTCTGATCATGCTGCTGATGCTGATCCCAATACCGATCATGATGCCGACGATAATGCTGGTGCTGATGATGGCCATAGTGATGGTGCCGATGCCTATCGTCCTCAGGATTCTGCCGTCAAGGCTTCCTGCAGGAATTGTGGCATCAATGGCAACCTAAGAACCGGCCTGAGGACATCTGTCAGTGCCCAAGATGCAATAGCAGGAAATGGAGGGGCGGATAAGCTAGGGCTTGTACCTGAGGCTGTCAATCACTCGCTTGAGAAACTGTTCGAACCTTTTGAGGAACACGTAGAAGTCTTTCTCATCCATCTGCGACAATAGCAAGCCCCGCTCCCCGCCCCATTCAAAGAGTTTTCCTGATTCTGGTAACCCGGTTTTCAGCGCATACTCATTTCTGCGTCGCTCATGCCTATATATACTCCGAATGGTATAATATTATACATCAAATGATATAATAGGTGAATGCCGTGGACGAGACCACATTCAGAATACTGGACACCTTGTCAAGGGAGTTAGGCAGCACAATCTCCATACGCCAGCTAACGTCCAAGATTAGACAATATCACGGAACCGCATATTATGCGAGAACGTACAACAAACTCAACGACCTTTCCAAGCAAGGGCTCATCACGCTCAAAAAGGCAGGCAGGTCATCGATTCCATCTCTTGATTTTTCGAGCTACATCCTGCTGGATCTCCTTTCAGAGATTGAGATGAGGAAGAAAAGGGAGCTCCTAGATAGATACAGGACTCTTCAACTGCTTCTAATGGACATGGAATCCTACGCCCATAGCGATCCTCAGATAGAGTCGATCTCGCTAATCAATCCAGAGCGCAACGCAAAACTCAACAGAGCTGAATTTCTCGTTCTATTGCATGACATGGATTCAAGCATCCTTCTTGACAGGCTCATCTCCATTCATAGTGCATTGCGCAACCTACAGAGTTCCCGCATCATCAGGATTGACTCACTTCCGCTGATGACTAAGGAGTTTCACAGCCTGCTGACCTCCAATGAAATCAACCCGTTGAAGGAAATGCTTTCCAACAGGATAACGTTCTACAACCCAAGCTCGTTTTGGCTGAATATCTCTGAGATTCTGCGCACGAGCGGCAAAATCATGTTCGAGAAGGAGGAAACCAACCCTGCCAAGATATCGGACACCGACATCTACCATAATCTGTCGCGATTTGGCTACAGAGAGCTGGGCATTGAACCTCGGGAAGGCAGGCTGATTTGCATCGAGTATATTGTAACGGCAATCATGATCCGTGGAGGCGCAAGGCTCTTTGATTCGATTCCGATAATTCTAGCCAAGAACAAACCTGACTACAGTCTTCTGATATTCCTATCGCAAAAGCACGGATTGTCAGATAGGCTACTCGGACTGCTCAGAGCGTTGAGGAAGCTCAAACCAACAGGGGAAGCCGCCAGTTCAATCAAGATACTCGAATCACTGGGAGCAAAAGGAACCAAGGTGAATGAGAAGAGCATTGAGCAGAAAATGAGGTTGTACCATGCCATTAGATAAGCACGCAATATCGGGGTTTCTGGAGGAAGTCGACAGAGAGCTGGACAGAGGCGTCACTCTCATTGCGGTCGGAGGCACTGCCATGACTCTGCTTGATGTGAAACCATCAACGATAGATGCCGATTTTACAGTTCCGAGCGATGACTACGACGACTTTCAGAACGCTCTCAAGAAGATTCCACATGGCTTCAAGATAGACTGCTGGAAGGACGGCATGGTCTTCAGCCAAATGCTTCCTAGTGACTACGTGAAGAAAAGCTTAGACATCAGAAAGCTGAACCACATCCGATTGAAGGCGTTGAATCCTGTGGACATTGTGGTAACCAAGATTGGACGGCTTGATGAACGAGACAAACAGGACATACAGGCCTGTATCAAGAAATTCAAGCTCACAAGAATCCAGATTGCAAAAAGAGCTCAGCAGGTTCAGTATGTGGGACGCGACGAGAACTACGAAATAAATCTGAGGTATGTGCTGGGAAATTTCTTCAGGTGAACATACCACATCAATTCTTCTGCAATCATACTCTCGTTATGAGAGAGTGTAGTTCCGTAACTATCAATTCTCATGTAACCAGTCTCTCTACGATTTCCGCCACGGTCTTCGGATACTTCTTTGCGTAGCGTCTCAGCTTCTCTTTTGACGCATTCTTTGCGTATGAGCCGACATCAGCGACTATCTTCTCGCTCGGCGTCCCGTGGTACCTCCAGATGTAGATGAAATCGAGAATTGCCTTCTCTGGATCGGAATACCTCAAGCCATCTTGTTCCCTGATGCCGAAACCCAGCAGCGAAGGAGACAGTCTGTAGAACTTGAACTTGTAGCCCGCTATGTTCACGGGATTCGCTCGGAAGAGCACGTCATTGACAACGTCTTCGACTCAGAAGGTCTCGTGGGTCATGTTGCTGAACTTGAGCGCGGTATGCAAGCCGAAATACCAATTGCCTACTTTCTTCAATTCGAGATCTTTGGCCACGAGTTCCAGATGATTGTACTTGTCTCGGGCGAGCTTCGCTTCCTCCAACGATTTGACGTAGAAGATTCCTCGAAAGATTCTGATGAAATACTTGCGCTTCACGAAGCAGGAGACCACCGCTGGATAGCCCAGCTTGAATGAATTGCAGTATGCTCTCAGCTCGCTCGCAGTCACAGACTCCTTCTTGTCCATCCACAGTTTTCTCAGCAGGAGGCTCATTGGCATTTATGTCACAACCGGACACAAAGTGCCCTATTATGATATGTATCACAAGATGACTCAAAGCCTCAGATGATTGAAGCCATCAACGCCATGGTCAACTACGGAAGATCGAAACTGGCGGGTTATCCGTTTGATGCCCGAATCGAGCATAACGGCGAAGTCTAGAAGATCTCTATCACTGTGGAATATGCACCGCAGGAACCGCCTCTCAAGATCATTCCGAGTAAGGAAATAGATGGAGCGCTGATATGAGCCGTGAGTGAACCGAAACATACAGAAGGATTTTGGCAGGATTATGTCTCCTGTCATTATTAGCGCATGCGCTCAGCCAAGACTCATATAGCTGGCAGATAGGCAAGAACCCTAGTTCTGTATTGGGTTCTGCAGATTTAGTAGTCGCGTGCGCAGCGAAAGGACGAAACAATAATAACCCCATGGTCGTCATGACAGCGCAGGAGAATCACGAATAGACTCGGAGAAAGCACTTGCCTTGGACAAAACTGACCGGACACCAGTAACGAGTCCTGTCTTCTTGGTGCGTTATTCATCACGTCCAAAGATCACGGCGATTTTGCTTATCACGATGGCATCTGTTGTGATGTGTTTTGCATCGTCTTTGACGACCCAAGCACAACCAAGCTATCTTGGACCACCTCTAATTGGCAAACCGATTCAGCGGCCTGAGAAACCTCCCCCCAGAGTCCCGGTTAGGGTGTTCGTCGAAATTAAAACTGATGCTCTTCTTGAGTCAACATCACTCATTTACACTGTCAATAGCATTTCAACATCTCTGACTATGAAGATCATTCTAGGAGACAAGAAGATCGGTCAATATATGGCGATCATACCCGGGCAAGAGCTGGGTTTGACCGTTTCGTATATTATCTATGCAAGAGACTCTTTGGGACTGGAATCTCAAAGCATTACATATGCCTTCATCGTCACCGCTGACCAAATAGGACCGGCAATAGAACTTGGAGCACCATACGTACCTCCTAATTGGATACATCCGATAACAGAATGGGATGAACCGAGACTAAGATGCAGGGTTACTGATGAAGGATCAGGCGTGAAAAATGCCACAATCAACTACGATGCAGGAAAAATCCGCAAAGGAAGCGTCGTGATGAACCGTGTTTCTGGAGATGAATATGACGGACAATGGGAATGCGTCCTGCCGACTTTCCCGAACGGAACAACAATACGGTATTCCGCTGTAGCATATGATTTTGCTCAAAACCTAGGCTCATCAAAAGAACCTTACCGAGAGTATGAAATATTCACCAACCCAGAAAGAAAGTTTTCGATGAATCTATGGGTGGAGAATCTCACTTTACATGAAAACAAAACGGCAACCGCCTCTGTTCGCATGTATTTCTCAGGCGTCGTTGTCTCAGAGTATTGCCCACCATATCTCCCCATTTGGTTTCAAATTCTAAGTGATCCGAGCGGAATCCCCAGCTTTGCTCACTACTCCGTGGTTCAGCCGGCAAAAGACAATCGGTTTTGGTTTAGTAGATCAGAATCATTCGACGTATTCATCATGCAGATTCGTGGAACGGAGTACCCTGCAGATGCTTATTCGTTCAATATGAAGATTCAGATATACCCGACTCAATTCGACAAGAGTCGTTCTTTCTTCGGTGTATACTTCGGCAGGCAAGTTGAAGATGAATGGGAGATCATCCAAACACAAGAACCTGTGCTAAGCAATGAAGAAACAAGTGCGGTTATTTCATTTCGCTATGAGTTTCATCGGCGCCTTCTTGTGACGTCTCCGGTGATGTTTCCAATATACGCAATGGTTTGGATAATGGGTGCAAGTCTTCTTATGGATTTTCGAGAAACGGATGGACTAGATAATCGCATCAGGCTCTACTCAGGGCCATTCATATTCAATGCAGGTTTCTACTACTCTGTAATAAAACTCCTGCCTACTACTTCTCGACTTCCGCAGAGGCTCATGGTCAACTTGTCATTGTCTCTCTGTGCTCTGCTAATTCTGAGCGTATTCGGATCTCGTTTGCATAAGTTCTCCAGATGGTTGTCGAATCCAGAAGGCGAACTGTTGTATAATCTATCCTCGGCCATGTTTGCTTACGGTCTTGCAGTTCTACTTAACGAAACTTGGGACCTGCTTCTTGGCGCACCATATATTCGAGATGTTATCCTCGTTGGGATGCTTCTTGGAGTCCTCTTCCAGACAATCAGTCATCCGACAGTCCGGTCGATCAATCTGAGGCGTCAGATGCAACGCCTAACGAAGCGGATGATTAACTACCTCCGCCGAAGACAGTGATGAGTGCGCGCTAGCACGAAAACATCTTCAAACTATTCGCTCTGATCTGGAGCTTCTAGAGAAACTCTTAGCAACTTACGCCGTCAGGTAATTGATCAGGCATGGTTTGATTCACTTCGAGGCTTCTACGTCTAGCTTCGTAGCTCATATATAGAGGATTCCTTCTAGTAGAGACTATGGACAGGTTAGAAGAACTTCACAATCTGTTACACAAAGTAGAGACGTGTGACAAATGCCGTGCTAAGTCCTCGGACCGGTGGTTCTTTCCACCGAACCAATTGCCGGAGATTATGCTGATTTCGGAAACGCCCGGGCCTTATCCGTTGAACCAAAGCTTGGACGGCATACCTCACCCAACACGTGGAAATAGCTGGTTCTGGGGTTTGGTCAAAGAACTATTCGGAGATAGATTTCGCCCCAAAGGAGATGACAAGACCAAAAGCACCGTTTATTGGACGCATTATCAGAAATGTTCGAAGATGATGGAAGACAAGAAGACCTTACGTTATCTTGGTGCTGACTGTGCCAACAGATACTTGGATTGCGAAATCAGGTTGGTAGACCCGAAGCTGATAGTTGCCCTTGGGATGAACACAGGAGAGCTCCTAGTCGAAAGATATCATCTGACACCTTTAGCTAGAGTGGAATGCCTTACAAGAAAAAGCGATAGACCTCTACGTGTGAAAGTGGGAACATTTCAAACAAGAGATAACCGGGAATACGCTATACTGTGTCATCCATCTTACGCCAGAAGACGCCGTGGATGTACAGTGTTTCAAAATGAATACAGAGAATTGATAAAGAAAAGCCAAGCTGCCATTGACCAACTCATACCTCAGCTTTAGGGCACTGGTTGGCGGTAATGCAGCGAACGAGCACGTCATTTCTCCTTAGGAATCTTAGCGTTCTATTCTACCCCTGAGATGTTCATGAGCACTATCGCTGTACTGCTTTCCTGAAAACCAAGTAAACAACCGAAGAGTAAGAAGAAAGAATTGTGGAAGGCCTAGGGTACGGTTTGATTTTCTTCAAGGCGTTTGCGTCCGATTTCACAATTTATAATTTACGTAGACGGGTCAAGAACCAATCATAAATTATGAATTTCCGAGCGTCGTCGTTGCGTCAGCAAGAGCTATCATAGCCGTTGAACTCAAGGCAGCTCTGGTTCAGCGTAGTCTTTCGTTACGAAAAGTTATCACTTTCCGTACAACCGTAACAGTTATAACGGGCGGCGGCGGCGGAAGCTAGTGGTGGGGCCGGCGAGATTTGAACTCGCGACATCTGGCCTTGAGAGGCTCATCCTCAAGGTCGCCAGCGCCCCAGGTTCACCACGCTTAAGCAAGCGTACTGGTATCCTGTTGGCGACATTATCGCTGCCTAGACCAAGCTCTTCGCGCACTTTCTGCGGTTAGTGCTAGACGAGTGGGCCATTTGTCGGCCCCGTTATTGGTCTAGTCTCGGCCCCATGCGTCTTGTCGTGCTACCTACTGAAAAGTTCTTTGCAGAAAAAGGTTTGCCCTCGCTCGGAAAAGCATGGCGGAGTAGGAAGATGCTTAGCAGATCTTTGTTGCGCAAACTGTGGAACGAGGCAATGCCGGACTTTAGAGAAAAGGCGTCACTCTCAAGCAGGCAAGGATCTACGTCTTGAGGGAGTATGATCATGCTGACAAGGCTTCTCGGAATATGTCCCCCAAGATCTTGAAGGATACGCCTCTTCCAGACCGAAGTAGTGTGTCATGAAAGAACCTGTCAGTATATTCGCTTCCCATCACCTGCTTTGCCTCCTCTTTGAGCTTCAGGATCGATTGCTTTCCTGCAAAGTGGCTCAAGTACTGAAAGGGGGTCAGGGCATACATTCTTGCTTCTGACTCAGCCACTTTGGGCTCAAGGCCCACCTCGTCTACTAGGAACTCTGCTGCCTGACTGATAGTCAGCTCCTCCGTGTGAAGCTTCGCGCACAGAATGGCTCTAGCAGCCCGTCTCATTGCGTGTTGGAGAAACACAAGCTCCATCTTTGGATCCGGCGCGATCTGTATCATCCAGTATTCCTCCATGTAGTGAGCCCATCCTTCAGTCAGCGGTAGATTGGAAAAAAGCTTCCTGGCCAGCGACGGATTGGCATTGGCCCATGCCAAGTGAAGATGATGGCCCGGATACGTCTCATGGAGACATATGAGGTAGATGTCAGCCCTACTCCTTAGCACCCTCGGATCTGTGGTCGGCGTGATATAGAACCTGCCAGTTTGATCTCTATGGAAGGAGGGCGGATGCAAGTAGGAGGCCAAGAATTGGGAAACATGTCTCCAATAGTCTGGAGTCTCCAGAATCTCAAGATTGTTGGCAGGCGGCAAGGTGGCAACGCCCCTTTCGCTAGTCAACGCTCTTAGTTGATGCACTGTCTCCTTGCAGAGCCCAAGCGCCTCAGGCCAGTTTCTTGGTCTGTCCTCGTTGACCTTCCGAAGAGCTTCTTTCCAATCTCCTGATGGCACAAACTTCGAGGCCACTCTGCCTATCAAGGTCCTGGTGCGTGCAAGAAAGTCTTCGGCAAGTCTGATCAACTCCGTCGCGTCCATTTCTAGCCCCATCAGCTCCAACATCTTGTCGAACCTCTCTCGACCATACGCGAATCGAGGCTCACTTCTCGGAAGAACATCGTTCCTCAGATAGCTCTCATATCCCTGTAAGCTTTCGGACACCTTCACAATAGCGCTACGCATCCTATCCTTCAAGTCTAGGGAAAGCAAGGGCATTGTGTGCTGCTCCACTGTCCTCAAGAAACTTTGAGCCCCGCCCATGCCTTGGAGAGCGATCTCAGTGTAAATCCTGACAGGGTCAGTGATCGCTGTCTTCGATGACTCCAGAAAGGACGCGGCCTTCTCCAGTCTTGAGCATAGGCTGCGCATTCTATGGTCGAAGTCCGGGAAATCTCTCGAATATAGGGGATCTATCGCAAGAGATACTTGCATGACATAGTCCGGATACTTCCTCCACATGCCAATCTCTTCGATCGAGTAGATCTCTCTCGCCAAGGCGGACCTCACAATCTCCAGATCCCACTTCTCATCCTTCGAGAGTTCAGAGGCATCAATCTCGCAGAATAGTTCTACAAAGCGTCTGAGACCTCGAATCCTTCGCTTCACCCCTTCAAGCGAAGGATCAGAGAGCTCATCGTCGTACGTATGGATTCCCAGAGAGAACGTGGCGAATTCAGGGCGTTCCCTGCACAGAAACTCTAAGTACTCATGAAGAAGACTCTTGAACCTAGCTGACTCAGTCAGGGTTGCCCGGCCCCTGCGTCATATCGATGAGTCGCTAGTTATATCTGTGGCTAACGGGACTGCATGAGGTCATACGTTGCCTTCCCCAGCCGGAAGTCAAGCACATCACAGCCAAGGTTTAAGCGTGAGCCAGCTCTTCGTACGATGCAAGAAGGCGGCCGCCTCTCAGTTCGAAGTGATTGTTATGTGGCAGAGGGTTGTGAGGACCGAGACATGACTCTTGAATCAATCAAAGGAAGAGTTCTAGTTACAGGCGGAGGAGGCTTCATCGGCTCTAGACTTGTTCGAGCTTTACTGCAAAGGAGATGTAGGGTAAGAGTTCTCGACATTCAATAGGGCGTCTCGCTGGCGTGAGGGACCAGAACTTGGAGTTCGCAGGTGTCGGGAGTGAGGAACTGCACGGAGGCATGGTCGATAGGGACATTGTCGAGCAGGCTGTAAACGATGTGGACGTGATCTATCACCTAGCAATTAACTGGGATGCAGTCACTTGGAAGCGTACATTTCCTCTCGCGAATCTATTTGATGTCAACATCAGAGGCACGCTCAATCTCCTAGAAGCAGCACGCTCGCAAGGAGTGAGACACTTTCTGTTTTCGAGCAGTTGCGCTGCTTATGGAAAGGCGGAACGGTTGCTAGTAGATGAGGAGGTTGTCTGTAAACCCGAACTCTGGGATGGAGATCCGGGGCCTGCATATGGCATAGTGAAGCTGACCACGGAGAAGCTCTGTCTCATGTATCACTATCACTATGGTTTGCCGGTCACGGTCTTCCGGATCGAAGTTCTGTTCGACGATGAGGAATCCCAAATGCTTGGAAAGAAGGCTGTAGAGAAGGTACTGAAAGGAGAGACCGTCGAGGTAGTTGAGGGCGAAGGTCAAGCAAGCATTCATGTCGATGAGGTTGTCCAGGCCTTCCTGCTTGCGACGTCAAATGAACACGCGTACGGCCAGGTGTTCAACCTCTCGAATCCGGCCACATTCATTTCTGATCGTGAACTGTATCAGTTTCTTGCCGAATTGACCAACTCAAAGAGTGAGATCAAGCTGACAGCTAATCCGACGCTCATAGACCCAATGGTGGAATCCACAGAGAAGATACAAAACGTGCTGGGATGGAAACCTCAAAAGACTAAGGAAGATCTAAAGATAGCAATCGCCGAGACAGCCAAGTCAATACTCACGCGCCATAGACCAAGCTAGACGATGGTCCCTCAACTCGGCCGAGTCAGATACACCGGCCCAACATGAGAGTATTCCCGGCATAAGCCGAGAGGCTCTCGGCATATGAAGAGATCCATCAATATTCGAGATAGAGCCCGAAAATACCTAGGGGGGGGCTGGGGGGTCACCTTGGATGTCTTTCTGAAATCGGTTACAATATTCCCTTTTTCTGTCATCGCCTAACCGGAGCCACAACACGCATGATCCTCTGGAAGTTCTCGAGGCTTCTATCCTTCTTATACCGCTTCAGAGCCGCTATTAGAGCTGATCTGCGAAGAGGCCCCTTGATCCTCCTGACCAACCTACTCAGATCACTGCCAACGAGCAGATATTGACTGATTGAGGTAACGTTTGCAGGACGTCTTTGATTGCTCGCCGTCTCAAAGTCCACGATCTCAGGCTGATCCCTAGCGTCCACCAAGATATGTTTCGGAGCTCTACTCAGCTCTCCGTGATCAAGCCGTATCTGATCAAGCCTGTAACAGGCCTCCAGAAGCGCCACCAAGACATCTTCAAGCCGTCTCTTTTTACCCCTCCCCTTGAGCCCTCGGACCCAATCGGGCAACAACAAGCCCCCAACATACTCCATAACCAAGAAGCTTCTCGAAACGTCAAGAAAGGCTGGCCCGACATTGACTGAATTGGAGAGTCTAAGCATAGAAGCCTCGTGGTCGAGGTTGCTTCTACCTGCATCTGTTCTGAGGATCTTAACCGCCACTCTTTCGCTCTCTCTCAATGCTGAAACGACAATCCCAACGCATCCCTTGCCGAGGACCTTGGTCCCGAAGATGTTCTTCAACCCTCGGAACTCTAGGTCACTGACACCCAGCCCTGAGAGTTCACTAATTCTCCTATCGAATTCCTCACTGGAAAACTTGGGATAACATAGGATCGTCTTGTATGGGTCCTGTCGAAGACCATCCAGTGGAACCACCGTGACTTCAGTCAAGCCAAGCCGCCGCTATCTGCCATAGCCGATCTCTATGCTAACAAAGATCATGAACTTTTCAGACCCGACGAGATTCTACCTCTTTGCCCTATCGATCTTTCTGCCATTCCAGACGTTCGCTCTTTGCCAGAGTGGCGAAGTCCAATTTTCCGGGCATATGCCCATTCTTTTGTACTAAATGATTCGAAGCTTACCTTTGTGTTAGGCATGTGGGCTAGAAGCTCTATTCGGGCTTACGCCTTGCCTGTCCGTGAAGTATTGCGTCAACCCTGTTCACGAATTCCTTTGTCCATCTCAGCGCTTGTTCTGCTTCGCTTTTGGAGACGATGTCCATTTCTTCGTATACTACTCTATGCCTCTTCTTCCTCATACCATTGAGAAGCATTATCATCTTTTCGCTGACTTCTTCCCCAAATGAGACACGCAGGAACTTCACAACCGCGACATGGGCTTCTGTGCTTGATGGTCGGTATCCTCGCTCAAACATCAAGGCTCTTCCTGCTTGCAGCATTGCATTGTACGCTATTGCCAGAGACCAGTCATATCTTTCGGTTTCGAGCAGAGCCTTCGCGGTATCCACGTCTCTTCGCGCACGCCTCAGCGAAGTGACTGCTAGAGCGCGGTCGGGCTTTGTTCTCCTTATGATTCTATTTCTTAACAGTTCTTCTAAACTCACTCTCTTCACCAATAAGCATGATGATAGGCTTGCTTGCAATATCAGCTAGAAGGTGATGCCTTCTCTTGACATTCTTCATAAACTCATGATCATTCCACAATATGTAATTGACTTCCCTTCCCGCTTTCCCCTCGACGCCGCTTATCAACTTCAGAACTTCATCCTCCTTCACATCACCTATGATCAAAACGTCAACATCGCTTGACTCGGACTCCTCCCCACTCGCAAAGGAACCGTAGATCAGAGCATACCTTAT
>Ga0315314_1000980_pt1 | contig 27455 bp, 19 predicted proteins | sample TDP9_MG_FD_203631 | JGI IMG/M metagenome (GOLD analysis project Ga0315314, IMG submission 203631) | Freshwater sediment microbial communities from Lake Towuti, South Sulawesi, Indonesia - TDP9 | ecosystem: Environmental > Aquatic > Freshwater > Lake > Sediment | place: Indonesia: South Sulawesi... | reverse complement strand
AGACACTTACTGTTTATATTGAGAAAGAAAGACGACTCGAAACCATTATTTCTGTTCCATTCGAGATTAACGCTCGATCCCGTAAAAAATTTCAAAAAGGTGGTGCACTTTCATTTTGCATATAACCTCTAAAAACTAAAAACTTAAAGCTAAAAACTTAAAACTGTGGAATTCCGAAGTTTTACACTCTACGTTTTAAGTTTTTCGTTCATTATTATCCCCGCCCACAGGGCGGGGTTTTCTTTCTAACGAGGTAAAAATTAGAAGACAAACTTCTAACAGTTGAAAAATCCAAGCCCCGAGGTTAAAATTGCCTGAAATATAGAAATATAATGGGTCCGTATCCTATGTAGGTCGAGGATCAGCAATGTTCAAAAACGAGCTGTTGGCAGTTTGGTGTGTCTTGGTCCTCAGTTTCTGGTCAGCCGGATGCGAAAAGAAACAGAAACCACGCCAGGTAAACTTCGAGGACACTGTCCAGTTGGAAGCAACCCAGGAGGCTCAAAAAGAGGCAATCAACATCTGCGTCGGCTCTATGGTGATTCCAAAGGAAGGATATATCTACTACAAGGCACTTTTAGAATATATAGCGGAGAACCTACAAACCAGAGTGAATTTCATAGAGAAAGATTCTTATGGAGAGGTGAATGCTCTTTTAGAGGAGGGCAGGATAGATGTAGCATTTGTCTGTGGGGGGCCATATATAGATGGGCGAGACAGGTTTGGTTTAGAGCTTTTAGTAGCACCTCAGGTTGATGGGAAAAGTGTCTATCACTCGTATATTATTGTTCACAAAGACTCTGATATCGAAAGTTTTGAGCAGTTAAAAGGCAAGACGTTTGTTTTTGCAGACCCTATGTCCAATAGCGGAAAGGCGTATCCAGCTTATTTGCTTAAGCAGATGGGTGAAACCCCAGAGACATTTTTTAAAGAGTTCTTCTACTCTTATGCACATGACACCTCTATTAGGGCTGTGTCAGCAGGTATGGTAGATGCTGGCGCCGTCGATAGTCTTGTTTGGAATTATATGGATAGGTCCGGCTCAGTAGCCACCAAAAACACCAAAATAATCAAGATCTCCCCGCCCTTTGGCATCCCGCCGGTTGTTGTTCGCCCAACATTACAGAAAGATGTAAAGGAAAAGATTAAGAAATTACTATTAGATATGCACCAGCAGGCTAAAGGAAACGCCGTGTTAAGAAAAATGTTAATCGATAAGTTTATTGAAATCGAGGACGATAGTTACAACTCAATAAGAGAAACGAAAAGATATTTGGGAAAACGATAGTTTTTGATGAAAACATTACGGTCAAAATTCATATGTTGGATATGTTTGCTGTTTGCATTAATGGGGGCTCTTATAATTGTTCCTCTATCCCTTACGATGCCGCAGAAAATGGGTTCCCAGATACTTAAACGCGACGTGGAAATTGTGCGGGGCTTATCAAGGGAGATTCAGGAACCGCTATTATTAGATAATAAGTTAGCCCTGAGTTTACTTTTGGAGGAAAGGTTACAGACTTTTGGAGACGCTATATACATCTTTGTCCGCGGGCATGATGGAACCATAATTGCCTCAACCTTCAAAAAAGGATTTCCCAGAGGTTTGATTAACATAAACCGCGGTCTTATCCAGACTGGAACATACAACGTTCAAAAAACCGGTGAAGAGGCTCACGGCATCGAGGAACTTATAGTAGATGGTAAAAAAGCCTACGATATTGCCGTCCCTTTACTTGCAGGAGAATTAGGGAGCTTGCATGTGGGCGTCTCTCTTGAATCAAGGAAGGCCGAGGTAGCTGAATTTACCAGGATAAATTACTATCTGGCTGCCATTGTTATTGGCGGATTGGCAGCGGGGATTTTAGTCTTCGCGCTGTTAGGGGTTTTCCTTTCAAATCGTATTACTACCTTGAAGGACTTTGCCACCAAAATTGGCAACGGAGACCTGAATGGGATAATCAACATAAGCACAAACGACGAGCTTGGCAGTTTAGCCGCTTCATTAAATAAAATGGCGGAGGACCTAAAGGGAAAAATTGAAGTAATAAAAAATTTAAGTTACCTGGAAGAAAGAAGAAGGATTGCCATCGAGTTTCACGACGGTCTGGCCCAGGATGTAGTCGATGTCATTAAACGATTGGAGCTATGCCAGAGACTCTTGCCAGTGGACCCTCGCCGCGTTTCTGGTGAACTGACGACTCTGGAGGCAAACGCCAGAAACATTTTAGATAAGACACGCGATGCAATATCGGCATTTAAGTCGCCCCGGGAACACGACTTCAGCTTGTTGGACAGCCTCAGTGATTACATAAAAGATTATAAACAGCAGACTAACATAAATGTTAAGTTGAACGTATGCAAGGATGTGAAGGATATTCCGATAGATAAGTTGGAGCAAATTTTTTACATAATAAAAGAGGCTCTTACGAACATAAAAAATCACAGCCGTGCCAAGAACGCAGAGTTAACTTTAGTAAACACAGAGGGAGAATTAATCGTAACTATTAAAGACGATGGAAAAGGCTTCGATGTTAACGCAATTGAATTAGATGGAGCAGGGCACGGAAAGCTGGGCTTGATCGGAATGCGCCAGAGAGCAAACTTCCTGGAAGGGACGCTGGTTATCAGGTCACAGCCTGGCCAGGGAACTGAAATCTCTGTAAATATTCCGTTGGAAGAGAAGGCGGACTGATATGTCAAATACTATTAGAGTATTCCTTTGCGATGACCATACGCTCTTTCGGGAAGGTGTCAGGAAATTGTTGGAATTGGAACAGGATGTAGCTGTAGTGGGGGAGGCCAGCAATGGTATCGAAATGTTAAAGATATTGAAGAAGACCTATCCCGATGTAGTATTGGTAGATATCGGTATGCCTCAGATGGACGGAGTTACTGCTACTTACGAAATCAAAAAACTACTGCCACATGCTAAGGTTGTCGTACTGACCGTGTATGAGGACGAGCCTCACATCTTTCAGGCAATTAAAGCAGGGGCCATGGGGTACATGCTAAAAGACGCATCCTTCGATGAACTAATGGAAGCTATTCGGACTGTTTACAATGGCGGGGCCTTGGTGCAGCCGAGCATAGCAAAGAAGGTTTTGAGAGGATTCGCCCTGCTTGACAAAAGAAAAGTAAGTGGCGGAAAGGACTTTTACAGAGGGCTTACCGATAGAGAAATAGAAATCTTGCGGTTGATTGCTCTGGGAGGTACCAACAAAGAGATAGCACACAAACTTGGCATTACCGAAAAGACAGTGAAGAACCACCTCACTAATATTTTCCAAACTCTTCACGTCAATAACCGCACTCAAGCGGCCATATACGCTTTACGGATGAAGTTCTGATATTCACAGCAAAGATGACTCGTCGCTCGTATCAAAAAACAATCGCGGCGTAGCCGACGCTATCAGCGCTTGAAGTTCCCATCCTGCGGAGCATTACTTCATTACTGCTTGTATGTGCAAGCAATACGCCTTTAGTTTTGCCGAGCTTCTTCGCTGCTGCGACCGTTGCCGACGCTGCACCCGGACCGCAAGCGTTGCAGTTCTCCGCGGCGCTGGCGAGCAAACCTTGCGGCTCCAACTTTAAGGCCAAATCAATAAACTTTCGGTCGTTGACCTTGCTGGCCCACTTCAAGGCCTCAGCGCCCACCCCCATCGGCACAAAGCCATAATGTGGGCCGTAATGGGTCAAATCGGTCGAGCCGATGCAAATAATCTTCTTCTGGTTATCCCGGCTGATAATCTGGCCAACGCTTGTCCCCAACTTCACTGCCTGCTCTCCTGGGGAGACCACAATGGGCAGTATCTTCGAGCCAGCAAAAAGATATTGTATAAATGGGACCTGCACCTCGATACTGTGCTCAGAATGGTGGGCATCAAGGTCACTAATGGCTGTGCCATTGCTCAATATGGCGATAGCCAGCTCCTCATCGACGGCAACTTCACCCAGCGGCGTCATCCAGCTGCCACTATCATATACAGCCGGTGCTGGGCCGAAATAGCCGTGGGCGGCACCGAATATCACAAAAGTATGGACTTTTTCATGCCGCTGCTTCACGGCCCAGAAGACCAGCGCCGCCAAAGCCCCGCTGAAGGTCCAGCCGGCGTGCGGGACAATGCCAGCTACTATGGTTTCAGGCAGAGACCGGCTCAGCCTGCCGCGATCCGCCGCGGACGGAAGACACTGATCGATTTCATCTACACAGGAATTACGCTGGCTGGGATAAAACTGACCTGCAACAATAGGCTTTCGGACTTGCATTTTCGATACCTTTGAATTATATTTGTTGCGATGATTTGTTTACTGGTAAATGGTAACTGGTAATTACCAATTTCCAATTACTAATTTCCAACTTCCATATTCTACGCCGTTGGGAAGAAAAAAACAAATGGTATCTAAAAAAAAGACCACTGTGGCGGTAGTGATGGGCTCGGATAGCGATATGGCTGTAATGCAAAGCTGCATTGACACGCTTTCTGAATTTGGCATAAAACCAGTCGTGCGGATAATCTCGGCTCATCGCACGCCGGAATTAGCCGCCCAATTTGCTCAAAATGCAGCCAGAAACGGAATCAAGGTCATTATCGCAGCAGCCGGCATGGCTGCTCATTTAGCAGGTGCAATAGCATCCAGAACTACCTTGCCGATTATTGGCGTGCCGTTAATCTCCGCAGGCGGATTAGAAGGGATTGATGCGCTTTTAAGCACGATTCAGATGCCGCCCGGCGTACCTGTTGGAACAATGGCCATAGGCAAAGCAGGCGCCAAAAATGCCGCTATCTTCGCCGTACAAATCCTTGCTCTAACGGATAAGAACCTTCACCAAAAGTTGGTTGAGTTCAAAAAGGCCCAGGCAAAAAAGGTGGTCGAAAAGGACTCGTCCTTAAAGTGAAACTACGAGCCACGAGAGACGAACCGGTTTGACTGAAATTGTGGTTTTAGGTATTTTATGACTTGAGGATAGTAATCGGCGTAGTTAGAATTGAAAAAAAGGGATAGTAAAACGGATTATATAGTCTACGTTCACTTCTAAGATTCGATATGTTCGGGCATATTTTGCCCGAATGTCAAGGAGAGAAAGTAATGACAAAAGAAAAACCAGCGGAACCAATATACGAGATACTCATAGAAAACATAAGTGACCCAGCCAAGACTGGTTTGAACGTGAGGCAAACTGATAGAGATGTAGATGTAGAAGACCTTGCAAAGAGTATTGAGAAACACGAGCAGTTGCAACCTATCATTTTGCGCGGTGAATTTGGCAAACCACCATACGAGTTGATCGCTGGTCACAGAAGACTATCTGCACACAGACAATTAAGTAAATCGACTATAAAAGCTACGTTTAAGCCAGCAAATTATAGTGACATTAAGGCAAAAGTTGATTCACTGGTAGAAAACTTGCAAAGAGTGAAGCTAAATGATGCAGATGCGTCGGAAGCAGTCACCGAGATGTATAAAAGGTATAAGGGAAATGAGCGCAAAGTCGCTGAAGATTTGGGGTTGCCGCTGCGGACTATTAGGGACTATATTAAGATTGAAGCTCAAGCCTCGGAGTACGCAAAAAAACTTTTGAGGGAACGAAAGGTTAAAAAGGCAGATGTAAAAAGGGCAATAGATGCCGCTCCAGGAGATCCTAGGAAAGCAGATCGACTATTAGACCAAATGCCCGGGTTGTATGGGCATGAGAAAAAACGAGCTGTTGACTATGGCAAAGAGCACCCAAAAGCGAGTGCTGATGAGATAATCAATCAATCAAAAAAGGGAAGAAATCTTAAGACAGTTGTGCTAAGTATAGAACCAAAGATAGACGGTGCTTTGAGTCTGGCCGAACGAAAGCTTTATATGAATAGAGAAGAGATAGCGTCAAAAGCGCTGGAGGATTGGCTCACCGAAAAGGGGTTCCTAAGTAAATAATGTAAGGAAAGGTAAATTCTTGAAACCGGACCGGAAACTCGAAAAGGCTCTATCACTTATTATTGTCTGCACACGAAGGATTAACCGCCCGAAGGACTTGGTCACATTAGCAGAAAACATTTCATTCGCAAAGAAAAATGTAGGGGGTATAGAAAAACTTGCCAAAGAAGTGAAACTTTCAGTGCAGCAGTTAAAAGATTTCTTGTCGGTAGCAGATTTATGCCCAGAAGTTAAGGAACTTGTTGGAAAACGCGCTATCGATAGTGTTGATGTGGTGAAAACTATAAGTAAGTTGTCGGTGAAAAAACAGAAAATTTTAGCGGACTACATCGTTAAGGGAAAAATTGCTTCGAAAGATGTTCGGGTTATCACATCATTCGCAAAAAGATTCACTGATAGATCGATAGAAAAAGTAATTCGAGATTATGAAAAATCTAAAGATGTACGACTATATGTGGCAGAATTCCGTGTCCCTATAAGTTTTAAGGATAAAATTAGCTTGCGTAAAGAATTTGAGGCAATAGTTGGAAAAGGCCAGATTTCAAAATTGGAACTTGAGCAAGGAGTTGCAGTTTTAGAGATGACTTCGCTGGGGTATAAAAGATTGAGAGAATCTGTGCAAAAGCGACAAATGACACTGAAAAAGTTTATAGCATCTATTGTGAGCGAGCTTGGAGGGAGAAAATGAGCAAGAGAGCCACTAAGATGAAAATGTCACTTGGGATTGGAGATCGATTAGATTTAGGGCATTATCATAAAATTCGCGCAGATCTTTTAAATTGGAGAATCGATCCCTTCATAAGAGCAATGGAAGAGAAAAAAGAAGAAGGGAGAATTCTAGCGTTTGTAAGAGGCTTGCACTTTTCTGTACAGCTTATATATGCAATCCGCGACTTGATATCGGAAACAAGTTTGGAAGTAGACTGGGGACATCTTTTAGACGAGAGTGAAAACTATTGCTCTCGTGAATGCGACATCATCATTCATAAGCGAGGGTACAAGGGGCGATGGAATGGTGGTATAATGGATTTCAGATTTATAAAAAGAGAAAAGGCTGTGGCGGTAATAAGTTGCAAGTCCTATTTAACTTCCGGGGCGGTGGACAAGTCATATGTACCTTCTATAAGACCTTACGTTCAAAAAATTTGGCTCTTCGCTGAATGTTGTGAAAGTAGATATACTGAGTCCGTAACAAAACAGGCAAAGCTCGCTGGATACGAAAACTTCTGGTATATGTACAAGTGGTCTCGTACTACTACAGAGCAAGAGTGGAATGAAAATGGCTGGCGGGATTTCGCAAAGAAATTGAGAGATCTCAAGGATTAGGCACAAAACTGCCGATGGGAAAAATAGTGTCGGATTAGTTAGTATTGTCTTCTGATTAAAGGTGCGAAATGATTATTATACCAAATCACGTGTCCAAGTGGGCGGATAAGCTGCATAGCATAATCTCGCCATTTCATTTAAGAGGAATTCGTGTCAATTGTCCGGTCTGTGGGGAAAGAGGTACAGCGACGTCAAGATGGGTCAAAGGACCAACGGTTAAGCCTGTCTATGTTATTCACAATAGAAACGGAACTGTAGAAAGTGTTTGCGGGCTTGACGAAGAAAAGGCTGAGCAGATTCGGCCAGAAGTTAGTGTCTCTAAGAGCGATTTTCGTAAAATCCTAAACGGAGCTAAATGCTTCGTACTAATAAGCGGCGGCAAAGATAGCTTAGCAACGTTGGTATATACCAAGCAAGTAGCAGAAATCAACGACAGTGACCCTTCGCTCGTGACCCGTGACCCGAGCAACGAGAGACGAGCGACGAATTTAAGTGCTATTCATGTTGATACCACCGTCGGCTTTCCTGAAGTGACAAGATACGTTCGAAAAGTATGCCGGCAGCTTGAGGTTAAACTATCAATTGTTCGCCCGGAAAAGAATTTCTTTGAACTGGCAGAAGATTGGGGGATACCGAGTTTTCGATTTCGCTGGTGCTGTAGAGAGTTGAAAATAAAGCCGATTCAAGAATATCTTTCTAAAATCCCTGGCCGAAAAGTTGTCATTGATGGCATTCGTGCCGAGGAATCAAATCAACGAGCCAAATATCTACCTATCTGGTATCATCCCAGTTTTAAGTGTCTATCGGTAAGCCCGATTTTCCGGTGGACGAGAAAAAAAGTAGAACAGTATGTTGAGTCGGCAGATTTGCCGGAAAATCCTGTACGACAATTAGGCTGCTCAGCCGAATGCTGGTGCGGTGCATATAAAACTCGGTCGGATTTCCTTAAGCTTAAAGAAATTAAACCTGCACTATTTGATAAACTATCAAACTTAGAAGACCAAAGTCCAACAGGATATACATTTCTGTACAAAAAAGGTCAAAGGCTTCCTTTACGAGACCTTGCATAAATTCGAATATTTATCGCCGATCCGTCCATTCGACACCCCCATCATCAACTCCATCACCTCAAATCCATAATGATTGAAGTGCTCTATAAGTATATACGCATATACTTATATACTATTGTACCAAATCCGAATAATCTCTGTAACTTGTGTCATAGGTATCCGTCAATAAAATCAGATCGCCGCCCAAGTCGGTTTGTAAATAAAATTATTTGTTGGATTAAAAGCAAGCCACAATGGCTAATGGGTTTGGCAAAGTGAATTCAAAGTAGCTTAAGCATCCTTGCTTGAGATTTTATTTTTCACAAGCTGGAAGCTTATACTACGTTGTTTGTGACGACAGATTACGGAGGGCGGATGACAAATGACGGAGAGCAAAGTTATCAGAATATCAGGAATAAAGGATTTTGCTTGTTTTTTGGCCGGTTTTGGGTATAATACCTGCTAAAAAATAGAATACAGAATGCAGGAGACAGGAAACAGAGGACAGATGACGGAAGGCAGAAGACAGAATAGGGAAACAAGGAAACTCAGGATACCAGGTTATCAGAATATCAGGCAATGGATATCAGGATATCAGAGTATCAGATAGTTCTTTTTACTGATGTCCTTATACCTGATGCCCACGACCTGATAGCCAGGTTTACTGATCCACTGAATTTTGCAAAACAAAGCCAATTTCAAAAAAGCTCAAATTAACGTAAGCTACTATTTTCAAAAGGATTGTGAAAATGAACCAAGCCGGAGACTTTGGGAAAACAAACCCAATTTTCAGACGAAAGAAGCCTGTTCTGTACGCAACTGAAGGGCCGAAGGGACGGAGAACGGATTGTTCATCCGCGTGGCCTGATAAGCGTCGCAAATGCAATGCCAAATATCAAAATTAACGCCGTGGCTGGCTCAAGAACCGTAATTATAATCTCGAAGCTCTCTAAACTGCCGGTGTCGGCATAATATGCGTCATAAATCAGCAGCCGCCAAGTGCCCTGGGCATCTTCGCCATCAAAAGCTGATAGAGGGTTCTCCGGCTGGTATCGGCCGGGAAAGGGCGGCTGGGCCTGGCCAATCGGGACTTCAGCCTCGTCGTCAAATACAGTATCGACGTAATCCTCACCCTGGAAATACTCCTCGGAAGGATTGTACGTATTCAAGCATACCACTGTCCCCGAGGGGCTGACCAGAAAAATTTGCAAATCGAACACATTATCGTGGGTCAAACTAATGCCGACATCAATATCATTGATAGTACCATGGTCGGGCACTTCTATAACTGCATCGACCATCCAGCCTTTGCTGTCGTCTGGGTCAGCAGGAATATCTAAATTGAACTGGCCGCCGTAAGTATGGACTGGGTTGGCAGAGCTATTTGGGTCATCAGAGTAGATGGTATAGACTGGGCTGGCAAAAGAACTAAGACAAACCCCCCCGACAATAACAAAAATTACAACAATCCATTGTAGGCTACAGCGAGCACTCATTCTCTACTAACTTGCCGGTTTTATATGCACATACTCGTTATCCCCCAATTTCTACCTATTTGACTTCAATAACTGAGTTAAATTCGCCGAACGGATTTAATTCCGTTAGCTCGTTGTATGGGTCTTGCTGCCACTGACCATCAACCACCAGCCGATAGCGATATTTACCCCGGGGCAGCTTCATCTGGGTTTGCCAGACGCCGCTATCGCCTATTCTTTGCATAGGATTCTTTGCAGGTTGCCAATCATTGAAGTCGCCGGCAATCTGCACACTGCTTGCTCGCGGATACAGCGATACGAAAACAAGCGCATCTTTTATCTGACTTACACCATAGTAGTCAGAAAGCTTAGCGTCGGTATCAGCGGGCTTTGTCTTCTCTGGGGTTCGCTCCTTGGCCTTTGCAGCCGGCTCAGCTTTTGTCTGAGGCTTTGCCACCTGCAGTAGTTCCTCGGCGGTGGTGCTAATAGACTCAAGCTGATGAGCCAAAGAGTCAACGATCTGCCGGCGTTGCTGCTTGGCCTCGGAGCCAATCACTTCCTCAGCCAGGCAGCGAAAATCCCTCTGGCCCTTGCTGGCAGAATCATATTCATTGATGGGCTGACCAAAACTCGATGCTTCCTTGATCTTAGTGTTGAAGTTAATGACCGTTCTGAACATCCGCTCGGCAAAGTGCGACCGCAACTCGGACAAGATCTCCCTGGCCATCTTTGTCCTTATATCATACAGACTTGCCAAGACCTTGACATTCACCTGCTGACTACAGCGTTTGCACAGGATACTTAGCGTCTCAAGCTGTTTGCTAAGGCCGTGCAGCGCAAAATACCCGGTCTCGACAGGAACGATAACATCGCTCGCTGCCCTTAGAGCATTGAAGGTCAAAAGACCCACCGCCGGTGGACAATCGATTATTGCGTAATCATACTCGCTGCTTACTTGCTCCAGGACATCCCTCAAGCAGCATTCACGCTCAGCGATGCCAGCCATTTGCTGCTCGAACGCAGATAGGTCTATACTGGCCGGGGCCAGCTCTAATCTATCGCTGATCTGCCAGAGTATCTCTGTCAGCCTAATCGGCTCATTTCTGCTCTTGCTTATGAGCACATCATAGATGCTCTGCTCAATCTGCTCTTCAGGCACAGCAAGGCCTACCGCGCAATGCGATTGGGGGTCCATATCGACCAGCAAGACCTTCTTTTGCACTTCAGCCAAGGCACTGGCCAGGTTTATTGCTATCGTGGTCTTGCCGCAGCCTCCTTTTTGATTGACAACCGCTATAGTCCTCATGGCTCTTCTCCCGCAGAAAACCCCAGTAAAACTGAGGGCTAAATCTTCAGCAGTCCCAAAAAAGACCTGCGCCCACTATTAGTATTCGGCAAAGGAATCTGAAAAACTTTACCTTTTTATGGGACGGGCCGATAAAAAAACCCATTTAGTAATTAGTAATTGGTGACTGGTAATTGGCGCTATCACTTAATCAATTAACATTTAACCAAGTACCCTTTAACCAACTTTGTAAGTGGTTGTTTAACGATTATTTGCTGGTTGTTGAGCTTCTTCATTTATGTCGTAAGTCATTTTATTTGTGATAGTTGCGATTGTCCCTTTGCCGGTCGATTTGTAAGGGGAAAAAAATCCCTGCTGTGATCGGTCACAGCAGGGAAAACGAAGTCTTACTGCGGCATCAGGGGAGAAAACTTATTGGCCTTTAACTTTGACCTTGACAGGCTTTGCGGTCTCGGCTTTCGGCAACGTGATGCTAAGGATGCCGTCTTTGCACTCTGCCTCGATCTTGTCCGTGTCGATGTCGGCCGGCAGATTCAGGTCACGTCTGAAACTTCCATAGGAACGCTCAATGTGGTAGTAGCCTTTTTCCTTTCTCTCTTCTTCCTGTTTCTTCTCACCACTGATGGTAAGTGTACTTCCGTGGACAGAAATATCGATGTCGCTGGCTTTGCAGCCCGCCACTTCAGCCTTTACGACAAATTCGTTCTCGGTTTCTGCTATATCAATTGCCGGCCAGGTCTTGTATCCGAAAAATGGCCTATCGAGTCCTCTGAAGAAGCTGTCAAACAAATCGTCCACCTCGTCGTGAAGCCGAGATAAAGCACTTCTATCTCTTTCTCTTTTTCTTATAGGTACAAGCGCCATAGTAACACCTCCTTTCTTGGTCTTTAAGCCGTTTAACTATTCTGGCGATTTTCACCACTACTAAATATCAATTGCAAAACCCGTGCCAAATTGCAAAATGGCCAAAAACACTCAAAATAACCCTATAGTTTGCTTTTTAATCCTTCGTTTTTGCCCAGCAGAACTGTCAATTTGACAGGATCGCCGCTTCGCGGAGGCCCACTTTTTTTGCCCTAAATTTACCGAACATTTCGTGACAAACAGAACTGATGTTGATAGCATAAATTTTATGCAGGCCATTCAAGTAAATTTTGAAAATCCAATGTGGCGAAATTCAAAGGAGCGAACCGCTATGAAACGAATCAGACTCTTTCAAATCGTTGCCATCTTGCTTTGCAGTTTTGCTTTGGGAATCGTTAATGCCAATGGAAAATCCAACATCACCCCCCAGGGCCAAGCCGAGCAGATTCTGTCCGCCACCGGCGTCAAGGGCGGCCTGGTCGTCCACCTTGGTTGCGGTGATGGAAAACTCACGGCGGCGCTGCGCGCAGGCGAAAACTATACGGTCCAAGGCCTGGAGCCGGACGCAAAGAACATCGAGGCGGCTCGCAAGCACATCCAGTCACTGGGATTGTACGGCTACGTATCGGTGAACCAGTGGACGAGCAGCCATTTGCCGTACGTGGACAACCTGGTGACACTGCTGGTGTCGGAAAATCCGGGCAAAATCCCGATGGATGAAATCATTCGCGTGCTTGCGCCGCTCGGCATCGCCTATTTGAAGCAGGCCGACAAGTGGATAAAGACAGTCAAGCCCTGGCCCGAGGATATCGACCAGTGGCAACAGCATTTCCACGATGCCGACAACAACGCAGTGGCCAACGACAGCGTTGTGGGCCCGCCGCGGCACTTCCAGTGGCTCGCCCAGCCGCAATGGATGCGCTCGCACATGGGCTTGCCCTCTATTAACAGCATGGTCTCGTCGAAGGGTCGGCTATTTACCATCGAAGACCAGGCCAGCGCCGAGCACCCCGCCCTTCCAGGCAAGTTCGTGCTTGTTGCCCGCGATGCGTTCAACGGCATCGTGCTCTGGCAGCTACCGTTTCCCGACTGGCATCCGATAAACATCCGCGTCAAACTGACCCCCGTCCAGTTGCAGCGGCGGCTGGCAGCCATCGGCGACATCGTGTACTGCACGCCGGGTTACAGCGCGCCGGTGACGGCACTGGAGGCGGCTACCGGTAATGTGCTCAAGGTGTACGAAAGAACCGAGCGGACCACAGAGTTCCTCTACGACCGCGGCGTGCTATACGTGGTCACCGGCGACCCAACCGACACCCAGGGAGTAGCTGGAGGAAGCGCCTTTGGCACCAGCCAGTTTCCTATTCATTCCTATGGCCCCCAGATCCCTGTGCTGGCTGATCCGAAAAGCACAATCCTTGCCATCCAGGCCGACTCAGGCCGAACATTATGGGAAAAATCGGGCAGCGACACGAATAAATACCAGGGAGCCTCCCTTGCCGTTCGAGGCCAATACGCGGTGTATTGCACGGCACAGGCCGTGGTTTGCCTGAACCGCACGACAGGCAAGCAAATATGGCGTGCACCAGCCCCGATCACCCTGAAAGGTCCCGGTGGCATCGCCGTGTCGCTTGTGCTGTCGGATGAGGCGGTGTACCTGACGGACTCGGAATCACTTCGGGCCTTTTCGCTCAAGAATGGCGGCTTGATGTGGCAGGGCAAAGCCACCTTAAACCACCACAAGCCTGCCGATTTGTTCCTGGCGGCAGGAGTTGTGTGGTCCGACTATTTCAACGGCCACGATCCGCAGACCGGCAAAATCATCAAGACCCTAAGCCAGAAGATGACCGGCCCGATGGGGCATGATCGGTGTTACCGTAACCGGATCACAAATCGCTATTATATCAATACCAAGACCGGCGGCAGCGACTTCCTCAGTCTGGACGCGCCCGATGAATTCCCCAATCCCTGGGCGCGCAGCACATGTGGAATTGGCCATTTGCCCTGCAACGGACTGTTGTATCTTGGTCCGCCCGCCTGTTCGTGCTGCAACTGGGTGATGCTCAATGCGCTAAACGCCCTTGCCCCTGAGCCAGGCCTTAAATCGTCAGGCCAATTAATCAATATCGAAGTAAACGAGCAACTTGAAAAAGGAATCGCCTACGGGCAACTCTCCACGCCCAGCGGTTCTGAGGACTGGCCGACCTATCGGCACAACCCCGGCAGAACGGGCATCACCAAAGCCGATGCTCCGGCGGAACTGAACGAACGCTGGGAAACCAAGCTCTCGACCAAACCGAGTGCGCCGGTCATCACGGCTGGCAAGGTCTTTGTGGCGGATATCGACGCCCATACCGTCTGCGCGCTGGATGTCTCCAATGGACAGCCGCTCTGGAGCTATACCACGGGCAGCCGAGTGGATTCTCCGCCGACTTACTACAACGGACTTCTATTGTTCGGCTCGAGGGACGGCTGGGTGTATTGCTTGCGGGCCTCCGACGGAAAGCTGGCGTGGCGCTTCCGCGACCTGCCGCAAGACAGGATGATTTGTGCCTACGGCCAGATTGAATCGGCCTGGCCGGTCTGCGGCAGCGTGCTAGTGCACGATGGGGTCGCCTACTTCGCAGCTGGAAGAAATTCTTTCCTGGACGGCGGCATCTTCGTTTACGGCCTCGACCCTCAGACAGGCCGCGTGATACATCGGCGGCAAATGTACGGCCCCTACGATTCCGATGGATTTCCAATCATCACCAGTAAAATTTCCTCAGGCAGCGGACTTGATGGATTTAAGGCCGATATCTTCCTGACGGACGGACAATTGCTCTATCTTCGCCAGCAAGCCTTCAAGTTCGACCTGACGCCCTTGAAGCCGGAAGAGCTCCGGCCGCCGCACCTGATTCCTTCGCCGGGTTTCCTCGAAGCAATTCCACACCACCGGACGTTCTGGACGATCGACACCACAATCCGATACGACATTACCGCCGGTTTCCAGGCCGCATATGGCGACATCCTGGTCATAGACAGCAATCAGTTCTACGAGGTCAGGGGCTACACGCCCGCACGGGTCAGCCCGTTTGATCCGCGGCCCAATGGCTACACGCTTTTCGCAGGTGTATATCGCCAGGCGAATGAAACAGTCACCCAAAAAAGAGGTGGCGACAAGGCCCCCCAGAAGATAGCTGTCCGAAGCGTGGCCGAGCAGCGATGGGCCAGCCACATCCCGCTCACTGGCACGGCCATGGTGCTTGCAGGCGACACCCTCTTTGTGGCAGGTACCCCTGTGGCGTTTCCAGCCGACGACATAGCCAAGGCTTATGAAGGCAGAATGGGCGGCGTTTTGTGGGGGTTTAAAGCCTCAACCGGCCAGAAGCTGGTGGAGTACGGGCTCGAGGCACCGCCAGTCTGGGACGGTATGGCAGTTGCGAACGGGCAACTATTCATCTCGCTTGCGGATGGATGCGTAATGTGCCTGGGCGACCCCGTGAGATAAAATTACAGGGTCTTTTTGTGACCTTGAGCATGTTATCTCACGGGGCGGGGACAAGTTTAACAGCTTATCCACAAGAAAATGTAGGTGTTTTTCTCTCCTAAGTGCTTGACATAAAAAGGTTTAGCAATCTGGGTGTTTGGAATATCACAATTTTACAAAGGTGCGCTCAACCGCTGTTTCTACTGTACTTTTCTTTCAGCAATTCTCTTTTTTGATAACATTGCTCTGTAAAAACTGCAATCTCTGATGCAAGATTTGCGCTGGGCGAATCGCCAAAAAACGCGTGGATAATCGGGAAAACCAAATCCGGCTTTTTCTTCCTGAACTCTTTTGCCATCGCCTCTATTTTTGCAGTTGCGACCGACTCCTGCATACAGGTAAAAGGGCCGACGTGAAATATTCCGCAGATATAAGGTGTTAGCCCCCGCCTCTCGGCGGAGGTACCCCGGCCACTGGCCGGGGCTAATAATTCGTGCATAAAATGATAAGCAATCCCTGTACTTAATGGAGATTCTCCCTCGATATCTCCGTGATATTCATGCTGCTTTTCCAAAGTCTCAATTATCTCCATCGGCTTAGGAAGAACATGCCTACCATGCAGCACCTCATGGAAAGGCTGGGCAATTTTTTCTTCAACATAAGACATGTATCTTCCTTTAATAAGAGACTTAGTAAATTTTCTCGCTTGGTGAAATGTCCTGGCCAAGTTAAGGTCTTTAAACCCCAATTTGACATCCCGCTTTGAATTTCTTTGGTTGACTTTGTTTACATAATCCAACCAATCCGTTACAGGGTCCCTGATTACTTCCAATCCAGCTTGCTCTAATTGGCGAATCACATAGTTGGTATAAGGGTCATGCTGTCTCATATAAATTTCACCGATATAAAGAACAAGAGGAAATCTCTGGCTGCCCCGCCCAGCGCCGGGCGGGATTGATTGGAATTGAGATACTGTCTGCTGGCCCCACCTTACCAGGTCCGTTATCTTAGCGCCGTTTTCCACAACTTTTTCCAATTCACTTAATCTTTCTTTTTTTAGCTTTCGCAGGTATTGTTTGTCTTGGACATAAGGGCAGAATCTCAAAAAGATATCCTCCAGCAGATCGGACGCCTTTATGCCTTTGAACAGAATTTTCTGCATTAGGATTTTGTCTGATACACCAAATCCGTTCGGAAAAGGTATATCAAGATAATCGGTTTCAGAAGATGGCCCTACTACCGGAACCTTTTCCAGGCCCTCCCGATCCATAAATTCTCTCAGTATTTCTGTATATTTTCCAAACCGGCACGGGCCGCTGGTGGTAGGCAGCATAACAAGATAATTATCCTGCACATATTCTTTTGTTTTCCTTTCGATTTCTTCTATAAGATAACCAAGTGCGTCACCTACCACCCCTTTGAGCGGATGACAAACCTCCGTATAAATGTGCTTTCTGGCTATTTCATAGCCTCTTTGAGTATTAGTGGGCAATACTTTGCCGCTAATTCCAAAATGTTTTAGCCCTGCTACTGCGACGAAACTTGCGTCTCCCATATAAGGAATCAGCCATATTCTTTCCTCAGTATTGTCCTGCGAATTCCTTTTTATTTTCTCAATCTTAATTTTTTTGGCTTTGCTTTGATTGACAACCCTCTCGTGAGCTTCTGTTCTTGTGACAAAGGGCGCGTTGTTAGTTTGAGCGTCTGTTAGCAGAGTCAGTAAGGGCTTATTCACTGCCTGCTGAATTTTTTCTTCCTGGTAAATCTTCAAGCTATCCGGCCCACAGGCAAAATTCATCATCCTTATAGCGAATAAGTTAGGATGATTTGCTACAAACAAATTCGCTTTGAGTATGCTGACGCTCTCGACCCAAAACTCATTTTCCACGATGTGATCGAGCGGGATATCCTCGAATTTGTGCTCCAGGAAGACCTGCGGTATGTAGTCAAGTCCGCGGACCTGCGAAAACATCACTCCAGAATTTGAGCTGGCCTCGGGGTCAAGTAAGACATAGTCCCTTCCAATGCCCACATAGGCCTTTTGACCACTTTCCTCAATTCTATGCAGAAATTTATCTCCCTCTTTATAAAGCTCTTCTTTGAATCTGTTTTCCGCAACATCGGCATACTGGACAGCACTTTTTATCTGCTTATCTGTAACGCCCAAGCCCAATCTGCTAAATTCCTGTCTTAGCTGCTGAATGAGAAGCTTGGCATCGCCAAAATGCAAGATGGGATTTATCTGTTTGTTTTTGTCTAATGAGAGGACGTCATTTAGGACATAACCTTCTGATTCTGTATAAATGCAGTACTTTAAATCTGGTGGCTGCTGTTTTCTTTGCTCAATAAAGCTCGGATTAAACAAATATTGCACCTTTGGATGGGCCTGTAAAACAGCCGCATGGCCTGTCGCCAGCTTTCTGGCTATGCAGAATTCCGTTCTGGAGTTATCAACCCCTATCTTTGCTATTTCTTTATTGCTTTTGGGTGAAAGCACCGGATAAAAGCCGAGTTTCCTAAACAAAGCAGCGCTCCAAATCCCCTTTCCCCCAAGCGTTGCTGTGCTTCTTTTAATCCCGACTGTCCTTGTTGTTTTCTCATTTATCTTTACAGAAGAAATTTCTTCTAACAGGCACCCTTGTGCCTTGAAATGCTTTTCAAATATGTTATGATATTTCTCAACATAATTTGTTTTTGGTTTTTTAGCCGCTTCGGAATTTCCTCTCGGACAAAAGCCGCCTGTTAGTATCCTATCATCTTCAATGGCAAAACCTTCGAGCTGACAGTCTCTGATACCACAAGATTTTTCTTTGAATAATTCCTTGCAGGAAATCTTTTGTTTGTCGAAGGACATTTCCACTAAGTTCCAGCCTCTAAATGCAGATTCATACTTTTTACCCTGCTGTTCTAATTGCTTTATATTCCCAATGATATCAAGTGCTTGCCCCCACGCTCCGAACATTTCTCTGTGAGGATAAGCCTCTATTTGCTTATTTGTTACTTGCGCAAGGGCTGCCAGAAAGGCCTTTCCCAGAGGTGGGCCGCCCTGAGCGGAACATTTTTGCCCTACGTGCTGGGGGCCTCCGACAAACTTGTAATAATAGCTTGCAGCAGTTCCTCGTATTATCGCAGCAGCAATCTCTTCTTTGCTGAAACCTTCGGAGATAAGCCTATTTTCATCCATCTCCATAAAGACGCCGCAAGTCGCGTCAATTATTGGCACTCTGCCGGCTTGAAGCGCAGCTTCTTGTAAGGAATCCTCCACATTCAGATTTATGACATCCGCCATATTCTCCAGGGTCTGGCCGGAACCAGCCTGGCAGCTATAATTCATCTTTGCCTCCTTAACCGTTCCATCTTTAGTAAAGCTGGTAAACTTCATATCCTGGCCGCCCACTTCAAAAATGGTATCGATATCTGGACTGTAATGTTTAACGCCAAGAGCATGACAGGTAATCTCGTCAGTTATTCTGTCTGTGACTGCTATCCCCTTTTGGGTCAATTCTTCAATCTTCTTTTTGCTGATCAGGATTTTCTCATATAGTTTTCTTGCGGAGCCGGTCGAGCCAACCCCCTTTACAATCACTTTATCTTTGTGTCGGCTTAGATATTTTATAACACGCTTGAGAGATTGCTCTGGGTTGCCATGAGTTTTGATATAAAGTTTGTCGAGGAGCTTGCCAGTTTTTAATTCAACCAGTGCTCCCTTTGTGGTTGTACTCCCCCCATCTATTCCCAACACAACTTCTGTTCCCGGCTCTATTTTCTCTTGTAGGTTTCCGCTGCTTTCACTCACGCTTTGCAGAAACTCACAAAGGGCGGGGGCGAACGGCCTTTTTTCTCTGCTATAAGCTGTAACGTTTGCCAGTTGTTCGAGATTAAAAGCGAAGCTATTGCCTTGCTCTATCGCCTTTAGGGCGGCACCTATGGCGGCTATATTATTATAATGTAGGGGCCTTTTTACTGAAATCCCAAGGACGTTTTCCAAGTTTGTTCTAATAATATCGTTAGCAAAAATGCCACCAGTTACAATCGCGCTATTATAATCTGTAGCGCTATCAAGCAGCCTTGCTCCGAGCACGTCAATTTTGTAATTTCTGGCAACGGTTTTAAAAAGACCAGCTAAGTTATCCTCTCTTTTTGCGCCCTCATTTTGCTTATGAATCAAATCGGATTGTATAACAACGCCACAGCGGGCCAAAAACTCGCTCGGCTCTTTTGAATTGACCGCTTCTTTCTCGGCTCTATAAAACATGTCTTCTAATCTCGATTGCAGCTTCTTTCTATTGTCAATCCGGATATTCTCTTTTTCTTGGTCATTCTGTGCCGATGCTGTGTTTTGTAATTGCGGATTAGGAACCTCCCCTTCAAATAGCCTTCTACATTGTTTTTCTATCAATGTACCCGAGCCGCCGCCACATTTGGTTCCTGTTTTCCATTCTTGAATAATGCTCTTGCCGTTTATCTTTCTGAGATGGAAAAAGTAAGAATCCTTCGCTCCGATGTGGAAGATGTACTGTGCTTGTGGCTCGATTATTTCTGCTCCTTTAGGAATAGCCACGCTGTCATACACATAGATTGCATCCTTGAGCACTTTAGGAAAAGACTCTGCGCCGCTTCCTGTAAAAGCTGTATTTTTTATCCTGCTACTTGTGAATCTACTTATTATGTCTTTCCATGCTTCTTTTATCGCCCCCACAGGATTGGCAAAGTGCATTATTGGCTTGGGAGAATATACTATGTTTCTATCCTTATTAAGAACTGCATAATGTACGGAGCTGCTTCCGACATCAAAACCTACAAACAACGCTTGATTTAAAAGCTCATCTCGTTTTTTATTTGAATTACCCATATTTACTTTATACTACCAATAGAGAGCTTGTGCCCACATTTGTTTGGTGGATAACCTGTTAATATTAGTGTGTGAACCATCATAATTTAGTACGCTGAGGCTGCTAAATAATCTTCGCTGCCAATTTTGTCAAGTAACATCAGAGGCATTTTAACGATCCTTCCACAAAGAAAACATAGTCTCCTTACGCGGTATCTTCTCGCCCAATAATACGTTACCAAACAGATTATTTGCAATTTAACAATCTTATGGTATATATGATAACTAATCTTATATTTTATTTACTGTAAGTTAATAGTATTAGGTTTCTATTAATGTGGATTTATCATTAATTTTTCTTAAAAAAGGTTGCGAATTTCTCGTTTTTACCATACACTGATTGGGTATCTCCAGGGTTTGGAGGTTAAGTGTTTTACATTTTAATAGTTTAATAAAGAGGATTACTATGAAAGTGAATTTTAACCGAGCCGCGCTTACTGACGCCTTGGGTTTATTAACATCCGTGGTGCCAGCAAGAACACCTAAGCCGATTTTGCGCTGTGTATATATTACTGCTGGTGAAAAAGACGTTCGTATGGGTGCTACCGATTTAGAGGTTGGTATTAACTATTTAATTTCTGAGGTTCAGATAGAGCAACCCGGCGAGATCGTTATGCCAGCAGATCGTTTAGCTGCTATTGTTCGTGAAAGCAGTGAAGAGGTGCTAACGTTAGCAGTGGCCGAAGGCACCTGTGAGATAACAGGCGCAGACAGCCACTTTACAATTTATGGCCAGGAGCCATCACAATATCCGGTGGTACCAACCTTTGAGGGAAAAGCAGATATAGAACTGCCTTTGGATAATTTACAGGCAGGCGTTGGACAATGTCTATTCGCTACTGCAAAGGAAAGCAGCAGATATGCGATTAACGGAATACTATGGGAGATCAAAGGCAAGAAGCTTTTCTTAGTAGCTACTGATGGTAGAAGATTGGCACGTAGCAGACTCAATCTATCTTCAGTTCCAGCAGGGCGCATGGCCGAGCAGAAAATCATAGTTCCAGCCAAGGCGATGGCACTATTGGAAAAGCTTGGCCAGCACGACAAGGATAAGATTGCACTTAAGCTGGTCGATAATCAGATACTATTTAGCTATGCCAATGTGGTGATAAGCTCATCTCTTGTGGAGGGCAATTTCCCCAATTATGAGGATATAATTCCGACAGACTACGATAAGAAGTTGGTATTATCCACCGAGGCGGTATTAAGTGCAGTTCGTCGGGCGGCATTGCTGACTAGTGAGGAGTCCAGAGGAATTAAACTTTCTATTAGCAAAGAGAGTATGGTGTTTTCTAGCAGAGCTCCTGAGACAGGTGCCGCACAGGTTAATATGCCTATCAGCTATACCGGCGAGCCAATTGATGTTGGTTTTAATCCCCAGTTTTTAATAGACGTGCTACGTGTTATGCCAACAGAACAGTTCGAGATGGAATTGGGCCAGCCAGATAGGCCGGGGCTGATTAAAAGCGGGGCAGATTTTCTTTATGTTCTGATGCCAATCAACCTCGCTTAGTAGTAAAACCATCGCACGGCAGGTCAGAAACCGAGCAACCCTAAAAGTTAAAATTCGGGGATTTCAACCTTCATATTTTGCTTTTCCGTAATGGGCAGCAGTAAACAACAAGGTAAGAATACAAGGTGCCGATCAGAACCGGTCCATAAGATGCCGGTTAGGCTGGGTGATATGATAAAAGAGCGTATGGACCATTGGATTTCGCCGCAGCAGGGGAAGTTTGAGGCTATAGTTCGGCTTTGGAGCGAATTACTGCCGGAGGAGCTTTGCCAGCACTGCAAAATCACGGACATTTCCGCGGGGCGGTTAAAGGTGCTGGCAGATTCGCCATCATATATGTATGAGTTGCAATTATGCAGTTCACAGCTCCTCGCCGAGCTGCGACGGCGGTGCCCGCAGGCTCGCATAAAAGGGCTAAAAATTGCCCTTTCTGAAATAGTATCCCATAGCAATCGAGGCAGCATTGCACGATGACACAAATTGTAAAGTAAAACACAAGAAATTTCCGAAAAAATAGTTGGGTGCTAAATAACGATACGGCAGCGAGAAAGTCAGTATGGAAGTTCATAAATATGATGCCAGCAGCATAAAGATACTTGGGGGTATAGAGGCGGTACGCAAGCGGCCAGATATGTACATCGGCGACCGTGGCAGCGGAGGGCTGCACCATTTAGTATATGAGGTGCTGGATAACTCCATCGATGAAGCACTGGCTGGGTTCTGCAATAATATAACTGTGCGCATCGGTGCCGATGGCAGTTGTACGGTTGAGGACGACGGCCGAGGAATACCCGTTGAACAGCACAAAGAGGCCAAAGTCAGCGCTTTAGAGGTTGTGCTGACTACCTTACACTCTGGCGGCAAGTTTGACAGCGATAGTTATAAGGTCGCGGGCGGCCTGCATGGGGTGGGCGTTAGTGTGGTCAACGCCCTGAGCGAATGGCTCGAAGCCGACGTTTACCGAGACGGCAACCATTATCATTTTGAATGTGCACGGGGAAAACGCTGCGGGCCGGTCAAGGAAATCGGCCCGAGCAAAAAACGCGGCACAAAAATTTCCTTCATGCCCGATGAGCAGATATTCGGAGATACAGAATTTGCGCACGATACGCTCGCCAAACGAATACGAGAGCTGGCTTACCTGAACGCCGGACTAAGGATATGCTTCATAGACGACAGGAGCGATAAGAAGGAGGTTTTCAGATTTGAACAGGGCCTACGGGCCTTTATCGAGCACCTCAATGAGGGCAAGGAGACGCTGCATAAGGATGTTATCTACCTATCCAAAGAAGACCCGCAAACTGTGATGAGCTGCGAAGTGGCAATGCAGTACAACGATGGCTATAATGAAAACATATTAGTATTCGCCAATGATATCCGCAATATCGATGGTGGCACACATCTTTCCGGCTTCAAGGCCGCCTTAACACGCACGATGAATTATTATGCCAAGACCAATAACTTACTAAAGAACGGACAAGCAACCACCGGCGAGGACCTGCGCGAGGGTTTAACAGCGGTGGTAGCGTTAAAGCTGGCAAATCCACAATTTGAGGCGCAAACTAAGGTCCGTCTTACAAACCCGGAAGCGGGCACTTTTGTTGAGACTATGGTTAATGAGCAGCTTGGCCATTACCTGGAGGAGCATCCGGCAGAGGCAAAACACATCTTGAACAAGGCCATTCAGGCTGCTGCGGCAAGGGAAGCCGCCAGAAAGGCACGTGAATTGACCCGACGCAAAGGTGCCCTTAGCGGTGCTAATCTGCCCGGCAAGTTGTGGGATTGTGCCAGCAAGGAAAAGGCAAGCACCGAGATTTTTATCGTGGAAGGCGATTCAGCAGGCGGCTCGGCAAAGTCCGGCAGGGATAGAAACATCCAGGCTATTTTGCCGCTGAAGGGCAAAATTCTCAACGTGGAAAAGGCGCGCCTCGAAAAGATGCTTGCGCACGATGAGATACGAACCATGATAAGTGCTCTTGGAACCGGCATTGGCGCCGACGAGTTCGATGTGGATAAGTGCAGATATGGCAAGATAATATTGATGACGGATGCCGATGTCGATGGTGCTCATATCCGCACGCTGCTGCTGACATTTTTATTCAGGCAGATGCCGCAGCTGCTGGACAAGCGTATGGTTTATATTGCTCAGCCGCCCTTATATGAGCTCAGGCTGAAGGGCCAAAAGAAGTCTGAATATATCCTTAGCGAAGGCCAGATGCGCAGGCGTATGATTGCTCGTGGCCTGGAAGGCACAGAACTTTTGATTAGGGATGGTCAGACGCGCGAAAAACGCGCCAAGGAGGGTCGAGCTCGTAAAGTTTCGGACAAACAGCTTGAAGCTCTTGTGAAGCTCTTGGCTGATGCCGAGCGTATCATAAGCGTCTTATCCAGACGCGGCATAAATTTTGCCGAGTTTGTAAAGGCGTATTATGAGCCACGCAAAGGCGGATTACCGCGGTTTCTTATCCGTGTGCAGGGTGCCCAGGAAGAGATTTATTATGACAATACTAAATACGAAAAACGCCTGGATGAGCTGAAGGAGTCCGCCGAAGGCGGATCCTTTGACGCTGAGGAATTACATGAGGTTGCTCGTATCAATCAGATAAATGAGAAGTTAAAGGATGAATTCAATCTGGACTTAAATGATTTTCTTCCCCGCTTGGCGGCCCAGGCAAGTTTGTCTCTGTCCAAGCAGAGGTCGGTCAAATCTATTTCTGGCCAGTCCGACGAAGGCGGACCAGCCAAATTTCAGCTAATCAATGACAAAGATACTTACGACGTTTCCTCGCTGGGCGACATCTGCCCGGCGATTAGGCAGATCGGCGGCAAAGGAATTGATATAAAACGCTTCAAGGGCCTGGGCGAGATGAATGCCGAGCAGCTCTGGCAGACCACGATGAATCCCGAAACCAGGACGCTATTAAGCGTTCGGCTGGACGATGCGGGCGAAGCTGACAGACTCTTTAGCATATTAATGGGTGATGACGTAGAGCAGCGCAGGGCCTTCATCCAGGAGCACGCCCTCGAGGTTCAAAACCTCGATATATAAAAGTAATTGGTAACTGGAAACTGGTAATTACCATTTACCAATTACCAATTACAATGTCATTGTGTGAAAATCTGCACACGTTTGCGGAATTGGTCAAGATCCAAATCGCCCTTTGCAAACGCATCGATGGCGGATTTCTTCGCTCGAATAACAAGAATCGTCGGGCAGGACAGTTCTAAGTCGCGCGGTAAAGATGTTAATGTTAAATTTGGCGTAACTATTTTCACATTTCTTTCATAATCTTCAGTAGCAATTGTAAATGCTTTGAGATTGATAGTGGAAGAATCACCGCTTCCAGTGACTGTCAGAACCACCGATTCGTCCGGGTTAAGGCATCGGATGTTTGTTGCGTGTTTTAGGGCTTTGATAATATTTGTTTTTAGGTTTTCCACCTTCTCGGCATCATACTTCTCTTCAGGGCGTTCTTCTCTGCGCCTTCGGCCTTCTTGCGGCTCATATATTTCTTGCCTCATCTGCTGCCAAACCGGGTCAACATCTTCTTTTTGGGTTTCTTTTTCTTCTTGCACTATCGTTTGAGGTGACAGCGGGAAGTCCACTTTCTTTAAGAATAGCGCTCCGTAGCCCTGCAGGTACATAGCTTCAGCCATGCGGCTGTCGTGCCGGAAAAAGTCTAGCGTAAACCATTGTTGCCTCGATTGTTCTTGTCCTAACTGTTTGTCAAAGATACGTGCCATAACAGTCATATCTTCTATTATTGTGACAAGGTCTTCTGCTTTCATTTCTGAGGTTGGAATCACCAGAACTGTGCCGATACCGCCGCGTGAGAATGGCCATTTGAGATTTTGAACAATCTCCAACTGTTTTCGTACATCTTCTGCTTGTTTTTGTACATTTTTGGCTGCGAGCTCAACAGTCTCTATGTGCGGCGGACTCGGAGGCGTAGGCGCGGCAGCCGGCTTTGCGAGAGCCGGAACCTCTTGGGCTAAGGCAAAATCTGTCACCCCCAAATTGAGAATGGCAAATACGGTAATTGTTCGGATAATAGTTTTCATTTTTTGCTCCTTTCGTTTGTATTGTTTGAGTTTTTGAATTTGTTGGGAATCAAACTATCTACCTGTGAATTAGACAAAAGTTTAACAATATCCTGCCTTGTTTGCTGGAACTGGTCTTCGGTCTGCAGAGCCAGGGTCTCTAAGCCAGTTGCAAGCTGGGTTTTGTCCTGCAGGCGATTCAATTCTATGTGCTTTAAGGAAGCTGTGAACCATTGGCGATCCTGCATTTGAGCCGTGTTGATGGCATCGATAAGCTCTTGGAGGCGTTCGTTCGTCACCGAACTTGAGGCAGCCAAAGTCTGTATTGCAAACTCGGTCAAATCACGGCGATATTGCTGTTGAACTTCATTTTTAAGCTGAGCATAACTGTTTGTAAGGCCTACCTGCCAGTACTGAGTCATCTCCTGGAGCAGGTTTTGGCGAATGGCAGGTTCCAGAGCAGAGCGAAGCTGTTCAATATCCGGCCTCTTCGGGGCTGTGAGCCGACCTATTGTATAGCCGGTCGAGAGCACTAATACCGCTGCTGCGGCGTATTTTATCAGACGTTTTGTTGCTTCAAATCTACCGGTAATCTTGATTATCTCGCTCGTTTCTTGTGAGTTGCCGGCAGCTTTTAGTTTTGCAACGGTTGCCTCTATCAGTTCCGGCGGCGGGCCGGGCGGAACCTGCATCCCTGCAAGGGCCTTTATTGCATCATTTAGAATATCCTTTGGTTTTTTCATAATCATACCTGCCTTTCTTTGACATCAGCCTTTTCAAGTCCGCCTAAGGCGGATCGCAGTTTTGTTCTGGCGCGGTGCAGCAGGACACCTGCGGTTGTGGTTTTAATGTTAAGCTCTTTAGCGATTCGGCGATAGCTCATATCATTCAGATACCGTAGGCAAAAAACCTGGGCTTCTTGCGGCGGAAGCTGACTCAGCGCTAGCCGTAATCTGGTTACTAATTCCTGCGTCTGTACTTACTGAAAAGGGCCTATATTATCACTGGGTACGGCAGTAAAGTTCGCTAAGTCGCCACTAGCATGCGGCTGGCGCATTCGTTGACGCAGCCGGTCTACCGCCCGGGCTGTAGCCAGCCGTACCAACAACGCAGAAAAATTTCTCACACGTTGACGCCGTGACACTTCCAAAGCGGAAACAAATGTTTCTTGGAAGCAGTCAGCCGCATCTGCGGGGTTGCCCAGGAGCCTGTATGCAGTCCGCCAAATTAGCGGGCCGTATTTTTCCACAACTACCTGCCAATCAATTACTTGCATTCTAGATTCTCGATTCTGGATACTAGATTCTGGACCAGTATCCGGTATCCAGTATCTTAGGATCCAGGTTGCCGGACTGGCCTTGCCAATATATTAGTCGATATAGGCGCGGTTTTTATTACAAAGGCAAAAATAAAATAATAAAGGTCCCACAAAAGTAATTTGGGCAAAAGTTTTTATTTATATAAAGAGACACTACTGTCCCGTTAAGGTTTTAGTAAATCGTTATAAGACAAATAGATTCAATAAGTTGTGAGAAAAAATGCTTGGGCTCGACTTCAACTCATTCATAAACTTTGGCCAAAATACCTTTGTTGAGA
>Ga0315314_1000979_pt1 | contig 27509 bp, 27 predicted proteins | sample TDP9_MG_FD_203631 | JGI IMG/M metagenome (GOLD analysis project Ga0315314, IMG submission 203631) | Freshwater sediment microbial communities from Lake Towuti, South Sulawesi, Indonesia - TDP9 | ecosystem: Environmental > Aquatic > Freshwater > Lake > Sediment | place: Indonesia: South Sulawesi... | reverse complement strand
ACTTGGAATTACAGCGGGATCGCCGTACTTCCGCATTCTTGAGATTCACTATCACTGGTCGAACGCCGGACTCGACACAACTTTCAGTTTAATGCCTTCAACGGTGGCCTAGAATGCCGGATTACACTAAATCATGGTCGAAGAAGCAGTGGACCCGCACAACTGAAGGCGTCTTCAAAAACATTATCGATGCGCTTCGTGAGGGCCGGATGCTTCCGAAAAGCTACATTATGCCGACCAACCCGGTGCCTCAAGGCTTCGAGCTCATCGTGGACCCTACGAAATACACTGCGCCTAAAGGAATCGCAACCACTAAGGTATTCTCAGTCTGCATTCACGCGAAGCAGAATTGGGCTGGAACCGTCACCCTTTCGCAGTCGAATAATCTCTGCTCCGGCGCATCAGTCTCCATAGATGATGCAACTGTTGAAGTCTCAGCTGAAACTCCGAAGAACTGTACGTATATGCGTCTCAGCCTACCAGCAGACTGTCCAGTCGGCGTCTATAAAATCACGGTAACAGGTGTTTCCGGCTCAATCACAAGAACCGCTGAAGTCAGAATAGGCGTTGGAGTCTCCATCGAAGATGAAGAGCCTTGGCACTGCACCACTGATGAGGAATGTAAAGAATTGTATGGCGAAGATTGGTGGTGCGTTGACGGTGAATGCGTTAAGGCTTGCGGAATTTCACCAGAAACCTGTAATGACGACTATTGCACAGAGGATCAGGCTTGTATTTGGAATGCTTCAAGGAGTAAATGTTTCTGTTTGCAGCAAGGCTTCACACTTTCATGCGGTGGAATAATAACAATTCCAGTCGGCGAAGGTAAGATGGGATATGGATCCATCGTGATAACCAGCCTAAACGGTTTCTCGGGTTCGGGTAGCGTCTATATCTATGATGCAGGTCAGCCTGATCAGGCTTTAAGCGGTTGCTTGGCTGCTTGGCTGAGATATGGCTTGGGCAGCGGAAACATTGTTCCCGTGACGTTGCCCGCGGACGGTCAAGTCGTAGTCGGCGTTGAGGTCAGCTCAAACTGCTTGGAGGAGGGAGATCACTATTTCGGGGTTGAAGTTTCAATCGGAGGGAAAACGGCGGCTTGCGTCATTATGGTCCGCGTCAAATCGACAGGAATCTGGTACTTCACGGAATACCAAGAAGGTTTGGCTCAACTTCTCTGGCTTAACCCGAATTGCCCTACCTCACCATTAGGCGGTGGCTGGCGTGGCTGCTGCAGATGCAATGACAATTGTAGCGCCGGTTCATGTGAGAGAGAACTTTGGGCTGCCTTCTCATCAGAAGGATTTACGGGCGACGTTATTTTCACTGTTTCAGCGAAGCCGAAATGCTGTTTCTTCGACATTGACTGGTATGATGTCTGGTGTGAAGGAGATGTTTATAAGTGTGAAGGATTCTGCGGAAAGCATTTCTCTCCAGAATCAAAAAGCGGCCGTGTTTCGGCGCACGGCGATCAGATGTGCGGTTGGTACACTTGCTGTCCTCCAACCGGCCCATGTCTAAACTGGGATGTTCCCGTAGTATTCACCGGTGTCGGAGGCGGCATAACTCAAAGCATCGTCGTCTACATGCGAATGCCATGCATATACAAGCCCTACTGAACGGAGGTATATGAATGCCTTGTAAAAACTGTCCTGAAGAGAAGAGTGCGAATGTGAAGCCGGACAGTAAGCCTCTTCGCCCAGAACCGCGACCATGTGAAGATTCCGATGAACTCTGCAAGGTCTGGAGGTCGCTGGTGGAGCTGGATCAAGCTCGAATGTACTTTCGACGCCATATGGACTCGATGAGCTGTATCAGATGCAAGGAATGGGCTGGCCAGATTATCATGATCCTCGACACTTACGCTAGAATGACAACTAACGCTGAAAACTATAAGATTGAGAAAGTCCGGTTGGAAACGCAGATCCGCAAGATAGTCGAGAAGATCGATTCTCCGAACAAGCAACAGGAAGAGGAGCCGAAGGCTTGAGTTTATCCAAAGCAGTCGCGGATCAGCTTCTGAGCGAGATAAATCGGAAGCTGAAGCATCGCCACGACAGCCGTGAGGGCTGCCGAAGCATCAACACAGATATGCAGATAGTCAGCCGCGTCCGAGTGCTTCCACCCTTCAAAATCGCCTCCCGCGTAATGGTGAGAAACCTTAACGCTCAATTTCTTCAAGGGAAGACAGTTGCCCAAATAATTGCGGAAGCTCAAGCCGCATCCGGAGTCTCAAGCCTCGGAGAATACGGCGATCCCACAGTCTTAACCGGAGCGGTGAAGCTTGAGGAAGGCGCTGAAATCACTCTCACGCGGAGCGATGCGCATAACGCTCTGCTGATCGCCGGTTCAGAACATAACGCTGTCAAGATTAAAGGGAAGCCTGTTGATGACTCCGGTATTGGAGACGGGAAAATACTTGTCTATCGAGCTACAGGCGATAAGCTTCAGTATGAAACGCCTGCGGGCGGAGGAGCCGCAGCCGGCTGGGAGAACGTAGTCTGCTATCCTTGGGGTGGAACCGCAGTTCTGAGCGCCGATCCATTTCTATCATACACAGATGAAGTTTCAGAGAACGCCGGCGTTTACGCTGAGGTTGCGTGGTTCGACTTCGATATGCCGGCTGGAACGATCAAGTCGATTTTCGCTCACCTTGTTTGGGCTCAGAAGGTAACAGGCAGCGGTAATGGGCTGGTCAAATGGCAGATAGCGTCTGGACCCCATGCGGCCCCAGGAACTTGGGTTGACATCACCGACGAGGTTTCTGAAAGCTCGACCAGTTACGTTGATAAAGGTCGAAGCGGAATCGCCCACAGGATTACAGGACTCACGCTGACGACGCCTTTCACAATCCACTGCCTCGTCAAGAAGGGAACCGCAACCTCAGCTCAAGCGAAGGTGAAGAGCAACACGTATCTCAGAGTGACCCACAAGGTGTCTTGAATGTCAGATACATTCTTTCACGCTGAGGAGGCAGATCTTAGACCTCCCGGCGTCAGCTTCGAAGTCTGGGAGATAGTGAGCGAATCAATCTTAGAGATTCGTGAAGCACATGCAAGCGTGACGGAGACAATTACTGAATCAGTTACAGTTACCGAAACATCAGGATAGGGGTGAGAATGAAATGATTAGAATACCGCACACCGTTAAGATAGGAGAAAGCATAGACGGTCGAATTGCAAGAATACTTGCAGAGAAGAGAAGCGACCTTATACTCGATCAGTTTGGCACGTTGTTAGCTGGATTGATTCGTCCAGTTCCCGGAGCATCAACGACGAAAACCGTCAGCTTGAAAGATACAAGCAATACAGCGCGGACACTCTACGTCTATAGTAGTACAGCACCATTCAGCAATGTACTGGGCGGAACGCGAGTAGGCGTAGGCAGCAGCAGTACGCCGGCGGCTAGAACGGATTACAATCTAGGAGCTATCCTCGGATCACTAGCAAATACAACAGATGGCGTATGGACATCGTCAACCGGACAGATAACCTTCAGCGGAAGTGTATTTCTAAGCGCTGGAGGGACAGTTCGTGAAACCGGGTTCTTCAGCAGATGGGCTGACGGCGCACCAACCTACTACGACTTCATGCTCTTCCACGATATCGTATCAGACGTGGTCATCGGCGCCGGTAAATACGCTTTCGTCCAATACACAATACAGCTTTAATCTATTCCAGAAAGACATCGAGGCCCGACCAAGGTTTTCTTTAAATTTTCTCGTTCAGCGGAGGCTATGAAAGGTCATGGCGAATCTCAGGCTACATAGACACGGATATCTGGAACACAAAGAATACAATGCAAGACCTAGCGGATGGCACGGCTAGAAGCTTCGACCGCGGAACTTGAAAAGCCTTGGTGGACTGCATAGTACTTGATCCAAGGTTTGCTGAAGAAGTAGACGCATACGGGCGGCTAGGCTACACAGTTACGCTGGTAGAACAAAGCAATCCTTAACTCCGCTTCCATCTTTTCTTAAGGAAAATTGATGTCGCCGTTCCCTACGATGATGCTTGTGCGCGTAGGAAGCGTCTAAAGGCCTGTAGGATTTCCCGTCCTTCGTGTGTGGCGTGGTAGACTTTTGTCTTCCTTCCCCGTTTATACACCAGTTTGCTCCTGGCGAAGCCTCTCGCCTCTAGACTTTTCATCATGGGGTATGTTTTGCCCGGTCCTATCTTCGTGCCGAATTTTCTGTTTATTTCACTCATGAGCTTGTAGCCCCATCTCGGCCGATCTACAAGTAGTTCGAGGAAAAGCATGTCGAGGAACCGTCTTGCGAAGCGGCGCTGTATGTCTGAAATGGCTTTGCTATCGCTCAAGTTCTCACGGCGGGTGCTATCCGAACACGGTAAAGGATAAGTTGGATATATCGATTTCCAATCGTATGGACTGTTTATACATTTTGGGAAACGCGCTCCGGTTGGGAGTAAATATGCAAACCCTTAAATAAGAGCCACGCCCACCTTAGAGGGCAGAACGATATATATGATTTAGGATATATTGTACATGCGTTGAACAGGTATACAGGTGCCGGTGGGATGTTGACGCTAGGCTGGCGGGGTCATTACGATGCTGATGGGTGAATTATTCTCCCTTATCAGCCTAGCGGCTGGCCTCTTCTTCTTCATCTTCGCTGCGAGATACTACTTCTCGATAGCCTTTGTCATGGTTCGGAAGAATAGAATAGCGAATAGGAATAATGGGCTTAACAACAACAATCATTGGCGCAACAATAATGGCGATGGTAATGGCAACAACGGCGGATCGCACAACGGCGCCAACAACAATAACGGCAAAACGCTTCACAATGGGGGATCGCATAACGGCACTATCAACAATGGCAAGACGCTCCATAACGGAGGGACCCACCTCGTGCTCTTTCGCAACGGAAATGCTGGGGAGCCTTCAGAGACTGTTCTTACCAGAGTTTCCAACTGGGTCAGAAAAGTCATCCTCGGCAATGGAGTTTCCTATGGGAATGGAGAAAACGGGGAGAACGGTTCTTCCAAGTCGGTGAACAACGGAAACAATAATCATCGCAACAACAATCATAACAATCATCAACCCTTCATATCTATCCACCTAGCCTTCTACAATGAGAAGAACGTTGCAGATCGAATATTGACAGCATGCGCCTCACTCAACTACTCGAACTATGAGGTCATCGTAGTCGACGACTCCAAAGATGAGACCGTTGAGATCTTGAAGAAGTGGCAGGACAATCCGAGGGTAAAGATAATACATCGAGAGGCTCGGAAAGGCTGGAAGGGCGGCGCCCTAAACGAAGCTTTGAAGCGGATGGACCCTAGAGCCGAGTACGTCATGATCTTCGATGCAGACTTCATCCCGCCAACCGACATCATCCAGCAGTTTCTACCATACTTCGGCCAAGGCATGGGCGTCAATGGCAATGGAAACGGAAATGGATTGAACAATAATAATCACGGGAACAACCATCCGCTAAACAATCATAAGACCGTCAACAGGAACGACTATCAACGCATAATCCAGAAGCTTGAGTCATGGTATGAGAAGAGGGAGCTCGCTGTAGTCCAAGGATACCAATGGCATTACCTGAACGCAGGCGAGAATTGGCTTACGAAAGGCATACGCGCAGAGTACAGTGCCAGCTACGTCATAGAGAGAACCTATCAAGAGCTTACAGACGCCATGAAGATGATCTCCGGCAGCGTCTTCATGATCAAAGCAGACGTCCTGAAGAAGCACGGATGGTCCACAAGCATGACCGAGGACTGGGAGCTCACCGTCAGGCTATACCTGGACGGCTACAAGGTAGTGTACACACCATATATTCAAGCGCCATGCGAATGCCCCTCAACAATACCTCAACTCGTCAAGCAACGGATGAGATGGGCTGAAGGCCACACATACAACGCGAAGAAATACCTCTCAGAGGTCATAAGGTCTCCCAAGCTTTCGCTTACAGAGAAGCTTGAGTATGCCTACTATGCGCCTTACTACCTCCAAACCTTCATCTTCCTGATCGGAACGAGCTTCTGGTTCCTGTCTGAGACAATGCATCAATACCTCCCATTCTGGACACAAGTCTTCGGTTGGTCTCTCCTGCTAAGCAACTTCTTCTCTCTCCCAATGATGGGCTTAACCGGACTCTTCCTAGAGAAGAATGTTCAGAGAGACCTTACAGGAATATTCTCCTTCATAGTCATGTCATACGTTCTCGTACCATTCATCGCTTATGCTTCCTTGAAAGGCCTGCTCGAGAAGAAGGAGAGAGGCACATGGATAAGAACACTCAAGACAGGAAAGATAACAGAGATAATCACAAAGCTTGAGTTAAGAAAAGTCTGGCGCGAACTATTGCCGAAAAGAAGGAGAGCGAAGGCGAAAGCGGAGAAGAAAGTTCCAGTACCAGCGAAGACAGAAGCCAATGGAGGATCAACGACCGAGCAGAGCAAGAAAGAAGGTGAAGATAAGACAAAGCAGAACGGTGGAAACAACTCAAGATCAAATCACAAACTATCTCTATTTAATGGAAGTAAGAGACCAGTAGCCCTAATATTGCTCCTAGTGATGTCTTCCACGCTTTTTGGCATATCGTTCCTAGGGACGACAATAGTTCCTGTGAAGGCTGCTGCGGGTCCAGATTTATACTTTCACGGTGGGGGTGCTGGCCTAACTGGTACTATGGATGAAAACCCTGGAACAGCGTATTTGCAATGGTCAGGGACAACCGCTGCAACATTCAGGTGGAACCTACAGGGAGGGGTCTCCACCCCCCAAACCTTCACTTCGAATAACATCATACTTTGGTTAATGGAATCAGGAACAGGATCCCAAAAAGCTGTTGGTGTCACGTGGACAGTCTACAATACAGAGACTGGCGCATCAATTGCCACTGGCTCAGGGTCGCCTACTCCCACGGTTGATTCATGGAATTCTTATCAACTCACAGACGGGGACACCGGCACAATTCCGGCATGGAACAGAATCTATATAACAGTAACAATCACACCAGCCTCTGGAAGCAAAACCGTCTACTTCCGCTGGGACGGTAGCACCGAGAAATCTGAGCTCAACCTACCTGGTACAATCCTGCCTGAAAACGCATTGTTCCTACTTGTTCTGGTTCCCATAATCCCCCTACTCATGTCTAGACGGAAAAAGAAGACTTCGGCATCACAGAGAGGAGGGTTCGCTAGAAGATGGTTCTCTACCTTCTTCTCCCAACGGATTAGTAACGCCGCTCTGCCAAGAATGCGTCCTTTCCAGGTGAAAGTCATCGTTACTCCACCATTGCCAACATGAAAAGTGGAAAGAACAGTGAGAGGGAAACCGGACACCGTTACCCGAGTCATGTCGAGCGAAATAGCGGCCATGGTGTTGGACTCAAGCTAAGCTCTCTAGTTCTGTGCCCACGTTCAACATTCATCTAGAAACATGAGCCTTTGTCAGAGAGCTAATCGCCGTGGTCTGATAAATGCTGATCTGGCTACATCTATTATCAAAGATCCTAGAAGTATTGCTCCAAAGCTATGTCTAGTCCTACGCCAGAGCTGGAGACTGAAATGGGTGAGAGGCTTTATCATTGGACCTGAGTGGACTTATCCTTGTCCGGGGGTGGGAGGGTTCTCGAAGACAATATATTTACTGAGATCGTTCAGAGCGTCTGAAGCCCTCTCATGTCCAGTTTGCGGATTTCATTATCCTTTTGAAGAGGTTCACCTGAGACAGCCTTGAAGTTCCTAAGATAAAACCTGCCGAGGATCATCGGAGAATTGACCGAGAAGAAAGGATAGAGGAGCCAGCGATCACAAGGAATGAGGATTTCCTACTAGACTCCAGAAAGGGAAACTAGCCATTCAGGATAAAAGCTACTATATGAGCGAAGACCGCGGCGACACAGTTTACCTGACGCATGGCGACTTTCAGGCTACATTGACACTGACATCTGGAATACAAAGAATACAATGCAGGACTTAGCGGACGGCACGGCGAGAAGCTTCGACCGCAGAACTGGAGAAGCCTTAGTGGACTGCATAATGCTTGATCCAGAGTTTGCCGAAGAAGCAGACGCATACGGGCGGCTAAGCTACACAGTTACGCTTATGGAGCAATCGAATCCTTAGTCCAACTTTCCTGTCTGTAGGGTTAAACCTAAGGCAACCCGTTAGATTTATGAAGTTTTGTCCAAGAGAAGATGCTCTTTGATAATCTTCCTTGGCGAAAAAGCTATGCCCCACCATGCGCACTTGCCTAGCTGGTAATCAGATGCGCATTGCGATACTACACATGGGATTCTTCTACAGTGGTGGAGGAGAAAGAACCGCTATCTACGAAGCTCTCGGCCTGCAAGAGAGAGGATATTCAGTTTCATGTTTCGCGCCGATTGTTCGCCATGATAGATCCTTCCCAGAGCTTCTTCGCAAGATACAGGTAGAGGGTTTTCTGCCCAAACTGCACGCTCCAATACCAATGCGTGAGGCCGTCAGCATGGCCGCGTCTTCAATACTCAGCCCCGCATTGGCAAGTCGCTTCAAGAATTACGATGTCTTCCTCTGTCATGGCCAGCCAAGTATGTGGATAGGGTATGTCCTTCACCGGATCCTAAAGAGGCCGTATATTTGCTACATTCATCAGCTAAACAGATTTCTCTACCCAAGAAAGATCGACGTTGAAACCGGTTGGAGGGTAAACCCGAGCTTAAGAGTTCTGAGCTTTCTGATAGGTCGTACGTGGTGGAAAGAGATAAGAAGACTCGATAAACTGTCCGTTGAGAATGCTTCAACAATTCTTGCAAACAGCAACTGGACGGCAAGAAGGTTGGCCCAAATCTATGACCTACCTGCCAGAGTCGTCTATCCGGGGATCGATGCTAGACAACTAAGGCGCAACGCGGACTTGGCGCGAAAACTTCCTAACAAATACGCCTCCAAGCACCCATTTGTTCTATCGACAAACCGTCACTATCCTCAGAAGAGATTGGATTGGCTGATCTACATGATGATCCACATTCTGGCTAGGTCGCCAGGAGCAAATCTCATCTTGACAGGAAGAGCAACGTCATATACCACAGATCTGATGAAGTTGTGCAAGGACTTAGGGGTTGATAGACACGTTACTTTTTCCGGCGAGGTAAACGAATTTGAGCTGGCCCAATTATACTCTGCGGCTGCAGTGTGTGCCTACGCGGCCCCGGAGGAAGATTTTGGACTCGGGCCTCCGGAAGCCGGAATCTGCGACACTCCCTCGGTCGTATGGAACTATGCTGGTCCTTCTGAAACTGTTCTCGATGGAATCACCGGCTATCGAGCTGCTCCCTACAACCTCTCTGACTTTGCGGAAAAAATCTCACGGCTTCTCACGGACGAGGAACTAAGAAACAGGTTGGGCGAGAACGCGCAGGAGTATGTTGAAAAGAACTTTACTTGGGACAGGCACATAGCCAAACTTGAGGAGGTTATCGCATCGGTTACGTGAAGGGATCAAAAGTTGTATTGCGCGGCTGATCATATCAATAGCAATTATTATGCGGCAGAAGAGGTACCTGACTGAGAGAGCAGAGCGAGTACATTAGATGCTTAAATAATGGCTGCAGGTCTATTGAAACATCACTTGAGGATGAACAAGATCGGTACACTTACAGATATCCATCCTATGTCGCCCTTCGGAATAGTCGAAGAGAAAAACGGCATTACCATTTCATTCAAGGAAAAACCAGACTCATAAAGTAGACAAAAATATAGAATCCGGAAGATAAAAGACAACAAAATAAAGTGAGTAATTAATGAAGGTCCTATTGATCAACCCACCTTCTTGGATTCATTCAAAAGTACACATGGATATGAATCCAAATCTTGGGTTACTATATTTGGCGGCTGTCCTTGAGAAGGCCGGCTACGAGGTCAAGGTTATTGATGCAGAATGCTTGCGCTACACATGGAAAGCGCTCAGAAGGAAACTCGAGGACGAGATGCCCGACATAGTTGGAATAACATGTACAACGTTCTCTTATATGTCGTTAAAGGAAACTGTCAAAATCGCAAGAGAAATTTTACCTCACTCAAAAATCTTTATCGGCGGTCCTCATGTGACGGCTCTGGTGGGTGAAAGTCTACTTGAGAATCGAGCTGCGGACATCGCTATTATAGGTGAGGGTGAACAAACGCTACTTGAACTCATAAAGCTCATCGAAGAAAATGGGCCGATAAATCGTGTTAACGGAATAGTTTTCAGAAGTGGCGATGAAATAGTTTTCACTTCTAGGCGCTTACCCATTAAGGATTTGGACTCGATACCTTTTCCAGCAAGGCACCTTTTGCAGCCGAACATAACTATGTATCGCGGAAATGAACCGCTAGTTTCCAAACCTGAAACCGTGATGATCTGGTCAAGAGGATGCCCACATAGATGCTTATTCTGCAGTAACCCGGTTTTTGGGCGTCAACAGACGAGATATAGAAGTCCAAAGAATATCGTTGACGAAATCGAAATGCTACATGACAAATACAACATAAAAAGCATTTTCGTATACGATGATGAACTGGTAGGTATGTCCGAGTATCAGAATGGATGGCTTATGCAAGTTTGTGATGAGATCATCTCCAGAGGTTTAAATGACATTATCTATAAATGCCAAGGGAGATGCAGTCAATATGTCAAATTCGAAGTTTTGAAGAAAATGAGAAAAGCGGGTTTCCTCTGTGTAATGTGGGGCGTCGAGTCCGGTTCACAAAAGGTCCTTAACGCCATAAAAAAAGATATAACAACTAAGAATATTGTTGAAACGTTCAAGCTTGCAAAGTTGAGCGAAATCCGAAATTTGGCTTTTATTATGGCGGGCAACGTCTTAGAGACAAGAGAAGACGTTAGAAAAACTATATCGCTGTTGAAAAGAATAGAACCTGATTACGTGCAAGTTACCGCTACTACACCTCTTCCCGGCTCGGAATTGTGGAACATAGCAGTTTCTAAGAACTGGATCAAGAGCAACGACCTTTCACAATATTTTATGTTTAAACCTATTTCCCGTACGGACTGGATGTCCTTGGAGGAAATAGTAAAAATGAAGAAATTATTGGAGCTTGAAGGACTCCGCTTCAATATAAAGACAGGCATCATAGACACATTCACAAGTCTCAACGGGCTGAAAAGATTGCCCCAGAGAACTTTCAGATTTATGAAGATTATGCTCGCTAGGGTCGGGTTATAGAAGTGAAAATACTTTATGTAAATGACTTCGAGGTCCGTGGGGGAGCTGAGGTATTTGTTCATCAGTTGGCAAGTTACATGGAAAGTAAGGGTCATGAGGTATACTTCGCATTCGGAGATACAAAAGGTGGCGATAGGCTATTCAAAATTGATCGGATTAAAGGAAAACTAATTCGTGAACGAACAGTTTATTGGAACGTTAATGATCCTCTCGTCTACCAGCAAATGAAGCATATACTTAGGTCTGTGAAACCCGACATTATTCATCTAAACAATCTAATGCTCCTCACACTTGCGCCACTAATCGCTGCGAAAGAATTTCAAGTTCCTCGTGTTATATCAGTACATGACTACTGGCCTGTCTGTCCTCGGCGCTCTCTCCTTAGACCTCATGACGAAGTATGTACAGAAAACAATTGGGGTACGTGTTTTCATTGCGCTGGAGTCGGTCATCCCTTTTGGTTAGTTAAGCTTGTCGCTACCCATTGTTCAGCTTTGGCAAATAAACTATTTGAGAGGAAGATGAAAGAATGCTATAGGCTTTTAAAGGATGAAATGCTAGTATGTGCAAGTAGATTTGTTAGGGACATCTTCGTTAGGTTTGGATATAGTGAGCACAATCTTCAAGTAATACCTTACGGAATTGAAACAAATCTATTTAGACCTAGTTTCAATTTTACAGATACATTACTTTGGGTTGGAAGAATCGCATCTCTAAAGGGCTTAGAGTATTTTGTAAAAGCCGCTGATATTGTAAAGGTAAAATATCCATCTACTCAGTTTACTGTAATAGGCAAACATGCAATTGACAGCATGTATGGCTATAAGAAAGTACCAATAAGTAGTGCCATTAAATCTATCGGCGAATTGCCACGTAAAGAATTAGTTGAGTACTATTCGAACTCGCTTGCATTAGTGATAACTTCGGTGTGGCCTGAACCATTTGGGATCGTAGCCCTAGAAGCCATGGCGTGTGGTAAACCGGTCATTGCTTTTGAAAGCGGAGGTCTGAACGACATTATAAAGAATGGTAAGACAGGGTTTCTAATTAAGCCGAAGGATCATCTCGCAATAGCAGACAAGATCATGACCCTTCTAGGAGACAAAAAATTAGCGATAAAAATAGGAAGAGACGCTAGAAAGTTGATAGAAAGAAGTTACGCAATCGAAAGAATGTATACAAACTATGAAAAAACATATACTGCAACCATTGATAAGTGAAGCAAAGAATACGCCATGGAACACTTGTTTTGAGACTACAGGCTGTTCACAACAACTCCTATGTCATGTCTCAAAACTGTGGACTCTTAGTTCAGCTGACCGAAAGGTAAGCTTAAAGGAATGAAAATGCGTGATCGATCTGACTGTGCTGAGAGACATCAGAAGGAGGCAAATAGATTATCAACTGTAAGCATAGTGATACCAAACCATAATGGCATACGTCTTCTCACTACTCTGTTATCCTCTTTAGGGGTCCTTAATTATCCAAAATTCGAAGTTTTGTTGGTTGATGACGCCTCTACAGACCAAAGCGTGAACTTTGTAAGGAAAAATTATCCATGGGTTAAGCTTGTTGAAGTGCGGCCAAATGTTGGGCCCTCAGAAGCGAGAAATAGAGGAATATCTGCGTCAGCTGCAGAATACATCGCTTTTTTAGACAATGACACAAAAGTTGAAGAGAACTGGCTCCTTGAACTAGTCAAAGTTGCAAAAACCAATGACAAAATAGGTGCTTGCGTTTCCAAAAGTATGTTTTTGCATAATGTGAAAGTAATAGATTCTGCGGGAGGAGTTTGTGATAGATTTGGAGGGGCACGCAGTAGGGGAGTGTATGAAAGGGATATAGGGCAGTATGATGTAATTGTGGAAGTCCTATTTGGGCCTACTGCAGCAATGTTGGTCAAGAGAAGAATTTTAGACGAGATAGGAGCTTTTGACCCTGATTACTTTTACAATTTTGAAGATGTCGATTTATGTTGGAGAATATGGTTGAACGGCTATAGAGTTGTCTATGTCCCTTCATCACTTACGTATCATGCAAAAAGTGCTACTATGAGTAAAAATGTTTTAGAAATGTTCTACTTGGGTGAGAGGAATAGGCTAGTAACATTGGTCAAAAATTTTGAGGGTTTAACATTGCTCAAGATTTTGCCAATTTTCTTTTTCATTAGATTAATTTATGTTTGCGCATCAATTTTCAAAAAAAGGCCTTGTTTTTGTTCTGCGTTAGTAAAAGCGATATTTTGGAATATAACTAACATCAGACAGGTTATGAGGAAGAGAGCAAGAGTTCAGAGGATGAGAAAAATATCTGATGAAGACTTATTCAGAAGGTTCTTTTACAAGAATAGTTTGGATCTGAATGATGCAATAATGTTTCTGCGCGGTTATCGTCCTAGTGACATCTGGAGCCGATTTCGCTATCAAGGCTAGTGAAAAACATTATCAGAAAACGATACATTCACAATGAAAACTTTTAATCATTTGGGTTCCTAACTATTTGACGACCCACACATGATGGCTTATCTAAAATTCTTTCATAGGATATTACTAAAAAACAATCCTTTAACAATGATTCTATTCATAACTTCAAGGTGTAATGCCCGGTGTAAGATGTGCTTTTATTATGGTCGACCTGGCGAAAACGAGTTATCTTTGGAAGAAATTAGACGAGTTTCAAGAACGATCCCTTCTTTTCCTTGGTTGATTATTACTGGTGGAGAACCCTTCCTAAGAGAAGATCTACCTGAAGTATGTGAGATTTTTTGCAAACAAAACAATGTTGAAGGAATCACGATTCCCACCAATGGTTTCTTACCGGATGCGATTGAAACGATCACCGAAAGAATTCTGCGACAGTGCGAACGGACACAATTTAGAGTTAATCTATCAATTGATGATCTTTATGAAAAACATGATGAAATACGCGGGGTTGAAGGAGGATTCAAGAAGCTATTAGTAACGTACGAGAAGTTAAGATCTTTGAGCAAGAAGTACAAAAGGTTAGAGATAGGGTCCGTCCTAACCGTTTCTCATTATAACCAAGAGAACTTAATGGTTACATATAACTTTTTAACGAAAAAATTTAGCCCAAAAGACATCGTGATAAACCTTGTGAGGGGTCAAACCCGAGAAAGTGATGCTAAGGATGTTGACATTAGAAAATACGAAGAGCTTGTCAAATTGCATGAAAAGGACTTGCTAAAGGCGAAAAAACCATACGATCGAATAATAGGAACCCTTCGAGTAATTCAATATAATCAGACTATGAATGTTTATAATAATCAGAAAAGTGTAAGGTCGTGTTATGCAGGAAGACTGATTGTTGTAGTTGATGAGTTAGGTAATGTATACCCTTGTGAGTTATTGAATTTTTCATTTGGAAATCTTAGAGATCACCAGTACAATTTTGGAAGCGTTTGGAATTCAACGGCGGCTAATGGAATTAGGGAATTAATCAAACAAAATCGATGTTTCTGTACACATGAATGCTTTATGTGGATAAACCTTATCTCATGTCCTTTTTCTGCAAAAGATGAGATCGAGTTAGTAAAATTCTGAGTGCCATCCTTGCTAATGAGGGTTCTACGAATAAATTGCTATTTGCATAGTTTCTCCTCCCTCATTAAAAATTAGGCCTGATAGCACATCCACTATTTCAAAATATAATTCTTTGTATTTCTTGCTCTTACAGAAACTTTCTAACGATGCTCCGAAAGAAGAAGAAAGATTCTTCAGGCCATTTTATGCCAAAAATCTAGTTTCAGGCCTAATGTATGTCACTCTCGCCACCACCAATCTCCTATTCGCTTTCTAATTTTGCGGCCTGCAATTACAAAGAGGCTCAATAACCTACTTAATATAGCTGGCGAGAAGCAATAGATGGTTAATACGCAAATCGAAGTCAAAGAGAGGATGCTACTCCCCCATTCAACCAGAGATTTTTGATGCTCAAAAACAACTTTGAAGGGAGGGTTTACTCCCTCAGGTACTTGGATATACATAAAGCCTGGACCAGTGCTATAAATTTGGCATTCCGTTTTTCTATTACTAGCTATTAGATACGCATGCCAGTTTTCGATATAAAATTCTTTAAAAAGAACTCCCGTAGCGGCATTTCTTATTTTAACTATAACCTCCTTTGGATTTGTCCTCTCCACTTCATAACTAGTTTTCGTTGCGACTTTTTCAGAGGCTCTTGAAACCCAATCAATCATTTTACTGAAAAAGAATGACTCCATTGAGTTCTTATAGTATACTATGTGGTGAGGTATGTTTAGTCCACACCAGACAACACGTCCTTTGCCATACTCCCATGCTACAACAACTGGACGACCATTATTCCAAACGATCGGTCTGGCCCCAGAGCGAATGCTTTCATTAAAAGACCCTGAAAAACTCCAGGAAGCATTACCATAAATCGCTGGAGAAAAGGATGTAAAATTAATACCATCAGTTACTGGACTGGCAATATAAGAGAAATTCCAACTAGTCCCAAAGCTAGTCCATTTTGTACGATTCACTGGAGAAGGCATTGGGATATCAGATGCTGAGCTTTCTGGAGAATAGCCTGTCTCAATGATTAAGCCACCGCCTTGGTTAACATATTTCTCAAGTAATTCATATGCTCTTATGCGGTTATGAAAGTTGTAACCGTATAAAATAACTGCATCAAACCTTTCTATTTCATCAAGACTATAATCATCAATGTATTCTCTTCCTAGTATTGGAATAACGCTTCGACTATCATAATCTGAGTAAGAAAGGCCGTGAAAAATAGGATTGTATGATTCAGCAGCTTTTCCGATTATCAATATAGCGGGGGCATTAGTAGCTGAAATAACTGGAGTAGCATTTTTGTAAATAAATCCGTAGATTTTCGTGTCATTATTTCCTAATATTAAGCTATAGTCTGGTTCATGTGAGAATTTTGTGTGATTGTAAGGATCATATACAACAAACCACTTTACAGCCATCCAGTCAAGTAAGAACTTCGTCTCAAAATAAGAGGCGTTATAACCCCGAACAGTAGTCCCATGACCCCATACAGCAACTTCGAACCAAAAAATCCAATTAGGATTCACTATCCCTTGGGCATAATATCCTCTAGTTTGAGGAACTTTTGGGTATTTAGAGTTAAACCAAGACGCAACCATGTCGCTTGGGATTCCGAATCTATAATTTGTCTGGTTGGTATCGTCCAACAGAAGACGTTGGACATGGTCATAGCCGTAATTATTTTGTATTTTTCCTTCATGAACTATCAAAGAAATTCGGTTGATCGGGTACGCGATGAAAGTTGTACTAATTATTCCAACTAATAAAAAAATCTTGACAGCCCTTTTTATTAGAGTTTGTTGGCGATGATGAGAAAAGAAATTAAAATCTAGCACATAATTTGATAATATTCCGCAAATTATAGGCAGGGACAAGAACAGAAAAAAGAAGTACGAATTGTCGGCGCCCATGAAGATATACATATTTAGTAGAATTGAAGCCATTCCTATGGAAGCTACTACCTTAAAGCAGTAATTGTTTGATGAATCGACTTTTCGATGCCTGAGCTTAATTGAAGCTAAAACTAACAGCACCAAGGTAAGAGGTAAAATTGATGGAGCCATAGAGTACATATCACTGCCTGGTTTTGCGTAATTTTTCAGAGATAGTAGAAAGTAAATAATTTGCCAAACGGTCATTGGCTGCCATCCGCTTGGGCTATGACCAGCTGGATCTGGAACTAAAGATTCGCGATACAGCGACTCTTTACCTTGTAGAAACGGTATATAAAACCACGCTGACAAAAGCAAGGCAGGGAATAATATTTTTAAAAAAATCATGAACTTAGATTTCCACCTCTTTATACAGAACATAGAAAAAGCCAAACAAGTCAGTATAGCCACTATACCTATCAGTGAATGACTAACTAAGGTAATGAAAAGAGCGAGTTCAAGAGCAAAGTAAATTTTTCTTTGTTCTATTTCGCTGTCATTTGCTTGGTTCTTTGCATAAATTATCAGGAAATAAAGCATCATTGACAACATGGCGATGGCTGTAACTCTAGGATACATTCCTCCAATTATTCCCCACCCCCAAAAAATTGAAGAAGATACTGCCAAGAAAGCAGCAATTAAGGATGCAAGGTAATCAGTTGTACATGCAAAAACAGAGAGGTAGAGCATTATTCCTGTAAAAATGATTCCCATGAAAAAAGTGAAGATTATCGAAAATTGAATGGAGCAACCTGTAATTGCCGAAAAAAGGGCATAGGAATATTCAGGTATAGGCGTATACCATTTAAAAAGGGGCATCCCACCATACCAAACATACCCCCAGTCGCAATCTGGCCAAAACTCGAGTATTAATTTAACTTTGCTCAAATGTCCGGCTGCATCATATCCTGTTGGAAAAACTAACCATGTCCCATTTGACAGACTAAGAATCAAAGCAAAACAGAAGATTATAATGAACGAAAGAACATGAAAAATAGCCGTCTTTTTTCTAGTTTTTGGAAAATAGTAATTATGTTTCATGAAATATTCCTTTGGAGTAACTTCTATCAGAAGATCAATTTAAAAACTTTAAAACTTTACAATGGGCATCTGTTCATTTAACGAGGAGAAAAACATTGGAAAACTTCTAAGTTTGCAGGAAAGGCAAGAGGAAAGCGAAGCCATAAGAATTTGTCAAATTATAATGTCTGATGATAGTATGGATAAAACACCCGCTATCGTTCAGGCCTTTTGCAAAAAAGGATTCACGGGTTGAGTTGCATCACTACCCTCAACGTAGAGGTAAACAAGCAGCTATTAATGAGATTTTTGGTAAGGCTAAGTGTGATGTTGTGACGCTTTTTGATGCAGATGTGGTGCCTGTTGACAAAAATGTGATATTTAGGTTAGTTAAGCCCATACTTGAAAATCCTGACATTGGAATCTCTGGTGGCGCCGCGGTAGCCATGACACCAAGAACGCTCATGGAGCGCATAGCGTACTTCACATTTGAGATATGGTCCCACCTAAGGGAGAATATCAACAAGGGATCAAATTTCTTTGCGATTCACGGCAAAATAATGGCTGTGTCTTCTAGGATTTGCAAGATAGTCCATGTTCCAAGCGGACTATTGGGTGATGCTGCCTACTTGTACTTGATGTGTTTAAAATTAGGTTACAAAACCTGTTTTGCTAATACTGCTGTAGTTCATTATCGTGAAACAAAGAATTTGAGTGATTTTTTCAAACGGAGAATAAAATACGAGAACAATCTAAACAAACTTATCGGCATTTTTGGAGATTTTGCAAGAAAGGAGATGGCTATTCCGAGAAGTTTGCCAATAACGGCTACGTTGAGGAATGCTGTTGAGGATCCGTTCATATCTCTTATCTGCATTCCCATTGTTGTGTTTAGCAAATTAGTAGCGCGAAGGGTAAGAACAAGCCCTCTTTGGCCCATTGCAACGACTACAAAGGAGGTTTAATGATGCGTAGAAAAACGGTGAAGGTTTCTGTGATCATTCCAGCGTTAAATGAAGAAAGATTTATCAAATCCACCTTGGAGGCTTTGCGGAGACAGAGGTACTCGTCTTTCGAAACAATCGTAGTTGATGGTGGAAGTACTGATCAGACGGCTAAAATCGCTGAAGATTACGGTGCTTCGGTCTTATTTTTTAGACGAATTGATCTAAAGAGGCGAAGCGTTGCTGCTCAACGTAACTTAGGTGTGGCAAAGGCTGAGGGAGAAATCTTGGCGTTCACTGATGCTGATACTCTAGTACCTTCTAGTTGGCTATATTCGATTGTTGAGAAATTTGAGAGAGACCCTGAACTAGTTGCCTTGTCCGGGAGGAACAGCCCGTTTAACACCCCTTTGTACTTGAAAGTTGAGTATGCTTTATACGATTTGCTACGGTATGTTTTAAGTAGGTTACCTGGATTGAGCCAACGATTTCTGGCTGCTGGTTACAATTTTGCTATTCGGAAAAGGACTCTGGTAGCTGTCGGGGGTTTTGATGAGTCATTAGAGAAAAACGTAGATGGGGAATTAGGAAGACGTTTGCGCGTTATGGGAGCTGGCAAAGCCCGAGTCTTTCTGAATTTAATAGTTTCAACGTCGATTCGCAGGTTTAGGGCATTGGGGTTTTGGAAGTTTCATGCCTACTATTTATATATTTTAGAAAATATTGTGGTTACTCTTCCTAAGTATAAATTTTGGAGAGAGTTAGTTTCTCTTTTCGATAGGTATATCTTGCTAAAATACTGATGTCAAAAAGGATTCTTTCCTTGATCTAGAGGAAAAAATAGTTATCCGATTTGAGTTTGGTTAACTGAGTAAATCTGAATGATGCCCTTTGCAAACTCAAGTTTAAATGGTAAAGTTTCTTTCACAGATTTCAAGAATGTGTAAAACCTGTTAGAATCCTCAAAGGAGTAATAGCTCATCACGAACCACGTTACATTTTGTTGTCTTAGCCAATTCATTGCAGCGGTATAGTCATCATGAGGAGCATATATGGTGCCAAGAGTGTTTTGACAAGGGACGCCGCGATTAATTAACCGATAGTTCATCATCGGAATATTACATAAGATTGTTCCGCCGGTATACCGCTCCGCTAGCCAGTCCGACATCTCAAAGAAGTACTGCATCTCGCCTTGAGGGGTGTGTGCAGGCATGAAAGATATGAATGCTGAAAGATACAAAGCGATTAGAGATATCCCATAAATGATTTGGAATGAATGCTTAATCTTAGAATGCGCCTTTTTCATATGTAACTTAAGAAAATTGGAAAGTTTTACGAATAATAATGAGAATAAAATTGACAGGAAGATGTAGTCAAGCATCATGAAGCGGTCGAGTAAATAACGAGCCCCGAACAGCTCACCTCTAAAGGAAAAAAGTGCTATGAGACCTTGAAAGGCAAGATAACCAAGGAAAAGGACATAGACCACGTATTCGCTCGGTTTTCCGTGAAGCAATCTGAAAATTACAAGTGCAGCTACAACTGCTACTAGCAACCAGATTGAGCGAATAGCTAAAGTGAGTGAGGTTAACTCATATGGTGCCACCCCCCATTTTCCCATGACTGCCCCGAGGAAGTTCCAGTAGAGAGGATAAAATGCGCTACCAGTTTGAATCTGAAGGTACCCGAGATAAGGGAACATCGGAGTTAACCATCCGGCTAGAGCCGGAATAAAGCGAGTGGTGGAGCGCTCAAATACAAGATAACATACAATCATACCTACTGTTAAAGGCCAATATTCTATACGACACATCGATGCCAAACCAAGGGTTACCCCATAAAAATACTCTTTTTTGTCGTAAAAGAGGAGGCTGAGAAGGAGAAAGAATATTCCTAGGGTTTCCGTAAGACCGTATGTATTGAAAACGAGAAGAGACGGCCAGAAGGACGTGAGAAGGGCTGATATAACACCCATTGTCCGGTTGTGGAAATATTTCAGTACAATAGCGTAAATAAGGCATATAGACAGGCTCCCGATTACAGCATTGAATAATCTATAGGGGAGCAGAGATGCCGTGTTGGATATCCACAGCAAGAACGCCTCTACGAGCTCCGGCAGTATCCCCCAATAATACTCCATTCCTGTGAGATCCCACATACGACCATATTTTAGGCCTATGTGGAGGGTGTAGTATGATATCTGCCAATGGTGATAGCTATCCCAGTACGGATCGATCGGGACAAGAAAGAACAGAAAAGCTAACCGAATTAACAATGCGGTACTGAATAATGTTATTGTCGTGCGGTCTGGTCTTATGGTCGAAAAGTTCACGGTGAACGTCTCCTTTTGAATTCAAGAGTGGATCTACACGCTTAAAATTTGTTGCCTAACCACCTAAAAGACAGTTAAATAAGCTGCCAAGAGTGTTAATCGTATCACAGCATCATTTACTCAAATGGTCCGATAGAAAACAGCTCGCCATAAATCCGGACTTAAATTTCTTTGGTCGATGTTGCTATGGGCCAAATCGAACTCACTATCACTTTTCTTGCAGTAATCTTTGTCCACAGTACAATAGGGACAGCTAGAATCAATCCGATCGGGTTTCGGAGTCCTGTCGTGAGGGAGGCTTTCACCAGCAGATGTCTTGGCATAGAAATCTCAGCCTTTGCAAGATCACCAAAATGCCCGATCAGTTGATTGAGATTCCTTTCGTATTTTATTCTTCTTTTTATGAAATCAGAGAAGTTTCCCGTTTCTCTATAGTAGACCATCGCCTTCTTGGCGTAAACTGCCTTGTAGCCCAGTTTAACACACATCAAGTACAGATATGCGTCATCCCCGATCACTTGTTGCGGTATAACTACTCTTCTAAAGATATTGGGCGAGACGGCCATTATTTTGCCGTGAATCGCAAAGAAATTTGATCCCTTGTTGATATTCTCCCTTAGGTGGGACCATATCTCAAATGTGAAGTACGCTATGCGCTCCATAAGCGTTCTTGGTTTTGCGGCTATAGGTGCCCCTCCCACAATGCCTATTGACGGGTCTGAAAGCATAGGTTCAACCAGTCTCAGAACCACGCTTTCACTTGCTGGGATAGTATCCGCATCAAAAAGGACGATGATTTCTCCGGTAGCTTTTTCAAAGATCTCATTGACAGCACAAGGTTTGCCTCTCCTTTGGGAATAGTGATGTAACTGCACGCGAGCGTTCTTCTCAACGTACCTTTGCACAATCTCAGGCGTTCTGTCATTACTGTCATCGGAGACTATTATTTGGCTAATTTCTATCTTTTCGTTTCCTTTCTGTCGAATAATCAAGTCAAGCAACTTAGCAATGTTTCTCTCTTCGTTAAAGGAAGCGATTCCTATCGTTATTTGCATATATTCAGCTTTCCTAAGCTCAAGTCCAATTAGTGGGTTTGTCCGGCGCAATATTTATGCTCTCGCAGACTGTGGATGACTGCAGAGAGTCATGAGCAAAGACGAACGCATTTTCTATCTGACAGAGCGGGGCGATTACGTTCATGTAGCTGATCACCTTGTCGGAGTGGAGAGTATCTTACACAAATTTCGTGAACTAGTAACTATTCATATGATCGCCCGTACCATACGCGATGACGAACTATGTCTTGACGCTGGTTGCGGTTCGGGACTAATTGCGCGTCATGTAAGAAACATCGTCGGGCTGGACATCTCAAGAATAGAACTGAAACTAGCTAAGAAATACGCTCCGCACGGAGAATACATTCAAGGCGATGTCCTGAATCTTCCGCTACGAAATTGCGTTGTAGACTCGATCATATGCACTGAAATTCTAGAGCACGTATCAAACGCCTCTCTTGCCATAGATGAGTTTAATAGAGTTCTGAAGAACGGAGGGCTTCTTATAGGCTCTGTTCCACGTCGAGGTTTGGTATGGAGGCTTTCTTTCCTTTCAAGGACGAGAAGAAATCTTCCGTATCACAAGCTCTACACGCTTCTAGACTTGTACTTGCTATTGAACAGGTTCTTTTCCTTTAGAGCACATATCATCTTAACGAACATTTTCTTTGTCGGGCGGAAGAGACTATTTTCCCGAAAGAACGATAAGTCAATGGTATAAGCACATTCTTTTGATGGGAGTTCTTATACCCTGGTCGCACGGTCATAGAGGCATCTGTGGAGTCTGTCACGGATATCGAGCGTTGAGAAGCTTCTCTCCCGTATGTTGATCTATTCTTTTCCGAGGAGGATAGTGTTCGGGTTGAACTCGATCGATAACATAGCGGATGAGGTTAAAGCGGTTAACGGTAGAAACATTCTGGTAGTCACAGATCCAGTTATAGCGAAGACCGAGGCACTCGCCAAGATTAAGGGGAAGCTTGAGGCTGCGAAGATAAGCTTCTCGCTTTATGATAGGGTTGAGCCTGAACCCCCGTTGGCATAGTTTATCATCCTTAAGATCCTGGCTAAAACCAATTTTCTATGCATACTCCGAGCATATTCTCGTTGTCGAGATGTATGTGGACCAATATGCCATGAAATCGAAGCCGACCGCTTCAATAGCTATCCTTCTTTCCAACGGAGTAGTTACGAACGTGGTCTCCTCCAATAGGTGAACCGTTAGCATTCATTGTCTTCCGCTTCTTGGTGAAAATCTTATATTTACCATTTGCGTGTATTTTGGTAGAGATGAATGAAATGGTAGAAGCCCGAGTGAAAGAAGTAGATCCCCAAGGCCGTATATCTATCCCAATAGAATGGAGAAAGGATTGGAAGTCTCGCAAATTAGTGCTGATAAGGCGTGGAAACAGAATCGAGTTGATTCCAGTGGAACCTACCGCTCCATCCAACCTTTTCGACTCCATTAGGATATCTGGAAAAGTAGATTTTGCAGATCCGCACTCCCTCAAGAAAGCTCTCTTCGAGCTGGAAGAACATTGAGGTTTGTAGACTCAAACGTCTTCCTCCACGCTTTCCTCATCCCTCAAAGGAAGCTAACGAAAGAGGAGCAGCGTGTGAAAGAGGAGGCCAAGGCTATCGTGAAGAGCGTTGAGGAAGTGGAAGAGGTGACCACGACAACGGTCCACCTGTCAGAAGTCGTTAACATAATTGAAACAGGGCTAGGCCTCCAAGAATCTCTAGGATTCCTCACATGGATCATAACAAGCCGAAACATCAAAGTCTACCCAGTGGCCTTGGAGGATTATGAAAGCGCCATGCCACTAGCGAAAGAAAACAACATCAGCGCCGACGACGCGTTAGCATACCTATCCATGAAAACCCATGAAATAAGAGAAATATACTCATTCGATAAACACTTCGACAAACTCGAAGACATCATAAGGCTGCCGAGAACACTGCCTTAGCGTAGGGAGAAGAAGAGGAGCATAATCAGCTGGAACATAGTTCAGGAGAGAGCCATCCTGGACCCAGGGCTAACGGTCCCCATGCCTACTAGAATCACAGTGAACTCAAGCGCAGACGTATTGTTGCTTAGGCTACGCGGGACGGGCGAAGGATTTATATGTACTACGCCGTGAAAGTAGTACGAAGAAGGAATATGAAGAACGAGGTAGTAGTAACGAGGAAAGGGCAGACCACGATCCCAGCTCAACTTCGCATCAAATATAAGATTGAAGAGGGGACGAGGCTTGAAGTCATTGAAACTGGAGAAGGCATCCTGTTTAAACCGAAGAAATCGACGATAGACCTCGCAGGCTCAGGAGCGGAATACGCAAACCCAGAGGAGATGAAGAAGCTCTTAGACAGACTCAGGGAAGAAGATGTCTAAAACCGTTTACGACACAAGATTCTTCATCGAACACTACTACTCCAGAGATGTAGAAGTTCTTAGAAAAACCAAGGAGGAAATAAGAAGAACCAAGGATAGATACATTTCAGCCGTAGTAATCCACGAAGTATACCGGCTGACACTTGAAAGGGAGGGGCGTGAAACAGCGATTTTAAGAGCCGGCTTACTGGGTAAAGATTTCAAAATAATAGATGTAGATTCGAAAATTGCAGAAAACTCGGCAGAGTTAAGACATAGATACAAAATCTCACTGGCTGACAGCATAATAGCCGCCACAACTCTATCTCTAAATGCAACATGCTTCTCAGACGATCTCCACCTAAAGGCCGTCAAAGAAATTAGAACGCAATGGATTAGATAAAGAAAGCCACGGCGAGCTGGAATGCTGAAGTTCAGATCTAGATTTTGATGGAAGTTCTTATACGTTGATCGCAGGGTTATAGAGGCTTTTGTGGAGGCTGTGTGGACTGCTTAGCGTTGAGAAGTTTCTCTCCCGTATGTTGACGTATTCTTTTCCTAGGCGAATTGTCTTCGGGTTGAACTCGATCGATAACATAGCGGATGAGGTTAAAGCGCTCAACGGAAGTAACATTCTGGTAGTCACAGATCCAGTTATAGTGAAGACAGATGCGTTCGCCAAGATTAAGGGGAAGCTTGAGGCTGCGGAGATAAGCTTCCTGCTTTACGATAGGGTTGAACCTGAACCCTCATTGGCGTTGGCTGAAGAGGTTGCTGAACTGGTTAGACGGAGGAAAGTTGATGCTGTTCTAGCTGTTGGGGGAGGGAGCACTATGGATTTGGGGAAGGTTGCTGCGTTGAGCTTAACGAATCCTGACCGTGTTGAGAGCTACGTGGGGATGAACCTAGTCAAATATAGAAGCGCGCCTTTGATCTGCGCTCCAACCACGTCAGGGTCTGGAAGCGAGGTCACACAGTTCGCAGTCCTGAAGGTCGGGGAGAAGAAGAGAAGCATAATCAGCCGGAATATAGTTCCAGAAGGGGTCATCCTGGACCCTGCGCTAACGGCCTCTATGCCTCCAAGCGTTACAGCGAACTCAGGGGTAGACGCCTTAAGCCACGCGGTTGAAGCAGTTCTATCGATGGACGCCTCACCTCTAACAGATGCGCTCGCATTCCAAGCGGTCAGCCTTATCGCTAGGAACATAAGAACAGCATACAGGGAAGGAAGCAACATAGAAGCAAGATCAGCTATGCACCTGGCAGCCACGATTTCAGGGATCGCATTCACAAACGCGAGGCTAGTCGTAGGCCACAGCATCGCGCACACCTTCGCCCCCATCTATAATGTTCCGCATGGCATGTCATGCGCTATGGCGCTTCCATACGCGATGGAGTTCTATCTCACCGCAACTCCAGAGAGACTAGCGTTAATCGCTATAGCCATGGATGAGAGCGCTATCGGCCTTAAAGCGGACGCGGCCGCGAAGGAAGCTGTCAGCATAGTTAGAAAGCTCATAGAAGACCTGAAGATACCCTTATCGCTCAAGGAGGTCGGAGTTCCAGAGCAAAAGCTAAGTATGCTAGCTGAGCTCTGCGTCAAAGACTGGCCTAGACCGAACAGCCCCCGCCCATTGACAGAGGAGTCTGTGCTCGAACTCTTCAAGCGGATGTGGAGAGGCGAACCTCTACAGTAGCGGTTGTAAAGCTCCTGATCTGTTGCGCCGTGGCGGTTTCTGCGATCTCGAGGAAATGTTTAATTGCATCAATTCTACATTCAAATTTGGATGTGAAGTTGATGGGAAAAATCGTCCAGACTCTACTGGAGGAATCTGAATACCAGCATTTCAGGAAGATCGCGAAGGAGAAGGGGCTGAAGGTTAAGGAGGCTGCTAGATCAGCTATTGTTTATTGGACTAGGGAACTCACACTCCTCGATTTGAATGACCGGTTCTTCAAGTTGAAGCCCGCCGACCTCGGTGACCCTGAATTGTCGAGTAAGGTTGATGAGATCTTGTATGGTAGGAGGATGAGGCGCTGAAACTGTTCATGGATACAAGTGCCTTCATCGCTAGATATCATTTGAAGGACAGCCGTCACGACGATGCGATGAGCTACTTGAGGAAGATCGAGTCAGGTGAGGCTGGCGTCAAGAGGCTTTACACATCTGACTACATCATAGATGAAGTGGTCACGACCATATTCGCTAGAACGGGCTCCTTAGAGCTGACCAAAGAGTATGGCCAAGCGATAATCGAGTCGAAAGCGATCGAGAGGCTCACAGTTGACGAGGAGACCTTCCTTCAATCTTGGGAGTTCTTCAAGAGGATGGGGAGCATCGGGTTGAGCTTCACAGACTCAACATCAGCCATACTAATCAAGAAGAAGGGAATACACGCAGTCTTCACATTCGATGAACACTTCAAGAAACTGGGGTTCAATACGATCCCATAATCTTCATGTTAAGAAATCAGTAGTAAACCTCGCCCGATCATGTTCGCTTGTTCATTCGATCTTCTTGAATCTGCCCTTCAATTTATCCAAGATGCTCGTAAGCGTGGTATACTCCATCTCCTCCGGTCCGAGTCTATGCGGGATGAATGGGCCGTGTAGCCTCAGGTAATCAGCGACCTCGTTGGCTTTAGATCGAGCTCCATCGAATGCTGGATCGTTGAAGAGATCCGCAGGGCCGACAAGCGCAGCATTGCATATCTGGAAGCCTAAAGCGACAACTCGAGGAGGCCCATCGAACCTTGTGCACTTGTTCTGAGCATCATCAACGCTCACAGGCATCAATGGGCCATGATGTGAACCGCGCATCCATCCAGGGACTAGGTGCGGAAAAGCGAATGCCTCCAAGATCTCTCCGACGGCTGGGAGGCCATGTTGCCCTCTTACCATGCAGACGGGGTCGTCTTTCCCAACATAACGTCCGGCTATGATCGAAAGTCTCGCGGTGCTTGAGGCTGCTGCAGGCAACTCGTCGTGCCTGAAGACTCTTGAGATGATGTATCTGTTTGGGTCTCCGATGAGTGCTAGAAGATCATAAAGCTCTTCAGGGCACTTCAGCTTGACCGATAAGCCCTCGTGAACATCCAAGACCTCAAA
>Ga0315314_1000978_pt1 | contig 27523 bp, 27 predicted proteins | sample TDP9_MG_FD_203631 | JGI IMG/M metagenome (GOLD analysis project Ga0315314, IMG submission 203631) | Freshwater sediment microbial communities from Lake Towuti, South Sulawesi, Indonesia - TDP9 | ecosystem: Environmental > Aquatic > Freshwater > Lake > Sediment | place: Indonesia: South Sulawesi... | reverse complement strand
TAAACAAGTTCATGGAAACAACCTAAAAATTAATTATTTTGTACACGTATTTCCTAACCTTTAGTAAGGTTTGCAAGAGGTTTAACAAATGGCGACAAAACTACCCAAGGAATGCAACATTTTCGAAATTGAGAAGAGGTGGCAAAGAAAGTGGGAAGAAATGGGTATATACCGTTTCGACTGGCAGGATACCCAGCGCCCCGTTTATAGCGTAGACACTCCACCGCCCTATCCTTCCGGTGACTTTCACATGGGAAACGTTCTCAATTGGACATACTTTGACATCGTGGCTCGTTTCAAACGGATGAGGGGATACAACGTTCTTTTCCCTCAAGGATGGGATTGCCATGGTTTACCCACCGAAGTGGAAACCGAGGAGTACTATGGGATTACGAAAACGGATGTTTCCCCAGAAGAGTTTAGGAAGCTTTGTGAACAGTTCGTCAATAAATACATTGGTATAATGAAAAATGCCGTGATCCGTCTCGGATGCTCTATCGACTGGACAGCCGAATATAAAACTATGGATCCAGATTACTGGAGGAAAACACAGCTTTCCTTTATCCTTCTTTATAAAAAGGGTTTCATTTATCAAGGGACCCATGCCGTTAACTGGTGTCCTCGCTGTGAAACCGCCATAGCAGACGCAGAAGTGGAATACGAAACCAGAGAGGGAACCCTCTACTACGTCAAGTTCAAGTTAGAAAAGAACAGGTTCTTAACCATAGCCACTACTCGCCCTGAACTTTTGCCTGCATGCGTCACGGTGGCAGTACACCCCAACGATGAACGCTATCAGCAATACATTGGTGAAGGCATCATCGTGCCCGTTGTTGAAAGAGGGGTTAAAATCATCGAGGAGGAGACGGTGGACCCCTCCTTTGGAACGGGTGTTGTGATGATATGCACTTACGGCGACAAGGCTGATGTAAAATGTGTAGCTAAAAATCATTTACCAGTCATCATCTGCATCAACGAAGCAGGAAAAATGAATGAAAACGCGGGAAAGTACGCGGGAATGACCATAGAGGATGCTAGGAGAGCGGTGGTAGGGGATCTTGAAAATGATGGCTTGCTAGAAAAAAGGGAGAGAACTCAACAAGACGTTGGGGTTTGCTGGAGGTGCAAAACCCCCATCGAAATCTTAGAGCGAAAGCAGTGGTTCATGAGAACGCGCATGCTAACCGACGATGTGGAGAAGAACGCGTTGGAAATCACGTGGTATCCAGACTATATGAAGACGCGTTTAATAGACTGGGCGAGGTCGCTGGACTGGGATTGGGTGCTTTCACGACAAAGGGTTTTTGCCACCCCAATTCCTGTTTGGTATTGTGAAAAATGTGGAGAACGTGTCATCGCTGAGCCTGACTGGGTTCCAATAGACCCCAGAAGAGAAAGACCCAAGATTGATAGGTGCCCCAAATGTGGGTTTAGCGGGTTCACCCCAGAAACGGATGTGTTAGACACATGGTTTGACTCTTCCATCACCTGTGCTGTCCACGCTGGCTGGCCGGACCGAAGCGATTGGCGAAGGCTATTCCCAGCGGATTTGCATCCTTCAGGTGCCGACATCATTCGCACTTGGGCGTATTATCTTATGGTTCGACACCTCGCGTTGTTCAACGAGAAACCCTACAAGAGTTGCTTAATTAACGGCATGGTTTTAGGGACCGATGGAAGAAAAATGAGTAAATCCCTCGGCAACTACATAGCTACTCCTGATGTTTTTAACAAGTATGGCGCTGATGCCACCCGACAATGGTCTGCCAGCGGAGGAGCTACTGGGTCGGACATACCCTTCCGCTGGTCAGATGTCGAGTATGGTTGGAGATTCTTGATAAAGCTATGGAACGCCGCCCGCTTCGTCAGCCTTCACCTACAAGACTATACACTACAAGAAGGGGTAGAGTTGGAGCTTCTGGATAGGTGGTTGCTCAGTAAGCTGGAGAGAGTTATTCAACGAGTGACGGCGGCTTTTGAAAACTGCCAATTTAACATAGCGACGGAAGAAGTCAGAAATTTCACGTGGCATTTACTCTGTGATTGTTACATCGAAGCAGTGAAGCATCGACTGTATCAACCAGAGACATATGGCGAAGGAAAGAAAACGGTTGCGCAACACACACTATATACAGCCATTTACAGAACACTACAGCTTCTCGCACCCGTCTCTCCGCACATAACCGAAGAAATCTACCAAGCCATGTACGCAAGAGACAAGAAGTATAGAAGTATCCATGTTTCTTTGTGGCCCGCTACGGAGGAGGAGAAAATTGATGAAGAAGCAGAGAAGTACGGTGACCTAATCATGGCGGTGATCGGGGAAATTCGGAAAGATAAGGCGGAAAGCAGGAGACCATTAAACGCGCCCATCAAGGCAGTGACGATTTATGCAGGAACCAAAAAGAGCGCGCATGTTTTAAATCAGGCAAGAGAAGACATCGCGGGAACCTGCAAAACAGGGAAGATCGAAATCTTGCCGGAAAAGGGTGAGGGCAGGGAGGTACAAGGATACCCAAGCGTTCGATTTGTTGTTAGCTATTAGCTTGGAGGCTTAAAGCGAAGAGTGGCGGCGATTCCACCGAAGGAGTTCTTCAGCATTTGTCCCTCCTCGGTTTCGGTGGATATGACCTCTACGTTGGCGCCAACTTGCTCCGCCAACTCAGCTAGGTCTTCGATGATATCTTTGACTTCTACTATGTATAGGGCTGGTGCGGTGCATTTTGGGCAAGGTTGCCAGCTGAGGCTTTGCTCAAAGCTGAGGAGCATCTGACTCTTCATGATCTCCTGTTTCACGTAGTCACACGCGGTGCATTTCACGGTGACTCGAGCCACATCGAGTCCCTCGGATAGCAACAGGGTTTTTACGATGCCCGTTTCTAAGCTTTGTTTCACCTCGCTTTCACCGTAGGTGGCTAGTCCAGTGTCATGTCCGATCTCGTAGAGAAATTCTTGCATGATTCTTTTTTCCTCTACATAGCGAACACGCCGCAGAAGCTCGGGTGCTCGCTCTACCACTTCCTCCACTCCTTGCTCGCTAACGTAGGCTGTGTCGATGGTGGCGATTATTTTGCCTTTCAACGTGTAATGAAGGTATTCTCCTTTCTCAAAGTCGTATTTTGTGGGTCCAGGCCCGCCGATGATCACGCCTTTAAGGTCGGATAGCGACAAAAAAATCTCGTTGGCGTGTTGTCCGATGCGTTTGTAGTAGCTTACGAGCTGGGCTTCCCGAAGTCGTTCAAATCTTCTCGCGGATTGACCGCCAGCTCGATGCTTTCCAGGCACACCCGAGGTGATCTCTCGAGTGATTTCCAAGCGCCTGCCTTGTAGGGTGGCAAAGGTGGTGGCGCTTGAATCTATGACTATGATTCCGTATGTTTCCCTCTCTTTTAGAAGCTCTTGTAAATGCTCAAGGTGAAATCTGGCGTTGCAGCGGTAGAGATAGATGTGGATGGGCTCCGGTGGTGTGATCACGTACATTTCGATTTTTTCGCTTCCCGGACCATTTTGTGGAATGGCCCCACAGAAAATGACTAAGCCTTTTTCAGGCACCTCTTTGAAGAGCTTGAGGCGCTGCATCACCTTTACGATGGCGTCTTGAACGTTTCTCCGAGTGGTGTCCGACTTGATGTTGGAGGCGGTCCCATACTCCTGCTTCAGCATGGCGATGACTTCGCTTATTTGGCGGCCGGGCGGTATGTACAAGGAGACAAGTTCGGTGCCCCTTCCCTCTTTGCGGGCTAGCGTCTCCAATGCCTTTTTCAAGCGAAACCTTTCCAGCGAGGTTCGTTTAGTGGTACTCAACCTGCCATTCCACACGTTAACCGTAAAGCCTACATGCAACGGAACAAATAAGAGTTGTCGTTTACCGACCTGGTTAAGGTGAGGATATGACCTGCTACTTTAGGCATTTACGGGACATCTTTGAAAAGGCTGGCATTACAGTCACGGATGAAAACAAAAGACAGATTGATAAGGCGATCCACAAGATAGTGGATGTAGAATATAAAAACTGTCCAGCAACCTGGAGAGAAGTCAAGAAGAGGATAACAAAAGACGAGGAAACATTGAAGACCTTCATCACCCAGCTCAAAGAAGCAATGCGCTAAAGGTTTTCAAGAACACATTACATCACGGAAAGCACCTTCCCACCGTAGAATTTCTAGGTTCTAGTTAGAGCAAAAAGTGGACCGGGCGGGATTTGAACCCGCGGCTTCCGCCGTGCGAGGGCGGCGTTCATACCACTGAACTACCGGCCCACTAACGTTTGAGACGGACGGCTATATTAAACGTTTTTGGGACCGCGGCATAAGAACGAAACGTATAAATTGGAAATTTTCTTCTCTAAAGAGTGGTCGGGGGAACGGGCGGTAGCTCAGCTTGGTAGAGCTTCCGAGTCGATTCAGCGCTGAACCGACGGAGACGCTGTAGACGCCTACCACTGGGTGGGCGCCACTCAGCCTACCAAGCGCACAGACACCGGAGTGTCGCAGGTTCAAATCCTGCCCGCCCGACCACTTCATTTTGTATAAAATAAGCCTTTCTTACATAGTCTTGGAGGGAATTCGAACTAGGTGGTAAAGGTCATACAAAATAGTGCGGAGATTGTATGTTGAAGTTGGGTTTAAATAAAAAATGGGAGATGTTTAGTTAGCTGTGCTTTACTCGGCGGGTATTTCTCCGGTGAAGACTGGAGCGGCTGGAGCGACTGTCGGAACTGCGGGCCAGACGTCAGCTCTGGTGGCAAGCTTCAGCATGGTTACGGCAACATGTTTCGAGGTTATTTCCAAATTGTAGGGGATGACCAAGTCAGAGGTATCTGCTGGTGTATGGTAGCCAGGGTGGTCGCCACCCCAATAGAACTGAACTGATTGCATTCCCACATATGCGAAGTTGGCATGGTCACTGGCGGTGTGGAAGCCAACGGGTACCACCTTCAGCTCAACTTCTGTGCCTCTGTTAATCATGTACCGTAGTAGATAGGATGGCCCTGTGTATCCGTCCCAATAGTCTTCAGGCGGCATAATCGTTCCAGTTGTATACTTTTCGGTTCCCTTGCCCACCATGTCAAGGTTGATGTAAGCTAAGACTTTAACATCTGGCTCTGTCGGTAAGTATGCGAAGACAAAGTACTCTGAGCCAAGTAATCCTTCTTCCTCCGCAGTCCACGCAGCGAAAACCATGGTTCTTTTCTGCGGGTATTTTGAAAGCACCTTCGCAAGTTCTAATACGCAAGCAGTCCCCGAGGCGTCGTCGTCTGCACCGTAATAGATCTCGCCTACTGGACCAACACCTAGATGGTCGTAGTGAGCGCCCACAATGATCCACTCATTAGGCTTTTCTGTTCCTGGAACCATACCGAGCACATTAAAAGTAGGTCTCTCGGGATCATATTCCGTAGTGACAATCATCTTGACAGTTTTTCCCGTTGCGACCGATTGTGGTGTCAATGTATTATCTATCTGATTTTGCCGAGTCTGCAAGTCTGCAACTAATGCCTCAGCTACATTTGTTCGATGTGCCCAAACTGCGCCGAAGGCTGATCTGTACCCATTCGCTGTGAGCGTACCCGAACCCGCAGCTGGATCATGGCGATAGTCGTTGACTAGAATCATCCCTACAGCTCCGTGGTTGAAGGCGTTGACAGCTTTGAAACCGAACATCCACGCAGTGAATGGAGTGCCCGGCACAGGGACATTCCAAGCGCCATCGTCCCTAGGTCCGTGGCGAAATACAAGCACAATCTTGTCAGTGACATCGATGCCAGCATAATCATCGTAGATAAAGGGAGCGGGCATAGTCAACCCATATCCCGCGAAGACAACCTCTGTTTCCACGTTTACGCTGCCGGAGTATGAGAATATCACATAGTCGCTAATGTACGTCCATGAAATTACCGGGGGCGGCGCAGTCTTCTTCAGTTCGACGGGAGGATACGCGTGCCAGAACTCATAGGGGAACCACTGCTTGTAGCCGCCAATGTCTGGAAGAGGCTCTAGACCCCACTCTCCAAACTTACTGGCAATCCAATCACCAGCCAGGTATTGCCCAGTGTCTCCGGCAAGCCTTCCCATAAATGTGTCGCTGGCAAGATATGCGTCGAATTGCCATGCTTCCTCTCCAGAAATCTGACTTATAACTGCTTCCACGCTAACGGGCTGAGCGACTGTTGGCTGCACCGTTGTCGAAGCCAACGTAAAGCACAGTATCATGCTAACAGCAGCAAGGAACAACAAGTTCCTTCTCAAGGCTTTTCTCCTCCTCCAGTAAATCTGTAACAAAATACATAAAAACCTTATTAGAAATAAAGCCTAGAACAAAAACCTATTCTTTATCAAAAAGAAGTCTGCAGCCCCGATTACTTTTCTATAAACTATATGTGACTTTTAATCGCCAAATCAAAAGTTTTATATGGATGGATAATCCAGCCATAATATTGACTCCAATGAAAACTTCCGATGCCTCCATTGTTGCAGGTTTAGTGGCTCTTTGCGTAGCCACGAATTACGTCTTAGTCAGCGTGCCCAACGTGAAGATCATGGACTTCCTAGTCTTCATCGGTGGATTTTGCTTCGGAGCTTTTGCAGGAACTTTGATAGGTGTGCTCACGTGGGCAGTTTACGGGGTAATAAACCCCTACGGCTTCGTTCTTCAAGTATGGCTTGCGACGATGTTTTCAGAGGCAATCTACGGGGTAGCAGGTGGGCTTCTGAGAAAAGGCCTTTCCTTAACCGATTTCAACGGTCAATACCTACGGTTAAGTGTTTTCTTCGGAGCCATGGGCTTCCTATTAACGTTAATCTACGATGTAATCACCAACATCGCTTATGCGTTGACGCTTATGGAAAAAATCCCAGTCGTTCTTGTGATCCTTTACGGTGTGCCATTCACGCTTTTGCATGAAATCAGCAATGCCACCATTTTTGGTATCAGTTCAATTCCCACGATCACTGCTATCAGCAAAATTGCTTGGAGGGAAACATTTGGCATTTCTAAAAAGTAAGTGGGTCGTAGCTACGCTGGTTATCCTTTGCTGGGCTTTGACCACGTCTTTCGCTGCTGGATACTACTACTATCAATACAGCGACTTGCTCGTAAAAACACGAGGAAAAATCATCCGCGTTAATCTTGGCGTGAACTACGGCGATGGGCGCCCGACCGCATGGTTTAACGGAACAGAGGCGAAGATGGGGGCAACCCTACTTGACGTTACAATGCTCGTGGTAAAAGTGAACTACACGATGTATCCCGGCATGGGCGCACTTGTAAACTCCATAGATGGTGTGGCAAACTCCCATCCCCGCTACTGGATGTGGTGGATGTGGACCACATGGGGCGGTTGGGTTGAGGGACCAGTTGCGTGCGACAGATACGTGGTGGGAGACAACGAAACTTTGTTCTGGTACTACGAGGACACTTCAGTCTCCCCCTTGCCCAAGCCTACCTAGGAAACCAAAATGCTATGCACCAAGAAACTACGTAATATACGATAGGCGCGGAGGCTTAAGGCTAAAATATCGAAACTGTTAGAAAGAGAAGGCGCCTACATCTACTATGCTTGAAGGTTGCGGATCTCGATGGAGACTGTTTCCCAAATCCTTCAAAAAGCTCAAAAAGAGGGAAGAACCTATCTGCTCGAGCCTGAGGCAAAAATGATATGCATAGAGTACAGTATACCCGTGACAAAGTTTAAGGTGGCAAAAAACGATAAGGAAGCGGTACAGTTTGCTGAGGAGATCGGTTATCCCGTGGTTCTCAAGATTGTTTCTCCCGATATCATTCATAAATTTGACGTGGGCGGAGTTGTCCTGAACCTCAAGAGCCCCGAGGAAGTCCAGGACGCAAACAAAAGGATTTTAGAGAACGTGAAAAAGCATAAACCTAACGCTTCGATCGTTGGCGTCGTCGTTCAAGAGATGGCTCCTCCGTCCACTGAAGTGATTGTCGGGGCAACAAAGGATCCTCAGTTCGGACCAGCCTTGATGTTTGGACTCGGCGGAATCTTCGTGGAGGTTCTTAAGGACGTAACCTTCAGGATTGCTCCCATCACTGAACTGGATGCCCGAGAGATGATCGCCGAGGTGAAGGCGTACCCGATTCTTAAGGGCTATCGTGGTCAACCACCCGCAGACATCGACACCATCGTGGAGATTCTGTTAAACACCTCAAGGTTGGTAATGGACTATCCCGAAATCAAGGAACTTGACCTAAATCCTATCATGGTCTATGAAAAAGGTGCGAAGACAGTCGATGCAAGAATCATACTGGAATAAAGAACCCGACCACTCTGAGTACGAGATTTTCTCTCAGCTTCAGATTCCGCCCGATACTCCATTCTTTATTCGCCTCGATGGGAGGAGATTTCAAGCAGTTTCGGAAATGGTTGGAGCTGAGAAGCCCTTCGATGAACGATTCGTCAAGTGTTTAACCGCCTCCGCAAAAGCCCTCTTCCACAGCAACCTCAACCCAGCCCTAGTCTACGTTGCCAGCGACGAAATTAACGTACTCTTTTTATATACATCACCCTTCAGGCGAAGGGTTGAAAAAATAAACTCGATTCTCGCCAGCGTCACCTCCAGCGCATTCTCGTTGAACGCTCTAAAACTCTTCAAAAAATCCTTAGTCGCATCGTTCGATTCCCGCATAGTTATTTCCTCCAGAGAAAAGATCATAGAGTATTTAGCTTGGAGGCAGCGTGACGCCTGGCGAAACCACAACAACGCGTACGCCTACTGGCTTTTACGAAAGATGGGACACAAACCTGCAGAGGCTGCAAAGATGTTGAGGGGACTAAAAACAGACGACCTTCATCAAATGTTATTCAGTCACGGCGTGAACTTAGCCCAAACACCATCTTGGCAGCGGAGAGGGATCCTCGTTTATCGAGAGCCCTACCAAAAGCAGGTGAAAAACTACACGGTAACCCGCTGGCGAATCGAGGAGAGTTGGGACCTTCCCCTTTTTTCGTCAAAGGAGGGACAAGCCTTAATTCAACAAATTCTCGAGTGGGCCAAGCCCCAGCGAGGGACGTGAAATGTCTGAGTCTCTTGAGCTAAGGGTCGAAGAGTTAAGCCGCGAGCTGGCTTCGCTGAAAGAAGAACGCGACAAGCTGAACCTTGAAGCCCGGGGATGGGCTGAGAGAAGGAACTCCTTTCATGAACAAATCAAAAATGTGCGAGCGGAAGCAGTCAGCCTCAGGGAAAGACGTGACGCCCTCAACGAGAAGGTTCGAGGGCTCAAAACTTTGCGGGAACAAACTAGGGCGGAGTGCAAGGAGAAACGTGTCCAAATTTTGAGGCTGAAAGAGAAGTTGAGGCGCCTTACGGAGAAGAAGCCTTCCAGGGGCAGACAAAATCTACAGGAGGAAGTCGAAAGTCTGGAGTGGAAAATTCAAACTACGCCTCTCACCCTTAAAGAAGAGAAAGCCCTAGTCGATCAAGTGAAGCTTCTAGAAGCCCAGCTACTGATTCATAAACAAATACAAAAGTTGAGAAACAGCCTCATCGAGTTGCAAGCCGAGGAGAAAGCCCTGGAAGCAAAAGCAAAGCTTTACCATGAGGAACTCTCGGGACTCGCTGAGCAAAGTCAACGGCTTCATGAAAGAATGCTGGAAGTTATGAACCAAGTTCGCGCTTTTCAAGCTGAAGCAGACGATGCGCATCAAAAATACGTGGAGACAAAGCAGCGATCTCAGGAGGTCCATCAAAAATACGCGGAGCTGCTGCGTCAAGTTGGGGCTCTTAAGCAAGAGCTTAGTCGAGCTGAGAAGGAAAAGCAAGTCCAACGTCAACTGGAACTCCGTAAAGAGCTAGAAAGTAGGGCACTAGAAAAACTAAAACGCGGTGAAAAGCTCACTTGGGAGGAGTTTACAATTCTCGCTGAGCAAGGGATAGTGTAAGATTCTAAACGATGCAACCCCTCTACAAAACTCGCTAAAGTGCTCCACATCCTCGGCTTTCTAACACAAACAAAAGTCTATCCATTTTGAAAAAGATGAAAATCTTCAGTGCTTTTCTATTTCCTTTTAAACAAGCGCTCTGCGATCTTTAGGTCTTCAAGCCTATTGACGTTTACTGCAATTTCTTCCTGCGGGATGACAAATATCTCTTCTTCTAACTGGGCTTCATTAATTCTTTTTCCGTCAACCACGTTTATGCCTGCTGGAGCCAAAGACCTACCATTTACTTCAAAGACGTAATCCACATCTAAACCTATTCTTTTGTATATCTTCAGAGGTACCATGACAGTTAGTGCAGGCTTGCCGCATTGCTCATAACGTTCTATTACTTCATCAATAATTTCACTTGTAATGAGTGGGAGGTCTGCTGATATCGTTAAAACCGTGTCAAGTTTTAGCTTCTTAATGGCATATTGTGCATCCAGACAGAATCCTTTCGCGGGTGTTTTCAAAATTTTCACCGAAAATCTCTTTACCATACTTGCCGTTTTCGGAGTGTGTTCACTTACTGCAACAATGATTTCATTTACTTTCTTAGCTTCTCTCAAGGCGTTCAAGACATGTTCAATCAAGGGTTTGCCGCCGACTCTAAGTAGTGGCTTTTCCTTTTCACTCTTCATCCGCGTGCCTTTTCCGCCAGCCATCACCAGTGCGGTTATGTCCATTTAATCACCACTAAAATAGCGATTAATGAAGCTAATCGAGCAAGCTCATTTGCAGCTCCAAATACGTCACCTGTGACACCGTTGAAATGCCTGTTGGAAGTCCCTATAAGAACCAGGGCAACAACTAGACCTGCGATCACAGCGGCAAAACCCACAACACGCAGAAGGTATACCGCTATGCCAAATGCAATGAAAAGAGCAACTACTAGGCGAAGATTTCGATATTGACCATGCATAGCATCGACAAAGTATGTGTTCATTCCCTTGTGGGCGGATCTTCCAACCCAAGCCATAATCACCATGGCGAGCTTAGCTGAGACTTCGGATACAATTAGACTTTGGACAAGGAAGTTTTTGTTTAATTGTGCAATGCAGAAGGCCGTTGTTAAAATTGTCACTAAACCAAGTGTTAAGCCGCCGGTGCCCGTCTGCTGGTCATGCATGATTTCAATTTTTTTCTCTGGCGACCCTTGATACATTACACCATCTCCAAAGTCGAGTAGCCCGTCAGTGTGGTGAAGCCCTGTCAATAGTAGGATTAAACCTAGAGTTAAGATTCCGACAATTGAAGCGTCAAGTATGTTAAGACATAACCTAGCAAATACGCCTGCTAACAATCCGATAAGTGCACCTATTAACGGGAAAAGGTACATATAGGTAGCCGCGTCAGTTAGGCAGTCTGGATCCATGCCCACCGGGATGCCCGTTAGAAAAGCTATTAGGTTCTTTACTTCTTTGAGCATCGCACTGCATCACTTTAACCCTACTAATCGGCCGTAGTTTCTTTCAATTTCTTTAAGTAGGATATCTTTTGTTATAGAACCTTTTGACTTCGCCATCGCGGCTATGGCTACTCCTCCTGCACCAACTCCCTCTTTCACTACTCCCACCTCATATGCTTTTAAACCCTCAAATCTTGATTGACTGAAGTCTAAGTCAGCGGCAAGTATTGGAATATCGGCGATCTGCGTGATTATTTCTTTCAAGTCAGCCGTTTTGTCAATTATGATCCATCGAGTAGTTCCAATGGCTATGTTATCTAGAACATTCGGGTTCAACGCATTGACAACGGCCAATACGGCACCCATCTGAGTTCCGCCAGCCATCAAAACTGGCACATTGTCTGCGGTACCTAGTACTAGTCCGGCGAAGGCTGGTATCATAGGGTCTCCAACACATGAAATCGCTTTTAGCGGATCGTTTGCCAAAGCACCGAACTCCACCTTTGAAGCTTTTAAGCCCTCTTCGACGGTTTTAATCTTAAGTTCATGAGGGTTTCCCGGCATGCTACTGCTGACCTTTCCTCGGGCGTTTATGCCCATGGCCAACAGAACGCCGAGAGCGGTTGTTGTGCCGCCAGGAATACTTTCGCCAACTACAAGGTAATCGATTGTCTTGGACAGGTTTTCCCCAGCAATTCTTGCTCTCCAGATAACTTCCTCCACGTTATCTACAGCGTTACCTGTTCTTATGTCCCTTCCTGGTCTCCCTCCTAAGTCCAAGAATGGAACATGAGGATTTATCTTAAGTCCACTATTAATCACAAGAGTTGGTATGTTCGCTAACTTTAGTGCTGACATCGTGATTAAGGCGGGGGTTGGTATCCCCTCTGGTGTTACGGGGACCCCTGGTATGCATTTGCATTTTCCGAGAAGGAGAAGCTCAACATCGGCAGGGGGCGTATAGTCCGTCAGCTCTGGGTATTTCCCAGCAGCGGATATGCCTGGAATCTTCGCCGTCTCTGTCGTGCCTATCGTACAGATAAACAGCGGGTTTTTTCCAACAAGCCTCTCTAAGAAGGACTCAGCTTTAGGCTCATTGTGAACCAAGATCACGTCAAAGATTTTCCTCATGTCCCATCACCATTATTCGCAGTATTCTGATGATTCTAGGCACAATCGTTGTAAATAAAACCGTGTTATTGATGATTGCCGTGACCATCGATGTGATGCCTCCACCGAAGGCCGTCCCAAGGGCTACTACGAGCGGCATTCCAGAGACCAAATAAAACCACGTGGTATAGAGGTTCTGAAGTGATTCGCTCATTAGGGTTAGAAGCACAGCCGTTACGCCTAAAAACATGACGCTTGGATTTTCCCTTAAGTGACGAAGCATCCCTCCACAGATGCCCAGTAGACCGATAATTGCGGCGATAACAGGTGTCCAAAGCCCAGCCCACGTAAACAGATCGGAAATAACGATTATTAATGCGCCAGTGATAAAGCCCTGTATTGGTCCGAATACGAAGCCGCTAGTGAAGGTCAAAGTCTCGCTTAAACCGATCTTTACGACAACGCCATAGATCGGAATGGCTATGGAGAAAGCTACCCAATTCATCCCCACCCTTACGGCAGCCGCCGTAGCAACCAACATGGATATAGCTGTAAGTTGCTTTACAGGAATCTTCACTTTCATCTAGTTCACCTTAAGCAGTTAGTTCATGCCGATGGATGGATTATCCAACCAACCTTTAAATATTTTGCTAAAGAATAAGTTAAAACCTGATTAAAAGAAATTAGAATCTGGGATTTGTATGGAACGTGAGATTCGTAACTTGCCTTTGCTTAGGTATCTTGAGGATCGGGGAATAACATTGAAGGATATGGTTGACGTGGCTTTGGAATTATTCGTGCCTCATCCTGGTGTAGAAACAAGGGAGAAAGCCATTGAATTGCTTAGGGAAGAGTTCTTTGAGGCTTTATCAGATGTAAATGTCTCGTGTTTAGAGGTTGCGTGTTTCCGCGCAGAGGAGGACGCCAAATCCGGCTTGATTCCCGGCTTGACAAAAGAAAGGTTCGTGGGGCGTCCTGGACTAGTAGCTGATGAACTTCTGGGAATGACTATAGCTAACTATATAGCCGGGGCGAAAGGAATTTTCGAGTTTATCCGATTCGATCAGACTAAGCCAGGAATCCTGAAGAAGTTAGGCCCAATCATAAACGACGCTATCGGCGGACTTATAGCGGGCGTCTCCTCAAATATGTACACACGTGCCTTGAGTCAAAAACAAACTTTCCAAAGATAAGATCGCAAAATTAAAAGACTTCAGCTGTACAAAACGAACGGAGTTAAGATTTGTTCTGAGAAATCTCCCTTAAAACCAGTACTTTGGCACGATGCAGATATCCGCCTTCTTATAACTCTTCCATTTCCGGCATAAGGGCGATATCAAACCGGGGGAGACCACGAACCGCCGAAGCCAACCAACAACAAACCCAACTGTCTAGCTCCCCCTCCCCCCGGTATAGAGTAGGTCAAAAATTTATTCAAAAACACAAACAACATAACAGCAGCAAAAATGAGTCTAACCTCAAAGAAGTTCTCGCAGAAGAAGAAATCAAACGATTGTTGAAGCTCCATATGTATTTCGTTTACGGAAACTTAAAGAGGTAAGGAAATAAATTAAAGCGGTAGTGACCTTCAACAAGTATATAGGAGAACAGCAATGTCTAAGACGGAAAAAGAAGGGGCTGAACGCACCCTTATTCTTTGTGTGGACAGAGACGACGACATAGGCAGGAAAGTGGGGATAAAGACCCCACTTCTTGGAAGAGAAGAGAACCTAAACGCAGCCACGAACCTTGCACTACGGGACCCCGAAGAACCCGACGCTAACGCTATGTTTGAGGCGGTGAGGATCTACGACCGCTTAAGAGAGGGAGTTAAGAAGCAGGAAAAGTACCAGATCGCCACGATAACGGGCTCCGAGCTGGGCGGTGTGGGGGCAGATAGAAAACTCGTATCTGAACTCACCGATGTATTGGAGACCTTTCCTGCAAGCGACGTTATCCTTGTTACCGACGGTTTTGCCGACGAGGCCGTCTTGCCAATAGTTCAATCAAGAGTTCCTGTAACTTCCGTTCGAAGAATTGTGGTAAAGCACAGCGAATCCATCGAAGAAACAGCAGCGGTGTTTTCCCGGTACCTAAAAATGCTGGTAGAGAACCCTCGTTATTCTCGAATTGTCCTCGGCTTGCCCGGAATTCTCATGATCGTCTTGTGCATCCTATGGTTATACAACCTCTTGCTTTACGCTTGGATAGCGTTCCTCATCGTCGTCGGTGGGTTCCTTCTCATAAGGGGGTTCGGCATCGACAAGGCGGTTATAGGCTTCTACAAATGGATTCGAGAATACTCTCCACCTCCCATTCGGATACAGATAGCAAGCTTTTCTGCCATCACCGGAATCCTATTGATCGGGATCGGCGGTTATCAAGCGGGGGCATACATTGTAAACTCCATCCTTCCCCCGAATCCTCCTATAGATTTTGGCTGGTGGATCGCAATACTTCCTTTGCTTGTGGGGTGGTTCATTTTCCGGTCGATAGACCTCATCGTGATTGGCGTCTGTGTTCTACTTTCTGGTAGGGTGATCCGTTGGTTCTTTGAGCGGGACCCCAGACTATTGCGAACCATCGCCATTGTGGTTGCAGTTGCATGGTCAAGGCAAGTTTTTTACGAAGCATCACAGATCCTCATTAGACCAGCTTTGGCCTACGACAAGCTGGTGTTCGCCATCGTTGTTGGCATACTTTTAACCGTGGCTTCTGTTTTAGTCACTTCCTTGCTGCATAGAAAGTATACCAAATTTTTCAGGGAAAAAGAGGAGACGGTTGAGGATATCGAGATTGAGGAAAGTTAAAATAGCGATGAATGTCGGGCTTTTTGTCTCAATAGCCGATTGCTGAAAGTAAAATATGCTATCCGCGTGGGCTGATCCATCGTGGTTCCTCACTCACGCGAAGCTTTGATATTACTGGTCTGAATTTAGCCTTAAGATTTTCTCTAGTTCCAGTGAAGACTTCGATTTCCATGTCTTCTCCAAGCACTTCACGGCACCTGGCTGTGAGCTCGCTGATCGAAACCTCGGGGTCGTGTTTGTGTTTCATGAGTTCTATGGTAACCTTATTTCTACTTTCTTGCACCGCTTGATATCTTGACACTCCATGTGTGTCCTGAATTGCGGTCATGATAGGCTTGGGAGGCACTATCCGGCCACTGGGCAGAGTAAAACAGTCGACAGCCCTCCCTTCAATCGATTTCAAAAGTGAAAAAGTCCTTCCGCAGGAGCATCGTTCATCGTCCAGTATGCCTATGTCTCCTACTCGATATCTTATTAATGGCATAGCGTAGTTTAATAAACCAGTAACAACAATTTCTCCTCGTTCACAAGGGCCAACGGGCTCTCCGTCTCGAATGATCTCCAAGATTAAAAGGTCCGCGCTTATGTGCTGCCCCTCTTTTCTTTTACATTCCCAACTTATGGAACCCACTTCATTGGCCCAGTATGAATCAAATACTTCGCATCCAAAGGAAGACTCCAGAAACTTTCGCGTAGGCTCATCTAAGACTTCCCCACTACAACGCAACAACTTGGGACGAAAATTTTTGATTCCCCTATCGGCTATCGTTTCTGCAATAAGCCTCAGGTATGAGGGATTCCCAGAAAGCACTTTTGGCTGATATTTGGTTATGTCTGAAATGATTTCGTCAGCAGCGTATGTGATATAAGCTGTCTTTTGTAAACGCTTGAACATGGAGTATAGGGGCCCTAGAGATGCCACCCAACGTGATCTATGTTTTATTCCAGAACTGTTTTCGTTGGTGTCACGGGGACTGGGCGTCGGCCCCCAAGACTGTATTTGGAAAAATCTATCCCAAGGGTTAATTCCTATGGCTTTTCTTAGTCTGTGATAAGCGGCACAGGTATAATCCCAAAACCTCTTATCGTAATAGACTGGCATGGGTCCCCCGCTGGTCCCAGACGTAGGCATTCTTATGCACTTATTTATGTCGTATCCTCTGGCGATAACTTTGTCTGGCATACCCCTTTTAATTTCGTTTTTTGTTGCGAATGGCAGTTTGGATAAATCTTCCACGGAATCGATATCATAGGGTTTAACCCCAGCAGAGTCGAATTTTTCATGATATAGCTGGACGTTTTCGTAAGCATGTTCAAGAACAGCTCTCAGCCTTTTTCTCTGAAGCCTCCTTAACTCAGGAAGCTTGAGCCACTGATCCCTTGAGAGTTGGAAGCAGTACCAAAGAAACCTTGACAGCATGCCTATCGCCCAACAAATACCATATTCCCGTTCTCACTCATAGTTTTTCTTCTCATTTTCATTAGCCTCTTTAAATTATTGAACACTACACTTGATTTCATTGCTTGAGAAGCGATGCTACCCAAGGTATTCTCTTCTGCACAAAGATATACAACGGAATCGAAATTATTGCGCTCGGGACATCATAATACAGGCCTATTATCCAGATTGAAAGCAAAGGAGCAGCCGGTCCGTAATAAATCAATGTAAAAAGAATCACCCCTAAGATCGGGTCGAATATCACTCGCGCAATTATAATAGCTAAAATGGTTTTCCACCTAATTTTCAGGCTCTCTGACAAGTAACCGAGCAAGGCGAGACTACACACCGTTGAGGGAATCAAGGCCAGGTAACCCGGACTCAAGATACCATGTAAAAAACCATTTATTATTCCGCCTACCGGTCCCGTAAATGCCGCTCCCAGAATCGCTGGTACGTCTGCTAGTTCTAGCTTTCCGCCTATAAATCCTAGAGGTATCCCCGGAACAAACGCTTGCATCATAAGACTTAGGGTTCCCATCATTGTAGCAAACGTTAAACGGCGTGTTGAAATTAAACGTGCCATAACTTTTTTTAAACATGAAAAAAATATAAGGGTTCTGTAAAATTCTTCTATACGAAGATTCTATAAAAATTCTTCTATACGAATAATGCTTAAAATATACCACAAGATACTATTATGGACCTCTAAAGGTGGGACAGGTGAAAAATTATTATCGAGACAAAAAAGTTTCGTGTGCGATAATTGGCGGGACCGGTTTAGAGGCTTTGTTGAAGGGAGCGGAACAAATTCGGGTAGGAACTCCTTACGGGCTCCCGCCTCCCATCTCCATAGGTGAGGTAGGCGAACAACTTGTTGCGTTTTTGCCCCGTCACGGTGTTCACCATTCTATTCCTCCTCATAAAGTGAACTATCGAGCCAACATCTACGCTCTGCATGAAATCGGCGTTCAGAGGATCATCGCAACTAACGCTGTGGGCGCCATAAACCTTGATTTTAAGCCGGGCGACTTAGCGGTTCCCCACGATTTAATCGATTTCACTAAGCTTCGACCGCTTACTTTCTATGATGAAGCACCAGTTACGCACATCGATGTTTCTCAGCCATACTGTCCCGAGATTCGTGCAGTTTTGGTGGAAAGAGTGAAGAAACATGTTGTGCGAGCGTGGGATCGTTCTGTTCTTGTCTGCACCGAGGGTCCTCGTTATGAAACTCCCGCGGAGATCGAGATGTTTAGGCGGATAGGTTGCGACATCGTGGGTATGACAGGTGTGCCTGAGGCAGTGCTTGCGCGAGAGCTTGAAACGTGTTATGCAACCATCTGCTTCGTCTCAAACATGGCGGCGGGGATACAGCAGCGATTAACCACGAGCGAAGTCGCTGAAGTGGCAAAGGAAAAGATGCCGATCATCCAGCAAATCTTAAAAGAAACCATCGAACATTTACCGAAGGAACGCCATTGTCCTTGTGCGCATGCACTGAAGGATGCAAGGTTTCGAGGTTAAACCATGCTGAAGACGTTGCTGTCTCTACTCGGCGTGTACAAGCTCTACGAAAAATGGCTTTGGCATCAAGTAAAGGACGACGTAAAGCCTGAGCACATCGCCATCATCCTCGACGGAAACCGCAGATGGGCTTCGGAGCGACTGTTAAACCCGTGGGTTGGCCATCGCTACGGAGCTGAGAAGGTCGAAGATCTACTGGATTGGTGCCTAGACCTAGATGTAAAATCAATTACCCTGTACGCCTTCTCAACCGAAAACTTCCACCGTTCCCAGAAAGAGGTCGATGAGATCATGCAGATCGCCGAAGAGAAGCTCCGGGAGGTTCTCGAAGATGAACGCATTCACAAACATAGGGTTCGTGTCAAGGTTATTGGTAGGCTTGAATTGTTGTCTAAAAGCCTCCAGCAACTAATTTGGGAAGTGGAGCGAGCAACAAAAAGTTATGATCAACATTTTCTCAACGTGGCTTTGGCTTATGGTGGACGAGCCGAGATTGTGGACGCCGCGAGGAAGATTGCGCGGGAAGTTGAGGCAGGGGAGTTGAAGCCAAACGCCATAGATGAACAGGCTTTTGAGAAATACTTGTACACGGCGCATCTGCCAAAGCAAGACCCTGACTTGATTATTAGAACTTCGGGAGAAGAAAGACTGAGCGGCTTTCTTTTATGGCAGTCTGCCTACAGCGAACTCTGCTTCCTCGACGTTTACTGGCCTGAGTTTCGTAGAATCGATCTGTTGAGAGCCATAAGAACCTATCAGCAAAGGAAAAGGAGATTTGGAAAGTAATCAAATAGATTAGTTTTTGTTTATTATACTCTCTTTTTGGCACTTATTATCGAGATTACGTCTCTGTCTTTTAACACGTAGTTTTCTCCTATTCTCCTCCTCTCTCGAGCCTCAACCGCGTAGATGAAGCCTTCACCTAGTTCAGTGTGTATCATGTAGGCGAGTTGGCGGGCTGTTGTACCGTATGGAACAACATACGCGTCTGGAAGTACGTTCCCTTTGTGGTCAGCAAGTTTTTCCACATCCTCAACTGGATAGACAACTATCATGTTTAAAAGTTGGAAATAGGCCATGTTGATGGCGTCCTGAACGCCAGTGGACCCAAACTTTTGCAAAATTTTTTCTTGAACCACCTGCAGCGCCCTTCTCTGAGTCTCCGTCAGCTCTTTAGGCTTTACTATAGTAAAGTTGCAGTCTCCCGGCTTGTAGTCAATCAACCCTTTCTCCGCGGCTCTCCTTAGCGCTAGCTCTGCCTCCGCGCAGCAAGGAATCACAGTGTAGCCTCGCTCTTTTAGTATCTCCGCGTTTTCCTCGGCTGTTGGAAGGTCGATTTTGTTGGCTGCAATCAGCATGGGCTTGGAGACTCTTCTTAGTACGTCTAGGAACTTGACGAGGTCTTCGTTGTTCCATGCGGTGGGTTTTTCCGCGTTAAGCTCGGTTTTTCTCAACGCCTCAATTATGTGGTTCCTTCTTATTGCCAGTCCGCTCAGTCGATCTTCCAGAAGTGTGAGTAGGTCTCGTGTGCCCGACTCCGCGGTTCTCGCGATCTTCGGCCAGTCCCTCTTCAGTATTTGAGTCAGCCACATGGTCATCTCCACCTCTAGGAAACGCGCGTCCTCAACGGGATCATGCGAGCCTGGCTTACAGATTTTCCCCTCCGCATCCGTTGCTCCCGCAGCGTCAACGATGTGGATGAGGGCGTCTGCCTTCCTAATCTCGTCCAAAAACTGGTTGCCCAGTCCCCTCCCCTGCCAAGCGCCCGGAACCAGCCCAGCACAGTCAATCAACTCCACTGGAATCAGTCGTGTCCCATCTAAGCATAACGAGTTCACTGGGTTGTCTTTCACGTTGAACTCTCTGCATACACAGGGGGTTCGTATATACCCTATTCCTCGATTCGGCTTTATCGTGGTGAACGGGTAGCTCGCGATCTCCACTGGAACCAGCGTCGCGGCTGAGAAAAACGTGGACTTGCCTGTGTTCGGTTTCCCAACTATGCCAACCATCAAGGCTCTTGACTTCCCACCAAATGTAGAACACAACCATCAAATGAACCTTCTGCTGGAAAGAGATAAGTAAGGATAGCGAAACATTATTCTTCAGAAGTTGAGTCAACTATGCGCTTCATGAGGGTGAAGTAAGTTGAAGCCGAAAGCGAAAGTTCTTGTTTGCGACCCCATCCATGAGGAGGGAATAGAAAAACTAAGGCAGGCAGGTTTTGAGGTAGACGTAAACCCCACGATCTCCGGTGAGCAGTTAAGGAAAGTGGCTTCAAACTACGATGCGTTGATCGTGCGAAGCCGAACCCAAGTTACGAGGGAGGTCATTGAAGCGGGAAGGAGGTTAAAAGTAGTCGGTCGAGCCGGGGCAGGACTAGACAACATTGATGTGGAGGCCGCGGAGAAAAGGGATATCGTTGTTTTAAATACGCCAGAGGCGCCCGCAGAGGCTGTGGCTGAGTTGACGATAGGTTTGATGATCTCGTTGGCTCGAAGCATTCCTCTAGCGGACCGAACCATGAAGGAGGGGAAGTGGATGAAGAAGGAGCTGATGGGCTGGGAGCTGAAGGGCAAAACCCTTGGCACGATCGGCTTAGGAAACATCGGCGAGAGAGTGGCGAGAATCGCCAAGGCTTTAGGAATGAAGGTACTGATCACGAAGCGAACCCCACCAGCCCCCGAGTTGTTGAAGGAGCTGGATGCCGAATTTGTTTCGCTTCCGAAACTGCTTGAGCGCAGCGATGTTGTTACGGTGCACATTCCACTGACCCCCCAGACCCATCACATGATCAGCGCCAAGGAGCTTCAACTCATGAAGGACGGAGCCTTCCTCATCAACACGTCGAGAGGCGCCATCGTAGACGAAAAGGCTCTCTTAGAGGCGCTGCAGTCTGGAAAGCTCGGTGGAGCCGCATTAGACGTTTACGAAACTGAACCGCCAAAAGATCTAACATTAGTGAGGTTGCCCAACGTTGTTTGCACTGCTCACATAGGAGCTCAGACCGAAGAAGCCCAAAAGGCTGCAGCTGTTTTAATCGCGGAGAAAGTCGCTAACTCCTTAAAATAACGAAAAACGTTCTTTGCTTTTTTGACATGGAAAACGGAAAAAGTAGCAATGAACTGGGTTGCCGTTGCAAAAGTGTTGGATATCAAAGTCGGAAACCTTGCCGTCTAGACCCTCCTCCACCATCCTTAAGCAAGTTTTCTGTGAACTGCTGGAAAGATGGGGGCACCTCACACATTTTGAAACTTCCCCTGCTTTTTGGGAGGTGCCATCAGCCGTTTTCTGTTCCATTTTCCCGTTTCCTTTGTATTTTTGTTGAACAGTTTTTGCGTTATACGCTCGTACAATATGTCCAAAATTAGACATATCTGCCAGATTAATGGCTCAACACCTATATAAAGTTTTGCACAGAGTAGAAAAGTAATCAACTAAGATAACTTATTAAATATACAAGAGACTCATTAAGTGGCTTTACAAGCAGGAGTAGGGAGATATTGATGCTGGAAAAGGGAATGCTGACTGAAATGTACAGGAGGATGCTGGAAATCCGACATTTTGAAGAGAAAGTCTTTGATTTGTACGGTCAGAACCTCGTTCCGGGAACCATTCACTTATATGCTGGCCAGGAAGCGATAGCGGTGGGAGTGTGCGCCAACCTTAGAAAGGACGATTATATAACGAGTACCCATCGTGGGCATGGTCACTGCATCGCCAAGGGCGCCAAACTCAGCAAGGTTATGGCAGAGATCTTAGGCAAGAGAACGGGTTATTGCAAGGGCAAGGGAGGCTCCATGCACATCGCCGACTTCAGCATAGGCATGCTAGGCGCCACGGCGGTTGTGGGAGCCGGAATTCCGATAGCGACTGGTGCAGGCTTGTCCATCAAGCTGAGGGGAACCGATCAGGTTGTGGCATGCTTCTTTGGCGAGGGCGCTTCAAATCAAGGGACGTTTCACGAGGGAATCAACATGGCGGCAATATGGACGCTTCCAGTGGTGTTTGTCTGCGAAAACAACCTATACGCCATGGGCACCCGCCAATCGAGGGTCATGACCCTAGAGAACATAGCAGATCGAGCTGCCGCTTACGGTATCCCGGGCATGGTTGTAGACGGAAACGATGTGCTTGCGGTGTATGAGGCAGCGCGTAAAGCGGTGGAAAGAGCGAGGGAAGGTAAAGGACCGACTTTGATAGAGTGTAAGACGTACAGACGTAGGGGGCACTCTCGATTCGACCCCGCCACTTACCGTCCTAAAGAGGAGGTGGAGAAGTGGCTGAAGAAAGACCCCCTCACACGATTTAGGGCAAGACTTCTTGAAACGGGAATCCTAACCGAGGAGGAAGCTAAAAAAATTGAGCGAGAGGGTTTCACCGCGGTGGAGGAAGCCGTCAAATTTGCCCTAGAAAGCCCGTACCCGGAGCCAAAAGAGGCACTAGAGGACGTGTACGCTTTGGAGGACTGAAAATGAGGGAAATAACGTATCGTGATGCCCTTCACGAAGCCTTGCGAGAGGAAATGCATCGAGACAATACCGTGTTCTTGCTTGGAGAGGACATTGGACGATACTGGCAGGGAGCCTTCAAAGTTACGAAGGGGCTGGCAGAGGAATTTGGAGACGAGCGAGTTCGAGACACGCCGATATCGGAGTCAGCCATTATAGGCGTTGCGGTAGGAGCAGCGATCACCGGCATGAGACCCGTAGCCGAAATCATGTTCGGAGACCTCTGCGCCTTAGCCATGGACCAGATAGCGAATCAAGCCGCCAAGCTGAGGTATATGTTTGGCGGTCAAGCCAAGGTGCCTCTAGTTATTCGAACACCCTTCGGTGCGGGCGTCAACTTCGCTGCGCATCACTCCCAGAGCCTCGAGGCTTGGTTCATGCATGTTTCCGGCTTGAAGGTCGCAGTGCCTTCAACTCCGTACAATGCAAAGGGACTGCTGAAGACAGCGATACGAGGCAACAATCCGGTGATGTTTTTTGAACACAAGCTCCTCTATCCCGTCAAAGGACTGATCCCTGAAGAGGAATATACGGTTCCGTTTGGGTTGGCTGATGTAAAAAGAGAGGGAAAAGATGTAACAATATTTGCCACTTTATACATGGTTCATAAGGCGCTTGCCGCAGCAGAGGAGCTTAGCCGGCAAGGAATCGATGCGGAGGTTGTTGATCCTCGAACGCTCGTTCCCTTAGACAAGCAAGCGATTATAAATTCGGTGAAAAAGACGGGTCGAATCGTGATCGTAACGGAGGACTGCAAGACATCGGGTGTGAGTGCGGAGGTGGCGGCAATCGTTGCGGAAGAGGCACTGGACTATTTAGACGCTCCGATTAAACGAGTGGCAGAGCCGGACACGCCAATACCCTTCAGCCCACCCTTAGAACAGTTTGTTATACCTGATGAAAAGAGCATAATGAAAGCGGTAAAGGAAGTCGTCTATTAATTATTGTAAGCCTCTTTATACCATGCTACGATGGAACCCACTGCCCCTATTGTGACGTCTGTTGCGCCATCAACGTTGTGCAGGTTGATTGGGAGAGTAAAGAATGGGTCGGGAGGTCTCCAAATCAATGGTCCGATGAAAAACTCTGCGGATTCCCACATCAGACCTCCAATCAAGAGGAAGCCCGAAAGTCTGATCAAAAGGTCGATGCGACGTGAGCTTCTCGTGAACTGCTTATGTTTGCGCAGCTTTTCGGTTAAAAAATCGTGCAAGCCTATGGAGTAGGCTCCTCTGCTGGTGTATTCGGATATGACGAAACCAAACAGAAAATGGGTGACCAGGTCAAACTCTGGTACAATATCGTATAAGATGATCATACCTACGAGATGTAACGTCGAGAGTAGCAATCCGTACAATATTAGTCTTTTATCTGACAGTATCGATTTGATCATCGTCAGGATTTGTTTCATCATCCTTGGCATGTTAGTTCAAGAGAGATACGCTAAACAATCTGTTAAGATTAACTGAAATCTTGAAGAGGAAGCGCCTAAAGTTTGCAGTCAACTAATAACATTCGACTATCTTTAAAGACCTACTTGATGAGGCGAAGGCTTTAGGCATAAGCGATTAGTTGTTTAATTGGTTAATTAGGCAAGGAGAGCGTAGGCTACAAATGATGAGGCGAAGAGCAAGGCAATGGAACCTATTATGTTTATCAGTATGTCTAACGATGGACCAGCCGTGTCTTTGCATGGGTCGCCAACTGTGTCACCAATTACAGCTGCAGCGTGTGTTGGGGTGCCCTTCACCCAGAAGTTTCTTTCAATGTATTTTTTAGCGTTGTCCCAAGCGGTGCCGCTATGCATCAACATCAAAGCCAGAGGAAGAACGGTGGCAATATTTCCTACGATTAGCCCGCCGACTGCCTCAGCACCAAGAATAAACCCTACTCCAAGGGGAACAATCACAGATATGATGCTGGGAACCAGTAACCCTTTCAAGGCGGCGCGTGTGCTGATGTCGACGCATTTTGTGTAATCTGGCTTTGCCTTTCTCTCACGTAAACCAGGAATTTCCCTAAATTGCCGACGCACTTCCTCGATCATCTTGGAAGCCGCTTTGCCGACAGCCTTTATTAGTAGTGAACAAAAGGCGAAGGACACTATTCCGCCTATTAAAAGTCCTACGATAACCGATGGCTTAACGATGTTTATCGCCGTTAACCCCACTTTTTCAACGTAAGCGGAAAACATGGCGATTTGAGCCAGCACGGAAGTGCCGACAGCGTACCCTTTGCATATGGCTTTGTTCGTGTTGCCCACTGAGTCCAGCACATCCGTAACTCCCCGTGTTTCTGAACTTAATCCAGACATCTCAATTATTCCATGGGCATTGTCCACAATGGGTCCATAAGCGGACATTGATATCAACGTGGCTGTGATGGAGAGGAAGCCCACTGCAACCATCGCAATGCCATACAGTCCCGCCAAGTAATATGCAATAAAAACCGTTATGCAGAGGACTAATGCTGGGATTGCTGTACTTTCCATTCCGGTGGCTAACCCCATAAGAACGTTAGTGGCTGGTCCAGTTTGTGCCGCCCTGGCTATTGCCCGTACTGGAGACTTGTCATAGGATGTGTAGTATTCTGTTAGCCATGCCCACAAAAGAGCCGTCACGATACCCGCTAGCACAGGGTAAAATATGGTGAAATCGTTAAACATTTTCCAAGCCAGAAAGCAGGATATAACACTAGAGAGGATGGTTATGTGAGTTTGCAAGCTGAAGCACACAAGGGATGCCATAGCCTTTCCACGACTCGTACGCAGAAAAGTCTACCCATAAATTTTCATTTAACCGGGAACAGTTATGGAATCTTAAAATGCGCTTCTAACGGCCTCCTTATAGCGCCTTGAGAAGTGAATATGTGAGAAACATTGTGGCAAAGAGCATGGCGATTGAGTCTATAATATTGATGAAGATGTCCCCAATAAGTTAAAATAGCGCCTCGCAGTAGCAATTGAAGGAATCGGGAGGCGGTCTATATTGCTTATCTTGATAATTGGCGCTGGTAGGCTGGGCTTTGAGCTGGCAAAGTTTCTCTCTACCGTAGGCCACCATGTGGTAATCATAGAAAAGGATAAGGAAAGATGTGGCCTAATAGCTCAGGAGCTAGATGTAATGGTCATAAACGGCGATGGTACAAATCTTAAGACACTTGAGGAGGCGGGTACAGATAAAGCCGACACTTTCGCCGCAGTCACAGACAGCCAAGAAACAAACCTTTTTTCTTGCCTTCTAGCCAAAAAGCTGGGTGCAAAAAGAGTTATAGCCCGCATAAAGGATCCCTCTAGCGAAGAGATATTCAAGAGCCTAGGCATAGACGCCGTGGTGAATCCCGAGCTTACCGCGGCCATCTATATGGAGAAGCTAATAACTAGGCCTAGCCTCTTAGAGCTTGTAACTCTCGGTAAAGGCACGGCTGAAATTATTGAACTTCAGGTTAATCATGATTCTCCAATAGTCGGTAAGTCCGTCGGCGAAATTAACGCCCCGCAAAACTACAGTATTGTCGCAGTGTTAGGTGATGACTTGATTATACCATCACCGGAAACGGTGATTGAGCCAGGCCAGAGAATTCTAATAATCGTGCGGACGGCTGCAATAAGCAAGCTCGAGAAAACATTGAAGAGGAAGCTTAGATTGTAAAGCGGAAGCCAGAATAGCAGGGCAGATATTGAGCTCGAATAAAAATGTCGGCTATACTTATCTGAATTTTTTAGGCGTTATATTAATTATTGTCGGGGTAGCCATTATTTCACCTAGCATATTTGCTTGGTTTTACGATGGCATGTTTGAGATTTTTGTCTTCATGATTCTAGGCGTCACCATAGGAATTATCGGCTTCATCATTTTTTACATACATAAAGGAAAAGGACGTGAACCTAGCGTATCAGGCGCGATGATTTTCTCAGCAGCCGTCTATCTTTTAATACCGTTGATAGGCGCTATCCCTATTTTCACCATTTCTAAAATGAGCTTTGTGGACAGTTATTTCGAAGCGATGTCAGGATTTACTACAACAGGTCTAACAATGTTTACTAACGTTGAGAACTTGCCCAAAAGTATTCTATTTTGGCGTAGTTTAATGCAATGGATAGGAGGAATAGGACTTGTTATTTTGTCGCTCACCATATTAGCCCGTCCAGGGATGGCGGCAGCAAGGCTATACGCCGCGGAGGGAAGAACTGAAAAACTCGTTCCAACGATCGCAGGAACTGTGAATCGGACCTGGTGGATATATGTTCTGTACACAGGGGTCGGAGTTGTGCTGCTTTATCTTGCTGGTATGCCGCTGTTTGATGCGCTGAATCATTCTATGACGGCCATAGCGACAGGGGGGTTCTCGGTTAAGAATGCAAGCGTAGGAGCCTATAACAGTAGCACCATAGAGGCTTGTACATTATTAGTTATGATGCTAGGCATGACCAGCTTCGCCGTTCATTACCAGGTTTTCCATCGTGGTGTACGTGAATTCTTCAGAAATACGGAGGTTAGAGTTATGTTTATTTTTATAACTGTTTTTTCAATTTTTATCTTCTCTATTTTGCTGGTCAAAACCAGCATCCTTCTTTTCATAGGAGTTAGGCAGTCGGTTTTTCAATGCATTTCAGCCCTTTCGACAACGGGTAATTCTACAGTCAACATATCAGCCTGGGATGAATCTACTAAGACATTACTTATAATGCTCATGGTCATAGGAGGCGGATACGGCTCAACATCGGGTGGCATCAAACTCATCCGTGTAGCCACCATACTAGTTTCTTTACGGTGGATTGTT
>Ga0315314_1000977_pt1 | contig 27554 bp, 32 predicted proteins | sample TDP9_MG_FD_203631 | JGI IMG/M metagenome (GOLD analysis project Ga0315314, IMG submission 203631) | Freshwater sediment microbial communities from Lake Towuti, South Sulawesi, Indonesia - TDP9 | ecosystem: Environmental > Aquatic > Freshwater > Lake > Sediment | place: Indonesia: South Sulawesi... | reverse complement strand
AGCATATAACATTTCTTTATTAGTGGCTTAAGTGAATGTTTTAAATAGTTAGCGTTACAATAAAATAAACGAAACAGAATAAGGTGAAATTCATGCCATATTGCCAAAAATGCGGAACCAAAGTTAGTGAGGAAATGGCATTTTGTCCAAAGTGTGGCGCTCCCTTAAAAGTGGAAAAACCTCCTGTTAAAGCAGCGCCTGCTCCAGCACCCCCAAGAGCTGAGAAAGCAGAGAAAAAGGAGAAACGCGAGAAGGAAGAAAAGAAGGAGAAAACAGAAAAACGCGAGAAGCGCGAGTTCGGGATCGTAGGCCCGTTAATTGGCGGCTTAATCTTGATATTCTTGGGCTTAATGCTTTATCTCCAAGTAACTGGTTTCCTTCAGAGGGGAGTTGCATCGGCTTTATTCCTCATTATTATTGGGATAATAATCATAGTTGTAGGACTCTATGCAGCAACGACAGCAGCGAGGAGACATCCTAGGGCTTAGAGGAACCACCCGAAAAACAGCCTATATAGCCTGTGTTCCAGAAGCGTTAGTGTCTTGCATCTTCCAATCACGCGGAAATAGTTTTTTCCATCTGCCTCTATCATGTCTCCAATGTCGTATCTCGGAAACATACAGGAAGAGACTATTAGTTTGCCCCACTCGCCCCGTTTAAGTTCATGTAACATTTTTGTTCCTTGACTGGTTTCAACCTCAAAGAAGTACTTGTCATAGTTCGGCGTGACATATGGTAAGTCGTCGAGTTGTTGAGCAAAAACGCCTTCGGTTGCGCTATAAATTTCAACCACTGGAACTTGTCCATAATATCTTCTGAGTATGGGTGCATACTTGAACTGTATCTTCCGCACGCTTGTGCAGAACAAGGCTCGAAAATTCCACAGCTCTTTAGGCTTTTTTCCATGTTTTTGCTTGACGTATTTTGCAAAGGATAGGATGACCGGTGTGACCCCCATTGTTGCCTTCACGTTTTCATTTAGCGCCCGCTGGTAGGCCAGTTCAAATCTTCTTTCCCAGTCTGGTTTAGTGATTCCTGGACCCAAGGCATCTATTTCCTCTTGTCGGGGCACAAGGCTAACCTCATTAAACGTGGGGTTGAGTCTTGCGTAGGTTCCAGAACTGTATCCATAGGTTAGTGTTTGTCCATCTATGACCATTGTGTGAACATTGGATGAAAAATTGAGGTTAAGAATTTTTCCGGTGAGAAGTTCGAAGTCCTTTTTTCTCAGTACATAATTTATTAGCGCTCTTGCTCCACACGTGAAGATCTGTTCAAGATGTGTTTTCGTTGCTGGCAATACTTTTGCGGGTCCTGTTGAACCCCTAGTCATGACCCAACACATGAGGGGTTCTGGAAGAATAGCCGTGTAGTCTCCCTTTTTAACCTCAGCCAAGTATGGATTGAGTCCTCTGTAATCTATAATTGGAAAATTCGCTCTGAAATCTGCTACTTCTTCAATTTCAGACGCATGGTGGCTCTTTCCATAACGAGTTTTTTCGTACTCCCTAACCAAATTCGAAAGAACTTGTCTTTGAGACTCCTGAGGGTTCTCTAGAGACTCGTACCATGAGCCTATTATGGGTTGAAAGATGCCGAGATTGTCTTCTTCTGGAAACATTCTGGGTACAGAAGTATTTTGCTTCAATTGGGCTTATATGTTTCATCTTTTTAGTGGGGATTTCGGGGAGCATCTTCGCTTCCAGTGGTAATATTTTTTACTCTTAACGAATGTAAGTCTTTCATCAGAGGAGAAGAGTGAGAATGAAAATCTTTAACGAAACCTTCACGTTCTCCACGAGGGGAGAAATCGATTTCATAGATCTAACAAGTAAGGTTCAGGAAGTTGTGAACAGATCGGGAATCAAGAATGGGTTGGCCCACGTTTTTGCTCCCCACGCTACGGGCGTCATAATTTTAACCGAACATGAACCAAGCCTCGACAACGATGTTAGGAACCTCCTTGAAAAATTGATTCCGAAACGCGGCTCTTATCAGCATCCGGTTAACGCCCACGCCCACCTAAGATCAATGCTTCTGTGTCCAGACAGAACCCTGCCAGTGATTGATGGACGCGTGGTTTTGGGCACGTGGCAGTCCCTAGTTTTTGTTGAAACCGATGTTCATCCCAGACGAAGAACAGTGGTTATACAAGCCATCGGTGAATGAGCACCAAACGTTCTGATCATTAAATGACCTGGCTTTTTCCTCACTACGATTAGTGTTCGCTCCATTTGTAATGACCTTTAGAAGAATCGAACAGGTGAAAAATGTTTCGAGACATTTTTAGAATGGAAAAATTGCGTCCTTTAATTAAAAAAATCGATATTCGATTTAATTCGAACGCCAACGCTTCTCATGCTGGAACGGGAAACTACACGCGACGAAATGGACAGCGGAAACAATAATTTTTCTTGTTGTTTCCTTTGAGTTCTATGTGCTTGACGGAAAGACATGAAAGATCGTCGGGGAGATAATTTATAAGATTCGCTTTTTTTCGCTTAATTTTTTCTTAGACATCTGTCTTCAGGGCTTCTTTCATTGCCTCTCCGCTGAGTTTAAGCGAGTTGTCCGTGTTTGCTATTCCCCAGTCAACGGTTGGCAGATCGTACAGTCCGAAATAGCACCAAACAATTTTCCAGTTTTGCGTGTAGTTGACGAATTCGATGATCATTTCCGCCTTGCTTGTTTCGTTTGTTGCCCTTCCATATTCAAATAAACCTGTCTGCACGCCCCACTCGTCGATGTAGACGTTCAAACCTTTCTCCTTGAAATATCTGTAGTTTTCGAGGATCATCTCTTCTTTTCTTATATCGTCAACTGTGTCAGAGTAGGGTTGGTATCCGAAGCCCGCTATGTCGGTTAGGTTGTAGGGTGGGGTACCTCCGTAATACTCTATGGATTCAGATACCATGTAGATTGGGTGGACCGAATCATTAGCGCTTATGGCGTCTATTATTCTTTGAAGTTCTTTCCGATATTCGTTTGTGTTCACTTTATTTACGTAGGTCTCCCTTTCAGTCCAGTTCCAAGGATAATGCAAAGCGTACCAGAGAAGGCTATCTTTAGAACGTAACTTGCTGGCAACGTCGCTGACAAAGGCTATGAACTCATCGGTTCGTGTCGTATTCTCAGGAAACTCGCTGGATTCATAATAATAAAGTTGACAGACGAACTTGAGGCCCCTATCCGCTATGGCGTCAACAGCCTGGATTAAGATGTTGGCGTTCCAGTAGTTCCATACATTATGCATTTTGATGCCCTTGAAGCCTAAGTCCTTTATGAGGTCTAGGTCAGCCAAGAATTGGGTGTAATTCTCGCTGGGATTATGACCGCTTACTTCGTAAGGATAGTAGGCTATGAGGGGAATGTTTGGTCCAACAGCCTGCTTTGATAACACAGCATTTTCTATTGCGTTGGAGTAGGCTTTTGTGCTGTTTACGGGCCACCATTTATCTGTATAGATTTCTGTGTTCAGGGTCCAGCCGTTTGTCTCATTATATATTGTGTCAATTTCGATGCGGTTTATGTAGTACCCGGCGTATGTGAAGTTTTTCCATGCTAAATTGTAGTAGTCCGTAGCGTTTGGGTTTGTGCCTCTAGTCATGTTGGCTTCTCTTATCTCTTCCAGCGCGGTTTTTATCTGTTCATGTCTCTCCGTAATCCAAGCAGTATAATAATCTTTGATGATCTTTTTCCCTATTTCTTCAAAGGTTTTGTTATAGTTAGAAACGCCTGGAAAGTTTGTGGCGAAGGGGTTGATTCTCGGCGGGGTTACCGTGGCGTCTGGGTGTACGGGTAGGCGATACTTTCCAATGATGTTTTGCGCTTGTTCGGCGAGAATATAGTTTACAAAGGCTTTTGCTTCTTCAATGTATTTGCCCCTTTTTATGATGGCTATTGGGTCGGGTTGTAGAACCGTGGCGTCAAGGTAGGTGAAGTTTACTGAATAGATGCCAACCCCTTCAAGTTCCTGAATTCTATCGTATGCGTAAAAGTCTGGAACAACGGCTATGGGCAGGTAGCCGGATGCAACTTTCATGACGCTGGTGGTTTCAACGCTGTCGTAGTCTTTGATGAAGGCGGCGAGTCTAACCAAATATTCCCAGCCTTCGGTCCAGTTTTGGTTCTGTAATACCAGCATGATGAAGGATTGGGTGAATTCCGATGTGGTGGGATCGACCATGGCTATGTTTCCTTCGTATTCTTCTTTAAGGAGGTCTGCCCAAGTTTGGGGTTTCAGTGAGTTGGTTTCGTCGTACATTATCCCTAAGGCGTACAGGCTCGCCGCATACCAACGAGGAGTACTTTGGTTTAAGTCCATTAAGGGGCAGGAGTGGCATGTTGCGTTCATCTCGCTTTTTTGTGTAGAATTGTAGAGAAGCAAGTTGTCAGATGCTTCTTCGAAAAGGGAAAGTGGTCCTCCCCACCAGATTTCGGCTTCAGGCTTTCTATGAGGGTTCGTCACTGTTTCATAAGTTAATTGGGGATCGGTTGATGTAAACGTCACTTCTATTGAGCGCCCATACCGCTCTTTATACCAGTCTGCGAAGTTATTTACCACCTCACTTACCATCTGGTCCGAGTGAGTGTAGAGAATTCGGAGGCGTGTTGAGTGGGGTACGACGTAATAATAGTAGCCTGTGGCGACGATGCTTACAGCAAAAATCGCAACTATAACGATCGTAATCCAAGCAAATCTTGATAATTTCAACCGTTTTAGTTTCAAGAGTTAGAGGACCTCCTTTAGTGCAACCATTTACGAAGGAACTGCGTAATAATTTATCGGTGCACTTTTCCTTTTACAACAATGATGTTTTCAGAAAATCAAACGCGCGCTTTAGCTGTCTACTCGAAGACTTTTTCAGCTATTTTATGTGCTTCTATGGCGTCCAGCTCCAAGTCCCTGTCCTTACCCTCTTCAGCCAAAACTTTTTTATAGGCCTCGTGCTGGATTAGCATCCTCATAACTTCGTTAGAGCCTGTCCAAATCAATCCCAGTCTGGTGTCTCGTAGAGCCTTTTCAATGGGGTACACATAGGTGTATCCTATTCCCCCTAAGATTTGCATGGCATCGTTTACGATTTCCCAAGCTGTCTCTGTGGCAAAGAGTTTGGCTTCTGAAACCAATCTTCTCGTTTCCCTTGAGTCAGGGTCCAAGTCTGCTTGCTTCGCTGCCATGTAAACTAGGCCGCGTGCCGCGTCTAGCCTAGTTAGGCAGTTAGCCACCTTGAAGCTTACCCCTTGGAATCTTCTAATTTTGGCTCCGAAGGCCATTCTTTTTTCGCTGTATTTCATGGTTATTTCTAGAACTGCTCTGATGCCAAGGGAACCTGCGGCTGACGTTAACCTTTCAGGCACCATCATACGGTTGAAAATCAGTGCCCCAATATTCTCTCCAAGCAGAAGATTTTCCTCAGGAACCTCCACATCCTTCAAGACGATTCTGGCTGTTCCCATGCCGTGGAACCCCATCAGCCCATACCTTTCAGCGATTTCCACGCCCATGTCCTTCTCTACGAGAAAGGCGCTTAGGGCTTGGTGACCTGGAGCCTTGGGATCGGTTCTGGCGTAGAGGAGGAATAGATCTGCGGCTACGGCTCCTGCAATGAAGCGTTTCTCGCCGTTGAGCACATAGACATCGCCGTGTTTCTCTGCTGTGGTTATGGTTCCGAAGAAGTCTGAGCCGCCACGAGGCTCTGTCAGTCCTTCAGCGGAGGTTATCTCCCCCTTCAGGATGGGTGTAAGGTATTTTTTCTTCTGTTCCTCTGTTCCGAAGGCAGTTAAGGCCTCACCTACAATGATGGGCATGGAATAGACGCAACCTAGGCCTGGGCCTAAAACTGAGATTTCTTCTGCTGCCACGCAGTCTGAACTCCAGTTTAGTTCTCGTCCTCCATATTTTTTTGGGAATCTGAGTCCAAGGATTTTTCTTTTAGCCATTTCTTTCAAAGCTTCTTTGGGATAGTCGATTTCTTCGGCTTCCATTGCTCTAAGGTAGTTGGGGTCTATGCTCTTCACAAAGTCTTTAATTTCGTCTCTGAGCTTTGCTTCTTCTTCGGTTAATAGAATGTTTGTTTCTAAAACCAATCATGTTGCCTCCTAGAGATAAACCAAAATAAGGCTTTGTGATTTAACCTTTTTTATTTCATTGCATTCATGCCCCTTCAAAAGCAGATTGTTTATTTCTGGTTCACAAAGGATAAATGTAGGTTTTTCAAAAAATTTCGCATGGTGAATACGGAAAGAGGCTGCAAAGAATCCCAGAGTTCTTGACCAGTATTGGATATTGGTCGACTCCTTTGCGCGATTCACAACCGCCTTCCACAGTATTCACCAATGTAAATGTGGTTCGCGACCGTTTTATTAGGAAGTTTCTAAAATCTCCACACGCGAGTCAAAACACATAAAGGGACTAAGCATAAAATGGTTAGACATGGTTTGGAGGTAAAAGTAAGATGGCAGGTATAGTCATCGTTAGAGACGCCATGTCAAAAGATGTGAAAGTAGTGCGACCAGATTCTAGCGTCAGAGAGGTGGTAGCTATTATGAACAAGTTTGATATAGGCTCCATAATAGTTGTGCAAGGCGACAGGCCGGTAGGCATCATAACCGAACGCGACATCCTCAGAAGAATAGTGGAGCCATGTTTAGCGCCGGAAACCCTAACCGCAAGGCAAGTCATGTCCAGCCCGGTGTTAACCATCAAGGAAACAGCCAGTATAGATGAGGCGGCTAAACTCATGGCGAAGAAAGGGGTTAAAAAGCTTCCCGTCATGGACAACCAGAAACTTGTCGGTATAGTAACATTCTCAGACATTGTAACTAAAGTGCCAACCATGCTCTCCATACTGGAGGAACTCGTAAGACCGTATCACCGTTCTCACTGAAAGATTATGGCGCCAGAACCCTGCAAATAGTTAATACTTTCTAAGCTTCAAATGATGAATAGGTGATGAAGGATGAGTGAAAAACGCTACTTAAGGAACTAATAGAGAGCGCAATTGAAGGTCGAGCGTGATCTGGAGAATGAGTTTCCAAAATTCTTTCAGTATTCTCGCCATATTAAATTAACTATAACTGAAGTGAATATCACGAATCCTCCAACAACGGTAACCCGTAAACCCCAACCGAAAAATGTCCTTAATCCAAGGGTAACCCATGGATTTCTACCAAAACTTAAAAAAAAGAGCAGAAATGATGTTATATAAAAGAAAAAACCTGCGAGGCTAACTCTCCACCTGCCAAAGCTGACGAGGCAGAGAACCGCCCCAATTATAAATCCTATGGCAGACAAAGATAAGCTCAAAGGCAAGTTGAAATCGTAAAACCAGAACGTAGCCTTTAATACACCATCCTCAATTACCCGGGCATATAACGGCGAAATCTCATAAATGGCGTTGTAGTGAGTTTCGTATTTTTGAGTCTTGATGTTAAATGTGAGTGTGGGATCATATCCCCGCCATATCCAAGGTCCAAAAAGTCCAACAAAGATCAATCCACCGCCAATAATGCTTAGAATACCCCTCCAATAACGCCCACCCACCCATCTTCTCAGCCAGGAAAAAATGCTCACCGCAACACCCTCTGTTTTTATGTCGCTTTCTTAATTAAAAATTTTGAATCTTGATAGATGAAGATTGCGTCTCTAGTGCTTTGCCCCATTTATTGTGAACCGCGCACTCGTGAAATGACAAGCTTTTTTAGAAATGAAGAGTAAACAACCCCATGCGAAAACCATCTAAAATACTTCCCAGAGTTTATTTGGTCGGCAGTTCTGAAATATCCAATCCAGGAGACTGTATGGTTTACCTTGTAGATTGTGAAAGCGAGTTGGCGTTGATTGACGCTGGCGTCAGCGCGGATATAAATAAAATCTGTAAAAACATCAAGATGGCGGGTTTGAATCCAGAAGATATCTCAACTTTGTTTATTACGCATTCCCATATAGACCATGTTGGAGGAGCCGCTTCTTTCCGTGAAAAATATGGATGCAAAACGGTTGCCCACGAGTTAGACAGTGAGGCTTTAGAAAAAGCAGACCCGGAACTAACGGGCGCTGTTTGGTATAACCAAAAATTAATTCCATGCAAAGTAGATGTCAAACTCTCGGGCTCTGAAGGAGATTTTCTGGTGGGAAACAAAAACTTCAGATGGTTTCATACGCCGGGTCACACGCCTGGAAGCATTTCGATACTTCTCAGCACTTCGGAGGGAAATATCTTGTTCGCCCAGGATGTTCATGGACCCTTCATGTCTCAGTTTCGCTCCAACATTTCAGACTGGGCTAAATCCATGAAGAAACTTGTCAGCTTAGACTTTGACATTTTGGCAGAGGGACACTTTGGAATCTACAAGCCGAAAGAACGAGCAGTTGAATACATCAAGTCCTATCTAGCCCAGTACGGATACAGTGATTTCTAAAATGTACCATGCAGCGACCTGGCAGTTTCTATGTTAGATGTATAAATAGGGGGGCCTATACAGAGTCGATCTACAGAGAGAATAAAATGCGCGCGCAAAAGTGAGTAAAAAGGTAGTAGGCTATTCCACGCTTGCCTGGACTGATGCTGGGATTTTACGTGCTTCTTCAATTATTGGGACAACAACGTACAGAACCTTTAGACCCCTCTCTGTAATAGCGTAGAAGACTTTGTCTTCGCTTAATTTTCGTTCTTCAACGAGGTTTTGCTGTACTAGAAAGTCTAAGCGTTGTTTCATAACTTTTCTGCTTACACCAGTCTTACGCACAAGCTGGGTTAGCTCCATTGCTCTCTGAGACGCAAAGTTGCGCGCACGCGCCAAAGTCTCAAGAATACCAACGTACATTTCCAGTTTTGACTTTCGCACTATCAAAGCCCTCTTTCAAGTCTGAGTCTATTTATATAAACCATTTATGAATTCTGTCTAAGATTTCCGTATCTTTATTTCACGTAAACTATCATGTGTAGATGGCTTTTTTCTCAAACTGCCTCTCATAGATTTTCCTAACCCTTTGAAGGGTATCTGCTTCCTCTGGGCTTTTGTCTTCTCGAATTCGCGTTATTCTGGCGAAGCGTAAAGCCATCCCACACTTGTATTTTGGGCTTTTCTGAATTTCGTTATAGGCTACTTCCACCACTATTTTTGGAGTTACGACGACCCTTCGATGCTCCTCTTTGATGGTCACTTCTTTGAGTTTTCTGGTCATCTCTATGATTTCTTCGTCTGTTAGACCCTTGAAAGTTTTCCCAACCACTAGGAACTCCCCGCTTTGAGGCTCTCGAGCCGCCAAATAATAGTCTGAGAGCCAGTTGTGCCTTCTTCCATACCCATACTCAGCCGCGACGATGACTAGATCTAGGGGCTCCAGTGACAATTTGATTTTGAACCAGCGCTTCCCCCGAATTCCTGGGGTGTAGGGACTATCCAATTTTTTGGCCACAAGACCTTCATGACCTTTGTCTATGGCCTCTTTCAAGAATCGCTCTGCTTCACGGGGACTGCTGGTAATTATTTGTCTAGCTAGGGGTATGTTCCCAGCGATTTCCTTCAGTTTCTTCCTCCGCTCAACGTATGGGTCGGCGATGAAGCTTTTGCCGTCCAGGTATATGAGGTCGAAAAGGTAAAGCTCAACTGGAATCCTCTCAACCATCTCTTTTATGTCATGAACCCTTCGGAACCTTCTCATGAGATGCTGAAAGGGAAGCGGATTACCGTCCTTCCCAACTGCAATAATTTCACCTTCCAAAATGGCTTCGCTGGCTTTAACCTCCTCTTGAGCCAATCGCACGATTTCGGGAAAGCTCTCAGTTACGTCGGTTAGCCTGCGACTATAAATCCGAACCTTATCCATAGCCTTGTGAATCTGGACGCGGGCTCCATCCAGCTTATGTTCAAAGGCGGTTTCACCGCCATGTTCCTTGAGAGCCTCATTCACGTCTTCGGCTGTTTGAGCTAACATAGGCTTGATGGGTCTGAAAACTTGAAACTGAAGCTTTAGGATTCCTTCTCGGCCTTGAGTTTTGGCTATTGCCGCAACTTCTCCTATGTCTCCAGTTAACATGCTTGCCCTCTGAACAGCATCATGAGGAACGTTGAAAGCCTTTGAAACTGCGAGTTCCATCAGTCCCTCGTGGAAACCTGTCCTCATTTCACCAATCATTATTTTAACTATGTATTTTGCCTCTAAAGGCGTGGCTCCACCCAACAAAGTTTCTAGAAGGCGTTCCTTTCTTTCTCTTGAACCATACCCGCTGGTTTCAGCTATGGCTTCTAGGCTGCGTCTCACTTCAAGAATAGTCAGGGGCTTTTCAAAAAGCGTAGCCTGCCTCTGAATTTTGCTGGCTTCAAACACTATTTTTGTGGCTGCTCCTATGTCGCCTGTTTTGCTGAAGGCTTCTGTGAAGGCTGTCCAGTCCACACTGGTTAAGCGTTTAATCAAGCCGCTTAGGGTTGCCCAACTAACCTCAAGGGTTCTTTGATCCCATTTTGGAAAAGCTCTGCCAAGAATCATGGATGTGGCGGGTTCCACTTCGCCATCGCCTAGATGTTTTAGAAATTCTGCTACGAGATTAACCATCAACGTGCGTTTGGATGTAGCCTCCAGCTTCTCGCAAAGCTCAGCCAAAGCTCGGAACTCTGTTTCCATAAATTTTACCTTTTACAACTAACTTCTGCCTCGGAGAATAGTCTCTAGAAAAAACATAAACATTTTCGTGTGCAACTGACACAGAAAGGCGGTTCAGTCATAAATTTGAGAGTTTATCTTTCACTTCTTTTATTTTCTTTTTTAGTTCAGTAGCCTTTCGCTTTTCTCCAGTTGCTTTGTAGCAGTCGAGGGTATACTCCAGAGCGCTCAGCCCGAAACGATCGTAACCCACTTTGAACGCCAAGTCTGCTGCTTTGAGAAAGCGCTCAGTTGCGGTACTGTAATCCCTTAGTATGTAGTTGCATTCAGCTGCCTTAAACAGCGCATACGAGGCGTCGAAAAAGTTTTTGGCTTTTTCGTAAAGCTCGGAAGCCCGTAAGAATTTCTCAGCTGCCTCCTCGTGCTTCCCAATGTCGGACAAGGCTGTTCCTTCTCTATGAAGCTTTATAGGGTCCTCCTTCTCGGTTTCTTCTCTGCTCATACCGTTTCACCTCTAACGTTTGCTATCAGTTGTCCGTTACCGTTTTTAGGTTTTCCGTATAAAGTATTTAGGGAAGTGACATGCCTTCTATCCAGACGCTTCCAACAAGGGGAATCTACACCTTAATCATATTTTTGTCAAGGGAAACGCGCTTAAATGTGGGAAAGCTGGGTATGAAGAGTTTTCCAAGAGGATACTATGCTTACACTGGATCCGCGTTAGGCAAAGGCACCACAAGTTTAAAACAACGAATTTCTAGACACCTTCGGAAAAGAAAACGGAATCTCTGGCACATAGACTTCCTTTTGGCAAATGAAAACGCAGCCGTAACCGCAGTTGTAGCCGCGGAGATCAGCAAAAAATTGGAATGCAACATGAATCGCTACATAAAATGGGAGGGAGGGGCAAAAATTCCTGTCAAAGGATTCGGCTCCTCTGACTGCAAGAAAAACTGTGAAAGTCATCTGTTATATTTTGGCGAAGAAGAAATCAAATCAAAAATCGCTATGTTTTATGCCAAGCTGGAATCTAAGCCTTTCACCATTGATTTCGGCTAGGAATGTTTTTAGTTTCCAAAAGTTTCAAATTACTCTTCTATCTTTTATAAAAACGGAAAGGTGAGTGGTCGACGAATCCTTGTCAATCACCATACAGCAAGCCACAATCAGCGATTTAGAAACACTTTACCAGATTGAGAGGGAATGCTTCACCATAGAAGCTTTCAGCAAGGAACACATAGCCTACCTCCTGCAAAACCCCAACACCGTAAGCTTGACTGCACGAATAAACAGCGAAATCGCCGGGTTTATCATTGGTTTAATCCAACGCCACAACAAAATACTAACTGGACGAGTGTATACCCTAGACGTTGCGTCCAAGCACCGGAGAAAAGGTGTGGGACTAAAACTTCTCGAAGAACTTGAGCGATTTTTCATAAAAAGGGAAGTTAAAATATGCTACCTCGAAGCCCGCGTGGACAACATGGCAGCGCTGGAGCTCTATCGCAAGCATGGTTACGTGGAGGTGGAAAAGCTTAAAAAATATTACCCAGAAGTCCATGGAGTTCGACTCAAAAAGAATTTGGAGTCTAAGTGAACCTACCTCTGAAAAATGGTTACTCCTCTAAATCACGTTTCTTTGGTCCAAACAGCAACGTCAAGAATACTCCAGCCAAAAAACCGCCCACATGGGCTTCATATGAAATCTGTGGAGCCCCGCCTGAGATGATGTAAGCAGTTTGAATCAAAATCGTCAAGAAAACGAAAACGATGGCGGGAACGGGCACGGGAATCAAGCCGAAAAGCATGATCAACCACCGAAAGGGAAAGAGAATTGCAAAGGCTGCTAAAACGCCGAAGATCGCTCCAGAAGCACCTATGCATGGTCTAATGGATACTTGATTCAGGTAGACATGGAAAAGCCCCGCAAGAACGCCACAGGCTAAGTAGAAAACTAAAAAGCGTAAGCTGCCCATGGCGCGTTCGCATCCATCACCAGATATTAAGAGAAAAAGCATATTCATGCCAAGATGAAGAAGGTTTGCGTGCAAAAACATGGATGTAATAAGGGTTAGAAGATTCTCGCCTTCCATGATGCGAACGGGAATCAAGCCATACTTGTTAAAATAGTATTCCTGATCAGAAAGCGTTAAGAAGAATATCACTATATTTGCCGCTATCAGAAGGTAAGTCACGCCAGCAATCTTGGACGCCAAGGCTACTTCTCCCTTAAGGTACGACCGCTCAATAATATTCAAGAAATTTAAAATGCTTTCTGTGACAGTTTGATCAACTAGAGGCGGGTTTATTGTTGTCTGAAGCCCAGATTCATAGTCTCTTGGTGATAGGCATAGACGTTGTTCCGTTAGCCGCCTCTGCGAGGAGGGCTGGTTACCAAGTCTGCGCTGTGGATTACTTTGGAGATCAGGACCTTAAACACTTGTGCCCTGAAAGTCGATCGATTGTTAAGCAAAGGATAGGGAAAACATGTGGACAACTGGAAAAAGACTTCAGCCCTGAAGCCCTTCTCCAATTGGCAAAGGACCTTCAGAGAAAGGTGGAAGTAGATGCTGTACTATTGTCTTCTGGTTTGGACGATTCCCCAGATATGTTGTTTGAGCTTAACGATTTGATTCCCATACTCGGAAACCCTCCCAACGTCGTCAAGAAGGTTCGTGACAAAATGAAGTTCTTCCAAGAACTTGAACGTTTGGGAATACTTCATCCCGAAACAGCCATCGCTGAGAACCTTGAAAAAGCGAGGAAAGAAGCAAAAAACATTGGATACCCTGTTTTGGTTAAACCTTCCAAGGGCTTTGGGGGTTCAGGCGTAAGAAAAGCAGAAGATTCTCAAGAATTGGAGCAAGCATTTCGAGACGCTTCTCGTCCTGGCGAGAACATCCTTATCCAAGAATATGTTTCGGGAATAGCTGCAAGTGCATCTTTGATTTCATCTGTCAACGGAGCCATCGTCCTAACATTGAACGAGCAACTTTTAGGAATGCCTGAAATGGGTCAGAGGGAACCTTTTGGCTACTGCGGAAACGTGGTTCCCCTTCAAGTAAACAAAGCAGTTGCGGACAGATGTAAAGGCATAGTTGAAAAGGTTGCCTCACACTTCAACCTCGTTGGATCTAACGGCATAGATTTCGTGATTTCCAAAGAAGGTGTACCCTACGTTATTGAGGTGAACCCCCGCTTTCAAGGAACTCTAGAATGTGTCGAAAAAACCCTTGACGTGAACATCGTTAAGGCTCATGTGGAAGCTTGTGTACAGGGAAAACTTCCAACCCTTCAAAAGAGTCCTTCAGCCTTTTGCGTTAGATTAATCTTGTTTGCTCCACAGCGTTCGGTAGTGCCAGACTTAAGTATCTTCAAAGAAGTTAGAGACATACCCCTGCCAAGAGTTATCATAGAAGAAGGTGAACCCGTGTGCTCTATAGTGGTTAGTGGGGCAAACAGAGACTCTTCGCTTGAGAAAGCGAGGACGATAGCAGAATCGATTCGCAAACTATTGCAGCCACAAAGATAATCTTAAGCGTGGAAAACGCTGTCTTCCTTCAATATGCCTGTCTTTTTAATAACTTTGATTAGCGGAAGTCCGACCGTCGTTGTAAACAAGATGGATATCGCTACCTGTATGGGAGTAACGGCAGCCCCAGCAACCCATACGAGACGTAGGAAGTTTATGTCTATATCTTTCCAGAAGAGCCGGTAGGTCTGGCATGGTACGAAAACGAAAATCCTGAACAGCACATCAGCCTCTAATCCGACAAAAGCACATAAGACAATGGCATATAGCAGTTGTCCTTTTGATCCAAGTTTCCACGAACCTTTTCTAACCATCACAGCGAATACTAGAAGGGTGGCATATGCCAAATAAACGTCCCACATTCCCCAGATGGGAAGCTGCCAAGCGACGGGTGTAATGAAATAGATTCCAAGCAACGCAGTATAATAGGTCAAAACCATCTTCCACTTTCCTCTAAACAGGAAACCGGAGACCATGGCTCCTATGGGAGCTCCTAGAGTAAAGAGAAACTCATGGGGTCCTCTGAAATATATGAAATGCCCGATCATAACCCCTATGAAGGTTGATAGGAACCCTGCGTAGGGACCAAGCACAATTCCAGTAAGGGGTTCCATTATGAAAATCCATGAATACCAAACGCCTTCTGTAAACTGAGGTATGCCCACGAAAGAATCGCAAATAGCATTTAAAGAAGCAAAAACAATAATGAGAGCTAGAAACCGAGACCTTCTAATTTTTCCCTTCATAACACGGTTACCATTCAGTCTTCAGCCTTTCAAGTTTTTGCACTTTCTAGTGTCTAAATTTTCTTTGAAGTAGGTTGGCTACCTCGAAGTTCTAAACTCGGTTCAAAACAATCCTATGACTTCCAGTAGGGCGTCAACCAGATGAATGGTGATGAACTCTTCGTCCACCGATTCTCCGTCGGGATTGTTTAAGCCCCTACAACACGGAATAAACTTTAACACGATGGTGTCGGGACTTATCCAGTCAAAATCAAAGGGGTAAAGCCTACAGAGGGCTGGCCTAAAATCGTAGATCAAACATTCATAACGATTTTTCTCCGCCTTAAACTTGAGGAAAACGCAGGACCCGTCTTCCTTATTTTTCACACTGCCACGCATAATGGGTAAGCCCTTAAACTCGTTATTCAATGCTGATTCAAGAAAATCCTTCGCGTCATGGCCAGCCCGTTTTATTTGTTCAATGTCCTTTTCGGTGAGCCAAGGTCCTCCTAACCTGCAGCAGAAAATCGCGCATCTCCTGCATTTGAATCGAAGTTTTTGACGGAGAGACAAACCTTTGACTTGCCTAGTTTCTGGGTTTATGGTGATTCTGGCTAGGGTTTCGTTCAATTCCCATCAAGTATTTAATGCTTGCACCGTCCTCTTATGCGTTAATGTTCCAGAAGGAAACTCGCCAGAACGCTTATGCCAACGCCAGGCAAGTTAGGAGTTCGCGCCTCTATCCATGTTCGTTGTACTTAAGCTGCGCGTATGCATGCCAAACTGTCTTAACAGCGACTAATAGTTTTTGCGCGCGCTTACGCGCCAAACTCGGTTTCTGAAAAACATGAAAAGGGGGAAGATTAAGTCAGAGCGCTTTAACTTGAGTATACGATTTTCGGCTATAGATTTGTGTTACTTACAGAAGTTTCATTAAGTCTATAAGCCCGACTTTTCTCAAAAATTAAAAGTGATGCTCCATCAGGTGAAGTAGTATGTTCACGATTTTCGAAATCGTCTTGATGATTGTTAGTTGCTACCTTCTGTTCATCATCTGCTACAATGTGTTCCTCAAAAAGTCGCCAAGAGAAAACGGGGAACAGCAAAGAAAGAGCAAAACGTCAGAGGAAAACAGCTCTGAATGCACAATGCTTGGATTCTTGGAAAAACTTCCGAAGGGTGATCCCATTCCCAATGAATGTTTGAATTGCCAGAACCTGGTGGAGTGCACCATGGCAAAGAGGGCATTCGACTGGTACCTTGGGCACGACCGCGCGCAGTCTTAGACCTTCATTAAGTGTTTACATTCGATACTTTTGCCATATTGTGTTATAGTAACGCTATTACCAATTGTTCTTAGGCTCTTGATACTATTATCATGTATGCTTCGTTAGTTGGCAGGGCACTTCCTATGTCGAAACGGCATGTAGCCATCTCAGTGTCAATGGGGTCTGCGTCTGACTTGACATATAACGTGGCGTTTAAGGTGTCTCCGATGTATAGGTCAACCTGGAAAGTAGTGTCAGCAGGTGTTGTTGCATTAATACATGTTATTTGTACCTTGTACACCCAGTGTGCCTTCGTTATTGTTGTCCTTGCCTTTGGGTCAGTGGTGTTCATAACGACTGCAGTACCTGTGGTATTTCCCATTGCTGTTTCATTCTCACTGGCTACACTTATTCCTCCACTGGTAACCGTAACCTCTTCAACCACATCGACAACCTCACCAAAAACGTTGCTATACGTCGTTTGGTTCACGGTGAGGACAGCAAAAGTTACAGCAATTAAAGCTATTAGAAGGGGTATGGTCTGCCATAATGGAATGCTTGTGCCCAAGACTTTCTTTATTCCTTCTTTTTTCTTCAAGTGTTCAACACCTCATTCCAGTGTTTTAATTCGATTCTAAATCCGAATAGATTAATAAGCTTTGAGAATGTATGATTAGTATTCTGAATAAACATTGACCAAGTTTGAAGTAAATAAGAAAACATATGTAGGGAAGGCTAAGCTAGGCGAGTCAGGAGTTCGAGGGCCGCCATTTTTGCTCCTAGCTCTGCCAGTCTCTTGTTTTCTCCGCTTCCTATTACAATGACATCGTTTTCTTTTGGATTTAGTTTGGATATGAGCGTTTGGTATATGGAGGGAATGCCCTTGAAGACATCTTCTTTCTCTGCCAGCGGCATGGTTAGTCTGTTGCGGGAAAAAATTAGTGTGGTTGCTCCTAGGGCTCCAGCCTTAATGGCTGTGTCGCGTTGCTCTAAACCTGTCTTTACTACGCTAGCGGCGTCTCTTACAAGAATCGCAACGTTGGAGGGGCCAACCGTTAAGGGACTGGGTGGAACCTCTACCTCTTCACTGATTCTGGACCGCAAATCAGAGAACACTTTTTCACCATACTTTGAGAGTGCAATCCCAGATCTTGAAACTTTAATCATCCCTTCGTTTTTGAGATGTCTGACAAGCGTTCTTGTTGCGCCTTCACCTAACCCAAGTTCTTTCGAAAGCCTTATTCGTCCGACAGCTCCTCCGCCACCAATTATCTCCAAAGCTTTAATCACGTGCGCTTCTGTAAAAGAGGGTTCACGTCCAGGCGCAACTTTACTCGTAACTCTTTCAATCACTTTTAATAATTCCAATATGAAGTTCTCCGTTGCACAATAATCTATTGAATCATCCGTTTATATTAGTAACTTTAAAAATGGTCGCTCGGGTTAGCAGAGGAACGCTTAACGAATAAACGAGCTAGAATTCGAAAAGAGAGTTTGGTTTGTTTTACGTTGGTGGTGGAGGCGGCCACGTAACGTAGTTTACGTAGGTGAAGGCAATTGTGTCTCCTCGGTGGAGTATGTATTTTGCGCATGAATATTCCGGAAGTATCCACTCGGATTTTTCGGCATCCCAGCACCAGTAAAGCCATCCGTGCGTGGAATTGTTGGTTAAACCATTTATAGATGTGACCAGTATTCCTAGTTCTCCTCCGTAGTCTGTGTATTTTATGTCAGCTATCGCAAGTATTGCTGTGAATGCTGTTGAGGCTAGGGGAAGCGCTGTGTTGTTGTACCACAACCTTGTTCCGTTACCGTAACTTAGAAGGATGTTGACTTTCAAGGAGATGGATTCTAGCACCTCGGTAATATTTCCAAGATCACTGGATAGATTGTTAAGGTTGTTTGAAAATCCCTCAAGCGCGCCGGAAAGCGTGTTAAATTCGTTGGCGAGGCTTCTGTATTCATCTTGGTAGATGTTGTATTGAGTGAAGTAGTAGCCAGCCACGACAGTGCCAGAAATTGCCCAGACCAGCAGAGCCAAAGCTACGTAAGTAAAGGTTCTTTTTTCCAAGTTTTTTCACCTCCCAGAAGTTTTTGCAAAGTATTTGTGAGTGGAAGGAAGATCAGCCCAAAAACGGCAGTGTTAGAAACTATATGTATCAGGGAGAAAAGGGCTCCAGAAATGATTGCGCTGATAAAGGCGAGTAAAAGGGGCATGCCAACCAACATGAGCGATACGGCGACTCCAAAATTGGTGATTACATCGTAAACAAGCGTGAGGGAAGCGCCCAGAATCGCAGCTTCGATGCATGAACTTGCATCATACAAACCATTTTTTGTCCGTCCGTACAATCCGCCTCCAATTCCAACAACCATCATCCCAGTTACTTGAAAAGGCAACATTAACCCAGCAAATCCCCAAGGCGAAAAAAACGCGTTGATGAACATTACTAAAATACCTAGCGCAACACCCGAAGAAATCCCGAAAATGGCGCCTACAAGGAAGACAATTAAAGAAGTGAACTCAACGTTCGGGAAGCGAGGAGTTAACTGAATTCCTATACATAGGGCGGCGAGAGTGGAAAGCAGTACGAGTTGGCGAGTTGGGGGTAGTCGCATAGAATATTGGTTGGATAATCCAACCATATAAGTTTTTCCCAGAAATAACCGACGAACCCCCAAGAGACTGAGGAATGATGTATCTTGGAGATAAAAGCTCTTAACTTATCTATTCTTTCAAATTTACTGAAACGATGCCGCTCAAAACTAGAAAGGCTCCCAGAACAAAGAGTGCACTAGGTATTTCGGCGAACAAGGCTATGCCCAGCAAGGTTGCGCCTATGGGCTCAAGAAGAGCCAGAGTTGCTGTTTCAAAGGACTTGAGGTTCGAGAGGGATGAGTAATAGAGAGTGTGGCCTAAGGTGGTTGGCAGAATCCCAAATCCGAGGAGAAAGAGGATTAAGTGGGGTTGGCTGGGAAGAGTAATTGAGGTTCCTGTCAAGGCGCATGGGAAACCTATGATAAGGGCTGAAATAAGGTATATGGGAATCACTTGGGACAATAAGGGCATCTTACTTCTTATCTCCCGACCATAGCTGAGGTATAGGGCTTCGGCGATTGCGGCTAATATGGCTTGTAAGTCGCCCATTAAGTTAATCGTTAACGGGGAAGGGAAGGCATCTCCATAGGCGATTAGGCTTGCTCCCAGAAAAGACGTAGCCAAACCAATCATAGCCAGCCGAGATGGTTTCAAATTAAAATGGAAGGACGAGATAAGCATGGAGAAGATTGGGGCTGTATTCACCAAAACCGTAGCGTTAAGAATTGTGGTGTTTTTTACGGCGGAAATGTAGAGGAGCATGTGGAGCCCTAGGAATGTAGCGAGAACCGAAAGTTGCTTGATGTTTGCCTTCATCATACCCAAGTTAAAGGATTTTCTTAAAACGAGACCTGCGCCAACTAGAATAGCAGAGGCTATTGTTAGGCGCCAAAAGGATAGAGAATAGACGCTGAGAACGCCGAGGAGCCTGATGAAGATGGATGATGTGCCAAACAGTATGCCAGCTATCAAGCCTTCTGTCAAAGCTGTCCCTCTGCTTCTTTTGGACGAATGAAGCACCATTTCTATCCTAACCTAAGCCTCTGAAACTATGGGTCTAATTCTTTGAAGGTTAAATTTAACCTTGCCTTTGAGACAACTACTCGGCTGGGTACCACAAACTTTGTAAAATCGATACACCATTTTACTTGTCGGTTTCAAGTCTGGTAAAGAGCGTGAAAGGATTTAGAAGAGTTATTTTGATTACTGGCACGCCCTGTATAGGGAAGACCGCTGTCTCCAGTTTGTTAGCTTCCAAGCTGGCTGCGGTTCATGTCAATTTAACAGAACTCGTTGAGCGAGAAAAGCTAACCAGCGGCATAGACAAAACGAGAAAAACTTTGATTGTGGATGCCGACAGAGTTTCAAAGCGAGTTCAAGAAATTGTGAAGAGTTCTCAACGAGACATCATAATTGACGGTCACTACGCCGTTGATGTTGTGCCAGCCAAGGACGTTCACATAGTTTTCGTTCTAAGGCGAGACCCAGACAAGCTTAAAGATCTCATGGAGGACAGGGGGTTTAAGGGAAGGAAACTTTGGGAAAATCTCGCCGCTGAAATCTTAGATGTCTGCCTCTGGGATGCTGTGTCAGCATGCGGGTCTGAAAAGATTTGCGAGATTAATGTTAGTGGTAAAGGAGTTGAGGATATCGTAGAAGAAATGATTTCAGTGTTAGAAGGGAGAAAGAAATGCCAAGTGGGGATAGTTGATTGGTTAGGAAAATTAGAGGCTGAGGGACGACTGCACGATTTTCTAAAACGTTTCTAGTTTTATCCCAGCATCCGGAGAATTTGACGTTTTGAAAGCAAAGTAATGCCTCGACGATTGGCGTAAGCCTTGGCGTGACCGCTAAACTTATCAGATATCATTATTGGTTTCGGAAAACCCACATCCTCTGACGCCTTGTCCATGTTTATAACGATGTTGACGCCCACAGTTCTCTTCCAATCTTTAATCCAAACCGAGCGTTGTTCTTTGCCTTTACTAATAACCATGTCAAACTTATGCGGAAGACCAGAAAACCCCTCCAAAACAGCATCTTTCTCTATTTTGTACCCATTTTGCCTAAAATATTTGGCCGCGAGTTCGATGAGGGAACCCCTACTCATTTATCTACATCCTCTTACAGCACTTAAGCCTCAGTAGTAAGGAAAAGCTTTTCGCCTAGGAGGAGCGCGATTAAATGTACGTGGTCATCGTTTGCTATAACTGTGGACAGTTTCTGTTGGCCAAAACCAGTCAAAAAACGAGGAGATGCCCCTACTGTGAAACCCGACTAATTTTGGATAAAGCAAAAAAGGTTGCCCACACTAAAACAGCCCAAGAAGCATCGAGCATCATTCGCGCCTTGAAAAGAAAGAACAATGTTGGAAGCGCTTTAACCCGCTAAACTTCTTCTAGATGTGAAGTGTGGATAAATAAGGGGAATATGTTTTAGTGAGTCAGAAGACTTAATATCATTTTCTGGCTAATTTACGGCGAGGGACCCACCCATGGTAGACAAAACAGAAGTTTCAGGATACGCTACTCTATTCATAGGTGTAGCCCTGCTGGCTTTCACCTTCGCCAGCGCATACATGTTCCTAAGCAACAATCCAAACATTGCAGGATCACCTGACTTAGTAACCGTTTTCGGCATAGCATTGGCTCCATTGATCGAAACGTGCATTCGCATCATGTACCTCGGCGTAATGGGATGGATAGGCTCTCTGCTAACCATAAGGGGAGTGCAACTCCTCACACAACTCAAACGCGAGGCGAAACCAGAAATCAGACCAGAAGTCAAGCCAATAGTCCCAGAAACCGTGAAAACTTCGAAGCCCAAAACCACAGAAACCCAGAAGGTTAAGAAGACTGGTAAGATCAGCAAAGACAAGCTCGTCGAGTGATCCTCCTAGCCGCCTATGGTAAAAGGGAAGAAGGGCGAATGAAATATGCGGTAAGGGCGCTGGGCTGGGCGACAAAAATATTTTGGATCTTCATAATCGCGTTTTCAGCTACGTCAGTATACTCAGCCATGAACGTGAGAATGAGTTTCGGGGAACCCCAACTCTCCCTTTCAAACGAAATCCTGGTCATTTCAATTCCATTGTTCATTAACAATAGCGGCTTTTATGATCTATCCGAACTGAACATCACGGTTGATGTCATGGATTATAATGGGTCTTTAGTGTTGACATCCACAACGTTCGTGCCCTTGATACCAAGAGATAGTAGCGTTGAGACGATGCATAACGTCTCCATGAGCCTAGACGACATCATATCAAAGGCAGAAATTTACCTATTTAATGACACCATTTTCAATCTGGACATGTCTATGAAACTAAATTTTGCGCGTGTCGTTCCCTTTCAAGTTTCAATGAATAAGACAATACCTTGGGGGGCACCCCTCTATAACTTCTCCGTCGGAGGGATTTCTTACGATTACCATAACGTTACACATCAAAGGGTTATTATACCCTTAAGCTTTGAAAACCACTCACCGTATTTCGGCGTAGACGGAACAATGCATATCGAAATGTACAATGATGGGGGCGAGGTTATAGCTTCCGGAACATCGAGTTTGGATGTGCCATCAAATTCTAAGTATGAGGGTCAAGTTGAGTTAATTGTCGATGTCCTGAAGCTCACGCCTAGCGGTGAAATGCATTTCTATTTTGAGACTTCCATGTTTAGTTTTGGTCCCGTGGTGATGTCCTATGGTTGAGAAAGGAAATGCCAAACTCTTCTTGAGGAAGATTTTGCCAAAGGTTTTCAAAGCGACTTTGTTGGCGGTTATAGCGTATTTACCCATGTATTTCCTTTCAGCCCTTATAAGCCCCCTTCAGCCCCTCTTTCCTTGGTATGAGCCACTCACCAACATATTTGCGGCAGTTTTCATTTTCTTTCTCGTTGTAGGTGTGTTCTTCTCTGGAACCGTCTTTCAATACGTGTTCGGCGTTGCCAGAATGTTAGTCCTGATGATATTCTTCATCTACGTCTTGAATGGCGGCATCATAAACTTAACCGTGCCCGTTGAAGGAGAATCCATAAACATTATGCTCAATGTCACAGTGGTGCTAGCCATGCTCGTTCTGATCTGCCTTTTAGGAATCGCGAAAAACGTGATTCAAGCCATAGACTTTATGTCAGGCAAAGCCGAAACAAAAGAGATGTAGCTTGTCGCTTTTCGCGGAAATCAGCGTTTCTGTCACGTTTGAATGAGGTCGCTGTAAGAAAGTTCTTCAAGGCTTTCCGAACCTATGCCTAGTTTTTCCATTAGCTTTCTTAAAACCTGTCGATTTTTTCTAATCACCTGAACGTCAGCAGAGGTCTCTCTTTCAAATTCAAGAAAAGTTCCGAGGTTCTTAACCCTGTCCAGATGTATCTGTGTCCCTTGGTACCGATAAATTTCTCTCACCTTTTCTACGGTCGCTTTAATTTTAAGGAGATTGCCGAGGAGAGTTTTCAGAAAAGCCGGTTCTTGAACCTTCAGAATGAAGACGTTACTTCTTTTGGGCTCGGCGATGTTTTCTCTTTGGTAATATATTAGTTCCGCTTTGTCGTTGCCCTCTACTTCTCGTAGCTTTAACCTTCCTTCTGGAACATCAAAATAAACGTCGATTTGCCGAAAAGTTCCTATATACTGAGCCCCAAGGCGGGTTAATTTCTCCCTAACAGCATCGAGGTCTTCAACTTTCGCTTTTAACTCCACCAATTTATGCTCAATCTTGGATGGCGCCCTGATGATCAAAGTTTCTTCTTCCAAGGACCAGAATTAGGGAGAAAAGGGGTTTCAGAACCTTTCAATTTTGATTATGTTCCGTTTTTCTAGCCGTTTTATCGCTTCGAGGAACTCGTTCTTTTGTTTTCCACTTAGCTTAAAATGCTGCAGCATATCTTTTATTGGAGTTCGAGCGCTTCCGCATCTTCGTATCTGGCGTTGCATATAATCTACAATAAGCCTTTCTATTCTCCCACACTTCCAACTCGTGTTCCGGATGAGAACGGCGATGGCTCTAATCATCCTCTGAGCCTCTTTCCCGGATCTCCTCACCAGAACTTTCACCTCAAAGTTACTCATATGTTTGTATGCTTTAGTTTTTAGAATTTTCTCAAGCCTCTTTAGTTCAGTTGTGGTTTTTCTATTCAACTAAAATTTAGAATATTGACTTGGGATTCGTAAGTTTCAAATTTAGTTCTAGCCGAAGCAAGATTAAGTGTGGTTTGATTGTATACGATGTACAAGGTTGGTTTAGTTCTAGCCGTTGGTTTGACACTAATTTATGCTTTCCAAGGTTTTTATCCTGAGTTTATGTCATCTTTTTCCAATGCCTTTCCGCCATTTATTGCTGGTGCAGCTGTCATTTCATCGGGCTTTGCCTTTCGAAAATATATGCATAATCTTAGAGAACGATTTTCTCTGGTGTGGATCTGTTTCATTTCTGGAATGACGCTTTGGTTCCTAGGAGAAACTGGCTGGGCAATCTACACTCTTCTTTTAGGTGTCGAAATACCTTACCCTTCAATCGCGGATGTTTTTTGGCTAAGCGGCTACGTTCCCCTTTTCTTAGCGCTATATTTATATGTTAAGACTTTTGGGTCCGTTTTGTCGAGGCGAACGCTGGGCATTTCATTGACAACTGTCTTCGTCTCAGGCGTTTTCGTGTCCGCTACCTTAATAACTCCAATTTTAGGAGCAGAAGAGGATTCAATTACGATGCTCGTAGACTTCGCCTATCCTCTTCTTGATCTTGTCCTTTTTTCTGTGGCAGTTTTGGGCCTTGCAGTTTTCTTAAAGGGAAAATTAGGGAAATCGTGGCTACTGATTAACGTAGGAATCTTGTCGAACGTAATTGCAGATATTCTTTTCAGCTACACGACTGCGCAGGAAACCTACTATAGCGGCCATCCCCTAGAGCTTCTCTATCATTTGGGATATCTACTCTTTCTCCTAGCCTTCTATGTCCATGCAAAAGAGCTCTGAGGAGAGCCAAATTGTCTCAAGTAGAAGAACGGTTTAAGCAAGTGTTTCTTGAGTCCATAGATGAAGGTTTAATGGTGCTTGGGGAAAACTCCAGAAAAGCAATCTATTTCCATCTCCAGAACATGTTCTCTCTTAAAAAAGAAGATGTTCCAGACAGACCTGAAGCTCTTGTGGAAGGCTTAGAGAAAATGTTTGGAGCAGGTGCTAAGGCAATTGAAGAATGGATACTTAAAAGTCTTTACCAAAAGCTTGGAGCCAAATACGAAGAAAAGAAGAATAGCAAGTTTGAAGACTATTTGAACGATGCAAGAGAAATAATCAGGGCGAGTGCCACAAGAAATCTTTAGGGGCTCAAAGGAGACCAAAAGGCATAATGGAGACTGAATGGTGCTCCGGCCGGGATTTGAACACGATTTTACCAGCAAAAATATGCCTAGGATATGCCGAATTTGTGCTTTAGGATCAGTATTGTTAAACCTTTTTGTCATGCATTTGTAGTCCATCTTGGAGTAAGAGTTAAAATCTTCTGTGGAAATTATATATCTTGACAAAGAGTGTGGAAGAGTAATGACTCTTTTAACTGCTGAGGAGAAAGAATTGCTAGCGAGGGCGGCTAGTTTAATGGATGAGTTATTGGAAACCCTTGAGGTTGTACAAGATAAGAAGCTTGTTAAGGATTTGAAGATTGCTTTGCGAGAGGTTGAAGAGGGAAAGACTAGGCAGCTGGATGAGCTTATACGAGAGTTAGACCTTGAAGGCGAAATTTGAAGTCAGATTTACGCCTCGTTTCTTAAAAGGAATCAAAGCTTTGGATAGAGAGGTTCAAGTTCGGATACTTCGAGAAATCAACATATTAAAGACTAAACCTTACGTAGGAAAGTCTTTACGCGGTGAATGGAAGGGAGTTTACTCTTTAAGAATAGGAGATTATCGTGTTCTTTATCAGATCAAGGGAAGCAAAGTATTCTTGTTAGTTGTGGGTCATCGCAAACGCGTCTACGAATAAAACTAACCAAACTGATATCTAAGCTTGATCATAACATTTTTGCCAGTAAATTCGGCTCTAATTTCAGCCATTTTTTCATTTTTTCTTACATTAGCCGTGTTTGACTGAAATAGGCCGAAAATGAGCTTGAAATTTGTGGTGCTCCGGCCGGGATTTGAACCCGGGTCGGCGGCTCTCTCCGCCTATAAACTCGAGAGGCCGTCATACTTAACCGGACTATACTACCGGAGCATCATGACTAAGAGATGTTTTCATCCTTAAATTTTTGATGCTACATGTTAAAACCGCTTATTCGAAAAAGAGAAAAGGAAATTTCGGAAGGGTTTGTTAGTATTCTCCGTATTCTTCAGGCATCTCTCCAGGCGCCTTCTCTTCTTTAGGCTTCGTCGCAGCGATAACGTCGTCGATTCTTAAGATCATGGACGCAGCTTCAGTGGCTGATTTCATCGCTTGTTCCTTCACCCGCAGAGGTTCAATCACTCCGTTTTTGTACATGTCAACGATTTTGCCTGTGAAAACATTGACGCCCATTAGGTGACTCTTGGGCTTTTCATGAGCTGATCTCAATCCAACGAGTATGTCGATGGGTTCGAGGCCAGCGTTTTCGGCTAACGTTTTAGGCACGATTTCTATGGACTCAGCGAAAGCCTCTACAGCCAGTTGCTCTCTGCCTCCAACCTTCGTTGCGTAGGGGCGAAGTGTTCTTGCTATCTCAGCCTCAATGGCTCCTCCGCCGGCAACTATCTTGTTGTATTCAACTACATCTGCAACGACGGATAGGGCGTCGTTCATAGCCCTCTCTGCTTCATCCACCATTCGTTCAAGACCAGCACGAATGAGGACGGCCACGGAGCGTGGGTCCTTGCATTTCTCCACAAAAACCATTTTGTCTTCGCCGACTTTGCGCTCTTCCACAAGTCCCGCCTTTCCTAAGTCCTCACTTTTTAAATCGTCTAGATTTGTGATGACTTTTCCCCCGGTGGCTCTAGCCAGCTTTTCCATGTCGGATTGTTTAACCCTACGGGCAGCTATGATTCCCTCCTTAGCCAAGAAGTGCTGAGCCATGTCGTCTATGCCCTTCTGGCAAAAGAGCACATTGGCGCCTGAAGCTTTTATTTTTTCAACCATTTCCTTGAGCATTCGGGTTTCTTTGTCTAGAAAGGCCTTCATTTGCGTGGGGTCTCTTATCCTAATTTCGGCGTTGAACTCGGTCTTCTCGATTTCTAATGGGCAGTCAAGCAAGGCTATTTCTGCGTTTTCGATTCGCTTTGGCATCCCTGGGTGCATGACCTCTTTGTCAACGATTATGCCTCTGACAAGCTCTGTGTCAAGGAGACTCTTCCCCTCTTTCTTTATAATTTGAATGTGATCTATGTCTGCTATTCTTCTGTCTCCCCTCTGTTCAGCTATTTGTTTCACGGCGTCTATGGCGATTTCAGCCAAGTGATCTCGTGCAGCACCCACGGCTTTGCTCGCCATAGCTGTCACGGCAACCTTCTTCAAGGTTTCACGGTCTTCGAGGTCAACTGTAATTCCTACTTTATCAAGGGTCTCTACCGCCTTTTGAACAGCCTTTCTGTATCCTCCCACGATAACCGTTGGATGAATATTCTGATCCAGTAGCTCCTCGGCTTTTCGCAGCAGCTCTCCAGCTAGTATTACCGCTGTTGTGGTTCCGTCGCCTACTTCGTCGTCCTGGGTTTTCGCGACTTCCACCATCATCTTTGCAGCTGGATGTTCAACATCGATTTCATTTAGTATGGCTGCGCCGTCGTTGGTTATGGTGATGTCGCCAAGGCTGTCAATTAGCATCTTGTCCATGCCGCGAGGACCCAGAGTTGTCCTTAA
>Ga0315314_1000976_pt1 | contig 27560 bp, 22 predicted proteins | sample TDP9_MG_FD_203631 | JGI IMG/M metagenome (GOLD analysis project Ga0315314, IMG submission 203631) | Freshwater sediment microbial communities from Lake Towuti, South Sulawesi, Indonesia - TDP9 | ecosystem: Environmental > Aquatic > Freshwater > Lake > Sediment | place: Indonesia: South Sulawesi... | reverse complement strand
CCTGTTCGTCCGGGCCAGTGCAGGGCCTGGCCCTTCTGGCCTGACAATTTAACCAGCCCCGACACCTGGAACAAGGCTGCTCAAAAATGCCTTGGCATCAACCACGGCAGGCTTTACAGCTATGACGGAATAGAAAAAATCAAGAGGAGCAAAAAATGGTGGCTGGATGCCGAACAAACAAACGGCTGCTCGAAAGAGTAGCCAGAATTTATAAATGGCTGGAAACGCAGATTCGATATAACAACGAACTGGTTAGCCAATGCAATGCCTGTGGTAAATGTTGTGTTTTTGATGGGCCTGCACCGGACTGCGAGCAGGGCTTTGGCCACCGTTTATTTGTTACTCCGCCGGAATTGATGTATCTGATTGCAAATCTCGGCGCCGAGAACATTAAGCCAATGCCGACAAATCGATGTCCTTACAACGTCGACGGCAAATGCACAGTATATGAATATCGTTTCGCGAGCTGTAGAATCTTTTATTGCAACGCCGATGCGGATTTTCAGAGCAGATTGAGCGAATCAGCCCTGAAGAAGCTTAAATCCCTCTGTACAGAGTTCCAAATCCCCTATCGCTATACCGACCTTGCCAACGCATTAAACAGTCTTGCAGACGCCTAATATTTGTCAATCGGCAGTGGGATGTTGTCCTGTGGGTCGCGCAGATTGATGTATTTTGCTCCGCCTGAGAGTGTGCCGTACTCCTTGTAATAGCCGTAGAGTTTCGCCAATTTCTGCTCATCGGTGGATTCCAGATACTGCTGCCATTTGCCCACCTCAGCCCCCCATATAATCTGAGTATTATCCTTCGCATACAGAACAATATGCGGAAGCTTGCTGTTTTCTCGTCCGTTGAAATTAGTTACATCAACCCTGTCGATTTCGTAAAGCAGCGGCTTATCTTGTGTAACAAGTCCGTCCATTCGTCTGAGATGCTCTAATATCGCTATGGCCGCCGCAAGGTCATCTCGCTGCCAGACTTCGCCTAATGGCGGCGTTCTTGTTATCAGCGGCAGTCCTGCTATCTTTACTATCGGCAGATGCGGCATCTGAACAAAATCGAGCACCACCTGCTCGGCGTCCACGTAAAATTGACGCAGGCCCGACTTGACCAGAGCCACAGGTCTTCGCCATCGTCCTTCGATGCGGAATCCATCATGCGTTCTCTGCACTGTTATCTCATCCAGCCATACAACCTTTCTCTTGATATTCTGCTGTACCGAGCCAGCGGCATTTTCGTCGAGTCTTAAATCCTCGCCGTTACCTCTTGCAGCGGCCAGAACCTTTTCTTTGAGCTGGTTATTCACCCAGGCCGGGACATTAGCAAGCTCCAGCCCAATCACCCCTTCCGAGACGGGGACAGTGTTTTTTACGTATCTCTCTAAGAATACCAAACCGATTATTGTCCCGGCCAGAGCACAGACCACCATTGATAATTTTAACATGCTTATCAAACTCGGACCGAGTCGGCTGGCTTGTCTTTGCTTATTTCTTTTTGAGGTGCCGGGCTTAAATGATATTCTTTGCGTCTGGCTTGTTTTTCTTTTCCTTCTCGCTGCCATAATCTCGTTTCACGCTTGGCGCCTCACCAGCGGCGAGTATGCTGCCTCGACGATTTTCGAGCACAAGCTGCTCATCGTAATTCCCGCCTTCGCCGCTGCCTTGGGCAAGAGTGAATGTGTTGTAAAGCCCGGAATTGTATTAAGCTCCAGAGCGTATGCGACTTTCTCATCGCTCAGCATGAAATCAACTCTTGCGAAGTGCCGACAGCCAAGCACATAGAAACAATTCATCGCCGCTTGCTCGATTTGAGCCGTCAGAGCAGGCTCCCTAATCGTATCGAACAGATACTCCGTGTGCTCATCAATATATTTTGCCTGGTAATCGTAAAAGCCGGTTTGACTTCTAATCTCAATAATTGGAAGCGCACCATCTTTTAAGATGCCGACCGTTATTTCTTTACCGTGGATGAATTTTTCAATCATACAATCGCCGAACTTGGCTAAGGTTTCCTGAGCGGCACTGATAGTTTTCTGTTTCTCGGTGATAATCCTGACACCAACGCTGCTTCCCTGTTTTATGGGCTTTACAACATATTCATCTGCAAGGTGCTGCAATCGTTTTTCAAGTTGCTTGACATCGGTCTGGCCATTAAACTCAATTGCCGGGGGTGTATCCACGCCGGCTTTGGCAAAGAGCTTTTTGCTCGCCATTTTGTCGAACGCCAGTCTGCTTGCTGTTGGTCCGCTTCCCGTATAGACAAGAGATTTGTCCTGGAGTATTTGCTGGAGCTGCCCATCTTCGCCGAATTGGCCGTGCAGGGCGGGAAAGAACACGTCAACGCTGCTATCTTCTAAGATGTCAAGTTTGTCCGGCCGAACGTCGGCTGTTACTACATCAAAGCCGGCCTCTCTTAAGGCCTGGGCAACACACATCCCGCTTTGAATGCTTATCTGGCGCTCGGACCCGATACCCCCCATAAGGACAGCCACTTTTAACTTGCTGTTTACTATTTCCAATTACCAGACCTCAATTTCAAGTTCCAGTTCGGTGTCGAACTTTTCTTTAACTCTCTGTTTTACGGCCTCTATCAGCCTTTTGACGTCACGGCTCGTGCACCCTTTTTCGGCAATTATGAAATTTGCATGCTTTTCACTGACCACAGCCCCGCCGATTTGCAGACCTTTTAGACCGGCCCTGTCAATCAAGGCACCGGCTGAAACGCCTCTGGGATTCTTAAATATACAGCCGGAATTCCTCGTATTCAGCGGCTGATTATTCTTTTTATAAATCCAGATTTCTTTTACCGTCCGCATGATTTGTTCCGGGTCAGCCGTGTTAAGTTTCAAGCGGGCGCTGAGAATGAATTTTGCGGTGATGTTTGTTCGGCGGTAGTCGAATTCCAGCTCCGGCTTGCTCTTCTCAAAAACATTGCCCTCGCTGTCCATCAGTGTAACGCTTTCTACCGCTGTACCGAAGTCTCCAAAGTTGCCGCCTGCGTTCATTTTCACGGCTCCGCCGACAGAGCCGGGTATCCCTGTCAGGGCCTCGACACCTGAAAGTCCTTTTTCCACGCACGTTAAAACCAGCTTGCTCAATTCCGTTCCTGCCCAGGCGGTAACCTCCTCATTATCAAATTCGATTTGTTTGAACTGCTCCGATTCGAGTTTTATTACCGCCCCCCGTAGTCCCTCGTCGCTGATTAGCAGATTGGAGCCGAAGCCCATCACGTAAATCCGGATGTTGTTTTCGTTGCATCGCCGGACTATGTCTTTGAGATGTTTGACTTTTTTTGGCTTAATAAAATAGTCAGCCGGCCCCCCAAGCCCATACCACGTATGCTTGGCCAACGGATAATTGGTCTTAACTATTTCCTCTAAACCTCTGAATGCATTCATCTGTTACCTTCCAAATATCGCCTGCGCCCATACTAACTACGACGTCGCCGGCGGTTACGTTGCTCTCTAAATAATCACAAATAGCCCCGAAATTATCGATAAATAACGCCTCGGTGCCGTTGGCTCGCATCCTTGCGACAAGTATCCGGGCGTTAATCTCTTTTTTGGCCGACTGTGAATCCCGGACGAAGTAAATCGCCGGCACAATAGTTATATCGGCAAGCTTAAAACTTTCGGCGAAATCATCAAGCAAAAATCTTGTTCTGCTGTACTGGTGCGGCTGAAAAACACACCAGATTCGTTTCGGCTGATACCTTTGCCGTATCGCCTGCAGCGATGCCCTTATTTCAGTCGGGTGGTGTGCGTAGTCATCAAGAACTGTGATTTCGCCGAACCGCCCCTTCAACATCAGCCGACGCTCGATTCCTGTAAAGCCCGGCAGCAGCTCCAGTATTTGCCCCGGTTCCAGCCCTGCGTTAGCCGCCATACTCACAACCGCTAATGCATTTAGTATATTGTGTGTCCCTGGGACCGAAATCCGAGTCCCTCCCAACAATTTTCCATTATGATAAACGTCAAAGCTGTAAAGCCCTTCGTTTAGCGCAGTATTCTTAGCGTAGAAATTACAACTTTCATCAAGCCCGAAGGTCTCAAACCGCAGCTTAGATGCCGACCACCTGATAATCTTTGCCACATTTGCATCTTTCCCGTTGGCAATTACAATGCCTTGTGGTTTTATCCCGAGGGCAAATTCACCAAACGCCTCAACTATTTCATCCTCATCCTTATAGTAATCCAGATGGTCCTGCTCGATATTCAATATACAGGCGATTTTCGGCTTTAGATTCAAAAAGCTCCTGTCGTATTCGCACGCCTCAGCCACGAAATATTTACTATCTGCCACGCCCGAGGAGCTGCCTAACTGACTGATTTTGGCCCCGATGATAAAGTTCGGCTCGATGCCGGCTTGTTTTAGCAAATAGACAAGCCATCCGCTCGTTGTGCTTTTGCCGTGAGTGCCGCTTACAGCGATACCCTCATAGCGGCTCATCAGCTCTCCCAAAACCTCAGCGTATTTATAGATTTTGTATCCTCGCTGTCGCGCCAGTTTTAATTCCGGATTATCTTCTTTTATTGCCGCCGATATGACGACCGCATTCGTTCCAAGGCCGAGGTTCCCGGCTCGGTGGCCGATTTTTATATCAGCCCCTTTCTGCCGAAGTCCGTTTATAACCTCACTTGGCGTCTGGTCTGAGCCGGTAACAATCGCTTCGTGCTTCATCAGAAGCTGCGCCAGTCCGCTCATCCCGATACCGCCTGCCCCGATGAAGTGGAATCTCATCCCCGCCACACCTATCTCTTTGCAGACGGCTGTCGTTTCATATCCGTTAGCAACTTTCATAGGCCTCCTATTATCTCCGCGCAAGCGGTAACCAGCTTATTACAGGTTTGTATATTTGGCCGGTTCATAGCATCCCTTCTGTTTTATTCTTTCCTTAATAAACATACAAATAGTCTAACACATAAATCAGACACAGAAAAGAAAAAACTGACACCCGCGGCGAGTTGCCTGATTTTGTCATTCCTGCGCAAGATTGTCTCTTTTGTGAAAGCAGGGAGCAGGGCGCACAAAAAAGCCGGGCAAATCAGCTCGGCTTTTTATTGTATTCGCTTACCGGGAAAGATTTACTTCGGCAGATTCTCCGGCGTTACGTCCTTAACACTTAAATCGCCGTAAACAACACGCCAGGTTTCGGAGCCTTTCGGCTGATACCAGAATATTGCCTTGCTCGCATCGCCGAGTTTTACGCCGCTTCCGGCATAGTGCCACTTGCCTTCGCCTTTGAAGAACCTGATAAACAACAAATAATTTTGCAGTTTCAGTCCGAGCTCGGCCTGCTGTTGTTCAGATAGTCCCATCTCTTCGCATTTCTTCATAATGGCAGGAGCTTGTTTGAGGTAATCTTCTACAGCTACACCTTCCGGAAAGTAGCCGTCTCCGAAAACTTCAGCCAATATGCGAAGGCCTTCGACAAAATCCTTCTCGGTTGACCCATGCAGGTCAAGTTCGGTCTCCTGCAGGGTATATCCTTCGGGGACGTCCATATTGAACAATGATTCATCCATCGGCACGTCAAACTTCATGTTCTTAGAAATGACCTTCATTTGCCCTGCGAACTGTTCGATTCGTACAGGCAGCGCCGTTTGGGGGTCCGCCCAGATTATAATCTCAGCCTTGGGGTGCATGGCCCGAAAACCGATTAAATTTTGGCCGTCAATCTCCTGCTCACCAAGCTCTTCGACTGCAAAGTCAGGATGTTCCTGCAATCCTGTGATGACATTTCTCAATCTCTCCATATAGTTTGGTATTGACGGCCAATCCTTCAAATCTATATAGGCCGCTTCTTTCTTCTCGTGGGTGAGCTGCAGAATCCTGCCATTTTGCAAGTCGATGATGGCAACGACACCTTCCACATTCGACAGAGTTCGTCTAATTCGCGAACCACGCACCATATCGTGGATGACCGGTGTGCCTGCTTCTTCCTCGCCGATAACGATGTCTAATATCGCAGTTTGTGCATTTAGAATGGGTTTAATGACATCGGCAAATGTTACTGTTGCTGTGGATAGGCCCACAAAGTGCATTGCTATAAGCATGCCGGCAATTATCATCACGGCGGCGGCTATTTTTGTAATTGGGCTTTTCATAATAGTTCTCCATATATTCGGCGCAGCTGCGCCTGATTTCTGTTTTTCAGATTCGTCCAGCGCCTGCATAACATTGTCGAGGATTCTGTCATGCGCCTCGGCGCCGGCTTTGTAACGCAGTTTTTTAATTAGATTTTCCATATTATCTGCCGGTTTCATTGTTTTACCTCGCCGTTCAGGATTGACCGCAGCTTATCCAATCCATATCTGTACCGGCTTTGGGCCGTTTTAATTGAAATACTCTGCAATTCCGCTATTTGTCTAAATCTCATCTGGCCGTGCAAACGAAGCACTATTGCCTCTCGCTGCTCATACGACAGCTCCGTCATAGCGTGACTTAACCTTTGCAGTTCTTCAGTGCATATTACCAACTGCACGGGGCTTTTGGCATCCGATGTCGTTGGTTCTGGTTCGCTCACTGCGGCGGTTTGTCGGCGTTTGCTCATGCGGATGTAATCACGCGAGCGGTTAGTAACGCAGGTTGCCAAATAGCCTTTCAGACTTCCTCTGAGACGAAACTTTTTTACGGATTGCACAAACGAGATAAAGACATCCTGCACAACATCTTCGGCGTCCGCTTTGTCATTCAAGAGGTTGGCTGCTAACGTTAGCAAATCACCGGCGTACTTTTCGTAGATGACTCGGAAAGCATTCCTGCTGCCGCGCTTAAATTTCCATAAAAGTAATCTATCTTCGAGCATCTGTGACTCACTTGCCTGATATCAGGAACAATCGACTGTCAATAATATAACGGTGCAGGGGTACTTTTTGCTCTAAACGAAATCATTTTTCCCGGCATATTTTTCTTTTCAGCCTAAATTGTCCGATTTCGCCACGGAATTTGCCAAAAGAAAAGGCCGACCCCTGCTTGCTGACGGCAGGGGCCAGCCTTTGTAGTAATTACTAAAGTCTGTCGCTAAATTTACTTTGGCAGATTCTCCGGCGAGACATCCTCAATGTGCAAATCGCCATAAATGACACGGTAAGTTTCGGAGCCTTTCGGCTGATACCAGAATATCGCTTTGTCGGCTTCACCGAGCTTAACTCCGTTTCCTGCATACTGAAATGGGCTCTGTCTTTCTAACATTTGGAGGAACAGCATACCTCGTACATATGTCATCATCATTCGCGTTATTTCTTCTTCCGGAAGGTTCAACTGAGCAAGCTTCTCAGAAAGCATAGGTGCCTGTTTCATGGTAACTTCGGTTCCTATAGCCTCCGGGAACATGCCATCATGAACTTTGGTCCAAATCCGCAGTCCTTCGATAAAATCCTGCTCGGTGGCCTTTGTGAGGTCGAATGTGGTCTGATGCAGGGCATATCCCGGCGGCACTTCCATACTAACCAGCGAGTCCTCTATCGGCACATCAAACTGGAAATTCTTCATAATAGCAAAAAACTGCCCAACCCGGAGTTCTACCCGTATTGGAAGAGCTGTTTTAGGGTCGGCCCATATCTTCACTTCTTCATTATTTGGACCCCTCGCTGCAAACCCGATAGTCTTTTGGCCGTCGATTTCCTGCTCGCCAAGCTCCTCGTAGTTATCCTGCAGCTTAACAACTACCTTTTGAAGAAACTCTACGTAGATTCTTGTTCCTTCTACAAGCGGACCTTGTATATCAACATAGACCGCCGTTTTGTCTTTGTCGTCAAGCGCGAGCATTTTTGAACTTTCCAGGTCAATAATTTGAGTGACGTGTTCTATGTTCGACAAGGTCCTTCTGATTCGTGACCCCACAACTATCTCATGCATCAGAGGGCTTGTTTCTTCGTCACCCACAAGCATGTCGAGAATCACAGTCCGGGCATTGATGATGGGTTTGATGACATCGGCAAAGGTGATGGACGGTGCCATTATATAATGGACACCGAGGGCAGCAACGATGAGCACCGCGGCTGCGATGGCCATTTTTGTAATTGGACTTTTCATAATTATTCTCCTTAATTGAATGTTCTTGCTGACTTTGGCGGCTGTTTTGAGCCTTACGTTTTGTTCTCGTACAATTTGGTTCATAACATCATCTTCGAGGTCGCGCTGGGCCATTATCCTGCCGTTGTCAACCAGACGGTCTCGGAGTTTTGATAGCTGCCTTACTTCGGCCTGACAAGAGCCACAGTCCTTCAGGTGTTCTGAGATTGCCTGTTTTTGGGGTTCGGCTAACAGCCCTTCAAGATAGGCAACCAAAATTTCTTTACATTCTGCGCAGTTCATTTTTGCACCTCATAAATTTCCGGTTTGCTTTGCTGCTGTAACGACTTACGCAGCATAGCATAGGCCCGTGATAATGTTTTTGTAACCGTGCCCAACGGCATATCGAGCTGCTCAGCTACCTGACTACATGAGCGGCCTCCGTAATATCGCAGCAGAACAACTTGCCTGTAGCCTTCAGGCAGCTCGGCAATCGCCGCTTCGAGACCATAATCCTGCGAGAGTTCCGGGCTGGGAGCTTCGTCAGAGAACGAGCGGATGACTTCTCGCTGTCGGCGGAGCTGCTCTTTCCTTTGGTGCTCTTTTGCTACGCGGTCGGCGATGCCGAGCAGCCAGGGAAAAAAGGACCCGGGCTTATTCAGCCTGCTCATATTGAAGTAGGCCCGTACGAGGGACTCCTGAGCGGCTTCCTCGGCTCGGTCTTTATCGCCCAATTTTCCGGCAAGATGCGCCAGTAAAACCGACTGATAACGCCGAACAATATAGCGGAAATCATCTGGATGGCCATCCAAACAACGCTCCACATAATATTCATCAGTTTCAATCATTTCTGCACCTCGAAAAATCTCAAAGATTCCACCGTTAGGCGTCCCTTACGGGATTGTTCTTACAATATAGTGCAGGATTAGACGGATTTGCGACAGGAAAAAAATAAAAAATTGTAAGGGAAAAATTGCGGGATTAACCCCCAGGAGCGCATAAGAAAGGCCGAGACAAAGCCCGGCCTTTATAAAAAATCTTCTTTGGCAAATTTACTTCGGCAGATTCTCCGCCGCCACGTCCTTTACGCTCAAATCACCATATATAATGCGGTAAGTTTCGGAGCCTTCGGGACGATACCAGAAAATCGGCGTTTCAGCTTCCCCGAATTTTACGTCCTCGCCCGCATAACGCCAGTTGCTCTCCGCAGGTAATTTCAGCAGAAACATCAATCCCTGGGTCATCTGTAACGAATGCTGGAAACTCTCCTCCTCCGTTGTCTGCCCCTGGTTAAACTCGCCCTTCTTTACCATCTCCATACTAAGATTCGCCAGTTTTGTCGGGTCGAGCGTTGGAGGAAACCGGCCGTCCTTCGTCCAGGTTGTCCATAATCTCAGGAACTCAATCATATCCTGCTCGGATACATTGTCCGTATCGACCTGGATTTCCATACGAGTATAACCTTCCGGCGGAGTAAGGTTAAAGAGAGAGTCGTCCAATTTCACATCGAACTGAAAGTCAGACATAGTCCCGCTCATTCCCGGGGCGTTCAAGAAATCCATCTCTACAAGAACGAGGTCTCTGGTTTGAGTATCAATCCAGACTGTATTAATCAAACCTTCTTCAGTTACGCGGAATCCCTGAACTACCCGGCCGTCCATTTCCCTGGTTCCAAGCTCTTCATCGGCTTGCTCGGGAAGGCTCCTCAATCTTTCAATCACATTAATGTTCTGCTGAGCAGGATCATTCGGCAAATTGGACATTTCTATTTCTATGAACTGTTTTCTCGGCGGAAGAATAGTAATGCCCTTTCCCTGTACCGAATCTACAACCGAAACATAACCGCCGGCTGTGGCCATTCTCATATATCCCGGCTCCTTGAACGCTATTTCCATTCTCATAGTCGGCATCCATTCTATTGATGTAGTTGTCTCGACAACGTAAGTCAGCGTGCGGGCGTTGTGTAATCTTTCGACAATTTCCGCATAGGCAGTGCTCGTAATACTAACCGAATCACTGAAGAAATGTAAGCCGATAAGCACGGCTATAATTATCACCGCAGCAGCGGCTATTTTTGTAACTGGACTTTTCATAATTTTTCTCCTTAAGTTTTGAAAGACGATTATCCGGTTTGCAGGTCGCTGACCGGCTTCGTTGAAAACAGAGAACACCTCCCGGCGCAGCTCTTCACGATGTGCCGGGTTTGGCTCGGTATCGATATTTAGCCGATTGACGATTTTCTTGAACTCGGATTCGTCTTTGAACATTTTATGTTTCTCCGTCAATAACAGTTTGCAAATGGTTTCGCAGCTCGTTAAGTATTCTGTGTAACGTAACACGCACAGTTACTTCTTTGACATTGAGAATTTGAGCAATCTGCTCATATTTGAGGTTTTCAAAGAACCTTAACGTAACAATGGTCTGGTGCTGGGGCTTTAATTTCAAGATGGCCGTATAAAGCCTCGGCCAATCTAATTCAGACGATTTATCATTGCTCTCAGCGGCAGCCGGCATTAAGTCGCCTGCTTCTTCGAGCAGCTTTTTACGTCGCGAGCTTTTTCTTATATAAGCGTTTGCCTGGTTGGAGGCTATGGCATACAGCCAGTTCTGGAAATCCTGCACGGTTCGGCCTTTGAAGTTGCCAATCCCACGAGCCACTTCGAGAAAGACTCTGGAAGTTACGTCCTCTGCAATCTCTTTGTCAAAGAGCCGATGGACACAGAACCGAAAGATACGCTCATAGTACAATTCGTAAAGCCGACCCAACGCGCCGGCTTGCGTACGAGCCTCGAGCACCAAATCGTCATCTTCTATTTGCTCAACAAATTTTGCCATAGCACCAACCATTGTCGATAAGTTAATTGCGCGGGAGAGGATTATGTTACAAACAAACGCAAAAAAAATCCTGCAAAATGTATCTTCTAAGCGGAAAGGTCTTTCCTTATTGCACGAAATTTCATTGCAAAATAGGCTGATTACGAATAACCTAAGCGTAATTTTTCAGGTTTGTTCCCTTTAAAAGTAATTTGCAGGTCCGGAATTCCAAAGGCCTGGTATAGTGGCCAGGCCGTTATAAGTCGGTTATTTGTGGAACCTTATTCATTCGAAAGGAGACAAAAATGGATTCAAATCATATTGAAAGAAGCTTTTCCGCACCGAAAACGCATCGAAGCAGAATACAACTTTTGATGCACCTGTCAGAAGTCAGAGGTCAGAGGTCAGAAGTCAGAAGTCAGAAGTCGGAGGTCAGAAATCAGAATTCAGAAATCAGAGATGTCCTCCGTCCTTTGTTCTCTGTCCTTTGTTTTTTGCTCATCTGCTCGTTTGTACGGGCGGACTGGCAGCCGGCTAAAGGCCCGCTTATGACCCGGTGGGCAAAACAGGTCTCGCCGGATAACGTGCACCCTGAGTATCCCCGCCCGCAAATGGTTCGTAAGGATTGGCTGAGTCTCAACGGGTTGTGGGAATATGCAATCCAGCCCAAAAGCGAACAGCAACCAAAAAATTTCGATGGCCAGATTCTTGTGCCCTTTCCGGTTGAGTCGGCGTTGTCCGGTGTGATGAAGCCGGTGGGAGAAGAAAACCGTCTCTGGTATAAACGCACATTTAAAATCCCCAAAAAATGGGCGAACCAGAATATACTGCTGCATTTCGGGGCTGTGGACTGGGATACTACGGTGTGGGTCAACGGTAAGGAAGTCGGCAGTCACCGCGGCGGTTACGACCCGTTTACTTTCGATGTCACCGATGCTCTAAACGATACCGGGCAGCAGGAAATAGTATCGAGCGTGTGGGACCCGACGAATACCGGCTATCAGCCGAGAGGCAAACAGGTGAAAAAACCCGGCGGAATCTGGTACACGGCGGTTACCGGAATCTGGCAGACAGTCTGGCTGGAACCTGTTGCCGCCGCGCATATCGAGTCGCTTAACATTGTTCCTGATGTGGACGGCCAGGCGGTGGATGTCGGCCTGAGTATAGTCTGTCCGGCCGGCGAGGCCGCCGCCACGGTTATCTTGCTCGAGGGGGGAAAAAAGATTGCCGATGGACAAGTCAAGATAACCGGCGAAGGCGGCATCGCGACGCTCAGTATCAAGCTGGCCGTCAAAAACCCCAAACTCTGGTCGCCCGATTCGCCTTTGCTCTACGACCTGAAGGTTACACTTACCCACAACGGCAAGATTGTCGATGAGCTTTCAAGCTATTTCGGGATGCGAAAAATCTCGTTGGGCAAAGACAAAGAAGGCATTACGCGGATATTTTTGAACAACAAGCCTTTGTTTCAGTTCGGGCCGCTTGACCAGGGCTGGTGGCCGGACGGGCTTTACACTGCGCCGAGCGACGAAGCGCTGCGATACGACATCGAGGTATTGAAAAAATTAGGCTGCAATATGCTGCGCAAGCACGTCAAAGTTGAACCTGCTCGGCTGTATTACTGGTGCGATAAATTAGGGCTGCTGGTCTGGCAGGATATGCCCAACGGCGATAAACACATAGGCGGCAGGGACGCCGACCTTAAACGAAGTGAAGAGTCGGCAGCGCAGTTTGAGCTTGAGCTTAAGCGGGTCATCAACGCTTTTCGTAATCACCCCTGCATAGTGATGTGGGTGCCGTTTAACGAGGGCTGGGGACAGTACGATACCCCGCGAATAGTCGATATGATTAGAGGACTCGACCCGACGCGGCTGGTGAACAACGCCAGCGGTTGGTCCGACCGTGGCGTTGGTGACGTCCACGATATTCACAGTTATCCCGGCCCGGCTGCGCCGCCGGTCGAAAAGAACCGCGCTGCGGTGCTCGGTGAGTTTGGCGGCCTGGGGCTGCCGGTCAAAGGGCATACCTGGCAGGACGAAAAGAACTGGGGATACCGCAGTTATAAAACTCCTGAGGAGCTTACTGATGCGTACTTGGTTCTGCTCGATAATTTGCGTTCGCTGATTAGCGGGGGGCTGTGTGCCGGGGTATATACGCAGACGACCGATGTGGAGATTGAGGTCAATGGGCTGATGACTTACGATAGGGCGATGATAAAGATGGATGCTGAGAAGGCTGCCGCGGCGAATCGCCGTTTGTATCTGCCGCCGCCTGTTGTTAAAACTATTGTTCCAACATCACAGGGACAAAGACAAATCTGGCGATATACAATAAGCGAACCGAGCGATGACTGGCGGCAGGAAGGTTTCGATGACTCGGCCTGGCAGGAAGGTAAAGGCGGTTTCGGCACCGAAGGGACGCCCGGCGCTGTTGTCGGCACCGAGTGGAAGAGCTCGGATATCTGGCTGCGCAGAACATTTGAGCTGAAGAGTACAGAACTTAGCCAGCCTCAGCTTTTGATTCATCACGATGAGGATGCTGAGGTTTATATCAATGGGCAGCTTGTTGCAAAGCTTGAGGGATATACTTCGAGCTATGTTCAAGTTAGGCTTGACGAAAAGGCGCAAAGGACACTGAAGGTTGGCTCGAATTGCTTAGCGGTTCACTGCCGACAGACTGCAGGCGGCCAATATATCGACGTGGGTCTGATTGATGTAAAAGAACGAACGGACAATTGAGCATAAGGGCACAAGTACAGAAGAACAACCCCCAGCGGAGCCAGGGGCTAAACATTTTTTAAAGAAAATATGTGCGGTTAAACAATAAATGGTAAATTATGGAGAGGTTATGTATATGGCGCTTTTGTTGGGATATGATGTTGGGAGCTCGTCGATAAAGGCGACGCTGATAGAAAGCCAGATGGGCAAGGTGCTGGCGAGTGCGAGTTCGCCGGAAAAGGAATTAGAGATTATCGCAAAAGAGTCCGGCTGGGCAGAGCAGGAGCCGGCGGTGTGGTGGGAACATGTCAGCAAGGCAACGCGGAAGGTTGCCTTAAAAATCCGAAATTCGAAATTCGAAATCCGAAATTTAAATGATGTGGAGGCGGTCGGGATTTCGTACCAGATGCACGGGCTGGTTTGTGTGGATAAGAATAAAGAGGTGCTGAGGCCATCGATAATATGGTGCGACAGCAGGGCGGTGCAAATCGGCGAAAAGGCGGCGGCGGATATCGGCAAAGAAAAGTGCCTCAAGAGCCTGTTCAATCTGCCGGGCAATTTTACTGCGTCTAAATTAAAGTGGGTGATGGAAAACGAGCCGAAGGTCTATTCGAAGATTCATAAAATAATGCTGCCGGGCGATTATATTGCGATGAAGATGACGGGCGATATAAAGACGACGCCATCAGGTTTGTCGGAGGGGATAATGTGGGATTTCGAGAAAGATAACTTGGCGGAGTTTGTCTTAGACAATTATGGCATCTCTACAGAGTTAATAGCCGAGAGGGTTCCCACGTTTTCGGTGCAGGGTGAGCTGACAAAAGAGGCGGCTAAAGAATTAGGGCTCAAGGCAGGGACGAAGGTGAGCTACCGGGCGGGAGACCAGCCGAATAATGCACTGTCACTGGGTGTGTTACAGCCGGGCGAAATTGCGGTTACCGCGGGAACGTCAGGCGTGGTCTATGGAGTGAGTGATAAGAAGAAATACGACCAAAAGTCACGCGTAAATATATTTGTTCACGTCAATCATTCAAAGAAACAGCCGAGGTATGGTGTATTGCTGTGCCTTAACGGGGCAGGGATTCTCAATAGCTGGCTGAAGCATAATTTTGTCGGCGGTGAAGGATTGGACTACGAGCAGATGAATGAGTTAGCGGCGGAGGTCGCGGTCGGTTCGGATGGGCTGGTGATACTTCCCTACGGCAACGGGGCTGAAAGGACATTGGAAAATAGAAACATAGGGTCATCCGTTCACGGGTGGAATTTTAATATACACAAGAAGACGCATTTTCTGCGGGCGGCTCAAGAAGGAATTGTTTTTGCGCTGAATTACGGGCTTGGGATAATGCGCGATATGGGAATTGAGCTGGAAACGGTCAAAGCGGGAAATGCGAATATGTTTTTAAGTACGCTGTTTGCGGAGGCCTTTGCTACGATTACCGGCGCGACTGTGGAGCTTTATAATACAGATGGTTCGCAGGGGGCTGCCAGGGGAGCTGGTATTGGTGCAGGTATTTATAAGAGTGCCGATGACGCATTCGTGGGCTTGGAGCCGGTTAAGAGCATCGAGCCAAATAAGAAATTGGCAGCGGCATATCAGGAGGCGTATGGAAGGTGGGAAGATGTTTTGAAGAAAGAATTGAAAAGATAAGAGCGCAGAGCATAAGTGCATAAGTCATAAGTTTTGTTTTTAGAGCACTTGAGAAAGGAGCAATTAAAATGGCAGAGAAGTCTTTACACAGTATATGCAGATGGACATTTAATCCCGGCAAGGGTGGATTTGTGCCGGCTGACATGCGGCCGGAATGGGGCGGCAAGTTCGGCACGCCGGAAATGATTAAATTAGTAGCAGACAAAATCGCTCCGAGGATGCCTGATAACGTCGAGCTGGGTATCGAGGTTCACTATGATGCGGAGGTGGATGATAAGAACGCTGCGGCGGTGGCCGATGCGCTTGTGGACAACGACTTATATCTGGCGATGATTACGCCGGGGGCGCATTGTCATTTTGCTTACGGCGGAGTTGCGTCTTTAGACCCGAATGAGCGAAAGGCCGCCGAAGAATTGGGCAAAAAGACGGTTGACCTCGCATACGGCACTTTGAAAAAGGCCTGGCATCCGGATGAGGACAAAGCACCGGCGCTGATAATCTGGAACGGCTCGTTTGGTTATGATATTGCGACTATAGGTATCCGACAGATGTATCAGAATCTCAAGGAGAGCATTGCAGGATTGTGTAAATATGAGCAAAAAAAAGGCGGCAGCTTATATATAGGATTTGAGCCGAAGCCGAACGAAGGGCATCCGGCTATGCTGATTCCGACAGTGGCGAGCGCGTTGCTGTTCTGGCGAAGAATTGAGGATGAGTTCGGGGTCTCAAGGGAAAAGAAAGGCGTCAATAAGGAGTTCGGGCATTCGGAAATGATAGGGCTTGACCACGTGGCGGATACGGTCGAAGAGCTGGACAACGATGCGATGGTGCATATGCACCTGAACAGCCAGGGGTACAATGATGGTATTATTCTTGGTGGGCCGGGCAAGTATGACATTGACCACGGTGTGAGAATCAATGGTATGAACATAGCCATTGCAGGGCTTATCCGGGAGGCGGGCTTTAGCCGATGGAAAGGCCACGATATGCAGACGCGGGCATACGATAATGCCAAGCAGGGTATCGACAGAGTGGTAAGAAGCGTGCTGAGCTGGGAGGCGTGTGAAAAAGCGGCGCAGGAGCTGGATACTTCAAGTCTAATGAAGGCTTTAGCCAAACGGGAGACAGCTAAAGCTGAAGATATGATGCGAGGTGCGGTAGTCAGCGCCCAGGGCTATTTCGATAAGATGTATGATTGAGAAATGTCAGAATAAAGATGGTAACGGGATTTTGATTTAGCAACAAGATATGGATAAAGCTCGCCTGCCTTTTGTCGATAACCTGAGAATCTTGCTGATTACCCTGGTAATTATGGTGCACCTGTCCATAACCTATGGTGGTGCGGGGGGATGGTATTACACAGAAGTTGATAAGCCGGATAAGGTTTCATTTATCGTGCTGACCTGGCACAACGGGGCGGTTCAGGCCTTTTCGATGGGTCTGTTTTTCATGATATCGGGATACTTCACTCCAGGCTCTTATGACCGCAAAGGCCCCCGGCGGTTTCTCAAAGACCGGCTGCTGCGCCTGGGCATCCCGATACTCTGCTACGACTTTGTCATCGGCCCACTTTTGGCATATCCGCTGATTCAGGCAGGTGCCTGGAAATTTACCGGCTCTTATTTTGATTTTCTTGCCCGGTATTACAGCAGGTTTCACATCGGCACCGGGCCATTGTGGTTTGTCGAAGCCTTATTGATATTCGCTGTTTTCTATGTTCTTTGGCGATTGTTGGTGAAAACTCCTGCACCAACCGTTCAAAACGACAGCAAAGTGCCGGGCAATGCGGCAATAGTTATCTTTGCCCTTGCTTTGGGTGCTGTCAGCTTCGCCGTGCGGATATGGCTTCCCCTCGGCTGGACTTTCAGGCCTTTGAATTTTCAATTTCCTTTCTTCCCGCAGTACATTGCCCTGTTTATTGTGGGAATTGCTGCATATCGTCATAATTGGTTTATGCGGATTTCCGATGCGATGGGCAAATTCTGGCTTTGTATCGCCCTGCTCTTTATCCTGATACTTTTTCCGGCTCTGTTCGAGTTAGGTGGAGCGCGCAGTGGTAATATCCAGACATTTGCAGGCGGCCTGCATTGGCAATGCTTTGCGTATGCTGCCTGGGAGCAGTTTGCCGGCGTGGCGATAATCATCGCTCTGCTGGCGCTGTTCCGCAAACGGCTCAACCACCAGGGAAGAGCAGCCAAAGTGATGTCCGCCAGTTCCTATACAGCTTATATTATCCACGCTCCGGTTGCGGTTCTCGTGGCACTGGCGATAAGACATATTACGATGTATCCACTTTTGAAGTTTACATTGGCCGTGCTGATTGCCGTGCCGTTATGCTTCGCACTCGGCAATCTCATCAGGCAACTGCCGCTGGCAAGACGAATATTGTAATTAAAGCAGCAGTGTAGAAGTGAAGGGCAAATTAGCTTTATGTTTTTGACTTTTCAGATAATCAGCATTGCATCACCATAGGAATAAAAACGGTATCGCTGCTGGATGGCGTGGTTGTAAGCAGTAAGGATATTATCCAGCCCTGCAAATGCGGCGACCAGCGCGAGAAGAGAAGATTTGGGCAGATGAAAATTCGTTATCATTGCATCGGTGATTTTGAATTTATAGCCGGGCTTAATGAATAAACTTGTTGTGCCGGTTGCGGCTTTGACCCGTGAGCCTTTAACTACTGTCTCGAGGGTTCGCGTCGAAGTTGTACCCACAGGGATTATTCGCCCGCCTTTGCTTTTTGCTGCATTTATTATCCGGGCATTTTCCTCATTGATGCTGAACTGTTCCTGATTGATTCTGTGGTCTTCAAGATTCTCAGCGGTTATTGGTTTAAATGTCCCTGTTCCTACGTGCAGCGTTATGTATGCAAAGCAGATGCCGGTCCATTTTAACCGCTTGATAAGGTTATCTGTGAAGTGCAGCCCGGCGGTCGGCGCGGCGATGGCGCCGGTATGCCGTGCATAAACCGTCTGGTACCACAATTTATCCATTTTGGCAACAGCCAAGTTATCATCTCGTTTGATATACGGGGGCAGTGGCGGAAAGCCGATTTTATCGAGGATGGTTTCTACATCTGCTTCTATATTCAATCTTAGCAGGCATCTGCCCTGGGCTTGCTTTTCGAGCAGCACGGCTTTGCAAAAATCGGTTTTTTGTTTGTCTTTTAGACTGAGAAGCTCGCCGGGTTTTACTTTGCGGGTGCCTTTTAACATAATATCCCAGGTTCTGTCAGCATTTTCAGCGAGGAATAATCCTTCAAGTTTACCTCCGGTAGCGCTACGTGCAAAAAAACGAGCGGGCAAGACCTTTGTGTCGTTAAGCACAAGACAATCGCCTGGCAACAAAAAATCTCCAATTTTGTCGAATCGGCTGTCGATAATTTCACGGCTGTTGCGATTGAGAACCAGCAGCCGCGATTTGCTTCGAACAGGAAGAGGGTGCTGGGAAATCAGTTCGGGTGGTAAAAAGTAATTTAGCTTTTCCGTTTTCATAGCTAAACGTTATCAGACGGTCTGCAAAATGACAAAAAAATTTTATCCGAATAGTACGCAAAATTAGAGGCTTGGGCGACAGTATAACGATTCTTACAAAAGCAGCTCGATATGAGGGACGATACTAATAACACGAATCCAACTTACTTATGGGAATATTTTTTCACAGGTGAGAGTTATGTCCTCGGGAAAGTATTTTGACAGAGAAATAACTTCAATCACTGCTTTGGGCAGGAATGAGCTTACGCGACGAATCAGAGATTTCAAAGGCCGATTTAAGCTGGATTTTACGGAAGATTACCTCAATAATATCAGCGTTGAAAGATTAAGACATATCCTATTGGCAGCGTTAATAAACGCAAAGCCTCACAGTCAAAAATAAAAAGCTATTCGAGACCGCCGGTTTTAGCAATATAAACAACGGTATCTATAAACATGCAGGTTTGAACACAGAAAAAACGGATTTTTTACTTCCCACTTTCACGAGGACAAGCTTAGCTGTAAGAGTATATTGTCTGTCATTCGAAGGCAAACACTTCTGTTGTTGCATATAAAAAAGGTGGACATAATATCCGCCTCTAATCTCAAAGAAGCCAAGTTGTCTGCTTCGTGAAGAATCAATAAGCACAAAAAATCACGCCAACGGTTTCGGCTAATACCCTAATCTTCCCCAGATAGCCTTCTGCATCTTTTCCAAATCCTCCCTGCCCACATCGGTAGTAGGCTGAAACTGGTGCAGGGGGTTTGCCATTTTGCCGATTTTTATTGTCGCGGGGTCGTTCCATTTCCAGTAATCACTATGTCCGTCAGCAAAAGAGACGTTGGTTCCGTCACCGTGCCGGACATGGGGCGGGTCCCACCATCGCGGGTTAAGGTAATGGACGGCGTAACTGTCGGGAGTTATCCGGCCTTCATCAAGAAAAACTATTCTATATGATGGGCCTGGGACCATAATTTCCGTTCTCTTCTTAACCCACAACATTGTCCTGCCAACTAACCTCCCCACGTTACCGTTGTAAGTCCCGTCCCTGCGAAGACCATTCATAGAGTCACCTATTGTATATGTACGCATTTCTCCACGAACACCGGTCGGGCAGCGGTAAAGTTTTTCGTTTTTGCAGTATGGATATAGTGCACCGGCTCTTATAGCTCTTATTTGTACCTCTACTGCTAATTTTTCTCCCTGCATGTAACCGGGGGCACAATCATCGCCTGTCCACCATTGCTCACCCGCGTGGATACCGCCTGTTGGTACCGGCGCCAGGCCATCTCCGCTGTTATACGCTTCGCCATTGACAATCCTGTCATCGTTCTCATCTGCATACAGAATCCACGCAAGAGCCAACTGCTTCATATTGTTAAGACAAGATGCTCGTTTGCCCTGCTCCCTAGCCCGATTCAGTGCAGGGAACAATATCGCCATCAGTACAGCGATAATGGCAATAACCACCAGAAGCTCTATTAAGGTAAATGCTTTTCGTTTGTTCATAATGATAGTCCTTTTACATTTTTGTTTCTTTTATTATAATCTTTTTTGGATTTTTGTGCAACGTTTTTTTCAGCAGTTCTCGCGCATAAAAAAGGCGGACATTACGTCCGCCTGTAATCCCAAAAGCCAGGTTGTCTGCTTAGAAGAAAATCAATAGACAGAACAAATTATACTTATCAATATCGCGGCGTATATCCTAATCGGCCCCATATAGCCTTTTGCATCTTGTACAAATCCTCGAAATCATCAGGGCTTTCAGGCACCATCTGGTGCAGGTCAGTTGCAGTACGGCCGGGAACAGCGGCGAGCTTGCCGATACGTAACGTTTTCGTGCCCATGTACTTCCAATAATCAGCGTGACCATCTGCAAAAGAGATGTTAGTGCCGTCACCGTGTCGGACAAAGGGCGGGTCCCACCAGCGCTCATTAACATAATGACAAGCGTAACTATCCGGAGTTATCCGGCCTTCGTCAAGAAAAACTACTCTGTGCGTCGGGCCTGGGCTGATAATCTCCGTTCTCTTCTTAACCCATAACACTGTTTTACCTACTCTCTTTCCCACGTTACCGGAGAAAGTCCCGTCCCTGCGAAGACCATTTATAGAATCGACTATGGTGTACGTGCGCATTTCTCCGCGAACACCGGTCGGACATCGGTAAAGTGTTTCTTTCTTGCAATACGGATATAAGGCGCCGGCTCTAATAGCTTGTAGTTGGACTTCTGTGGGTAAATTTACACCAGCCCAAAAATCCCCCACATCGTCTCCTGTCCACCACTGCTCACCCGCGTGGATACCGCCGCTGGGTACAGGTGCCAGGCCATCTCCGCTGCCATAGGCCTCGCCGTTGACAATCCTGTCGTCGTTCTCATCTGCATACATAATCCACGAAAGTGCCAACTGCTTGAGATTGTTAAGACAAGCAGCACGCTTGCCCTGCTCTCTGGCTCTTTGTAACGCGGGCATTAATATTGCCATCAATATAGCGATAATGGCAACAACCACCAAAAGCTCTATAAGGGTAAATCCTGCTCTGTAACGTAAGTCGCTACGCACGACGATGCATTTTTGTTTGTTCATAATAATACTCCTTGCCATATTTTCAGTTAGCTTGCTTTGATATTTCTGCATCTTTATGTGGTGATTATTTTTAATAATCCTTATAATGTCTCATCCATATCGGCCAGTCGCCTGGGCTGGCGCCGCCTGCTGTGGTCCATGGGCCGTTTATGTCATAACTTTTATGCCATTTTAACGTCCAGAGCTCCTTGAGTCCGACCTTTCTGACAGAATAATCGCAGAACAAAGAATTTAAAAATCCACCGTGCCGGTCAACGCAATTGCGCTCCATTTCATTTACGTTGGGTCTGTCGGGCGGGCCTCCTATAATTTCGGGAGGTGCGTCTGTCTGCCTTGGCCAAGCATCGACCCACCAACTGCCGTTAAAGAACGGTATATTATGAGCACCCGGCTGTTCGGGTTTCCTCCAGTGGTCCGAAATGGGGCTGCGTCCCCAGACACTCCCCGATGGATTCGTCGAGGTAGGGTTACACATCCACCCGTTTGGTCCGTAGCTGCCTATCCATTCCCCGGTTTGCCAGGCCTGGTAAAACCAATAACCTATACCCTGATGCACTCCTGAACCCAGGGCTTTTGTAGCCTGTGGGCAGCAGCGCATCTTCTCTCCGATTTTGAAAATCTCCAGCATCGGCTCGAACCACCACCTGCCGCTGCCGCCGCCTGCACCGCTAAGCCAGTATCCGTTGTTATCGTCACAATACATCGACCAAAAAAGACCCCATTGATTGAGATTGGCCATACAGGCAACAGCCCTGGCCTGCTTCTTTACACGATTAAGCGCGGGCATCAAGATTGCCATCAGAAGCGCGATAATAGCAATTACCACTAAAAGTTCTATCAGGGTAAAGCCTTTTCGCTTGCCCATAATAATGCCTCCTTCTTAGTGTTTTAATTGTTTACTTTTACAATTGTATTTTATAGTCCGGCAAAACCGTAATTATTTTTGTTTTTTATGAAAATTATTTTTTAATGGTCTTTAAAATGCTTCATCCATTCCGGCCAATCGCTCGGCTGGACGCCGCCGGCCATTGTCCAGGGTCCGGCTTCATTGTACTCTTTATGCCATTTTAGTGTCCAGAGCTCTTTGAGCCCCACTTTACGAGCCGAGTAGTCCAAAAACAGGCAACCGCCGAAGCCATCGTGCCGGTTCAGGCAATACCGCCCCATTTGCGCATCGTCGTTCCACCGCTCTCCGCTATAGCTTGGAGGCCTGTCTGTGTGTAACGGCCAGCCGTTATATCTCTGTGCCTCAAGAAACAAAGGGACGAACCCTGCCCCCGATACCGTGGGCCCGCGCCAAAACCACGTTGCTCCGCCGCCGTGAGGTTCCCGGCCAGGCTGGGGGTCAACGCACCAGCCGTTGATGCCGTAACTTCCCTTCATCGGCTTTTTCCAGTGGCTCTGGTTCATATATCCCCAGGCCATAGTCACACCGACACCTAAAGTGCTTCCTTCGGCACCCGAATTTACCCCATTTTTATCCACCCACGGTTTCGTTGCGTTCGGGCAGCATGTGAATTCATCATCCCACTTGTAGTAATCGCCAAGTGCGTAAACCCATCGATTGGGCTGAGGCAGGGCTGTAAAGTCCTGCATGAATCGGCCGTTGTAGTCGTCGGCGTACATTGAAAAAAATATGCCCCACTGCTTGAGCTTGCTCAGGCACGCAACGCTCCTGGCCTGTTTCTTTACCCGCTGCAGCGCCGGCATTAATATCGCCATTAATAACGCAATGATAGCTATTACTACCAAAAGCTCTATTAACGTAAACCCCCTCCTATTAGAGAGCTGTTTTCTAACAGGGCAAGTTAGAAATCTTCCGCTTTTGCGAACAGGAATCTCAATTTCTAACGGGGTAAATCCTTTTTGTTTGTTCATAATGACCCCTTTCACGGTTTACCTGCCCGTTGGGATGCGCAAAAACAGCTTTGTGTTTCGTTAATTTTGTATTCCTGCGTTAATTTAGGCTATTTTTGACAAAAAAAATATTATACACTCAAATCATATTTTCCGCAACAGCAAAATAGCTCAAACCAGAGATTTTTTGAAAACACTCCTGAGCAAGACCGGCCAATCCGCGATGTTATAAACGGCGTCATAGCGCCTCATAACTATTTATAATAAATGGCTTTACAGCTCAAAGTCTCTTTATATTGCCGGGAATATGAAAAACATCCTGAGCGCTGGGATAAGTTTTCCTTGAAGTTAAGTGATAAATCTGATATAAAGATTATTGATAAACCTCATATTTGGTAATTGAATTTTTTTATTCCTAACGGGAGTTAATGATAGGTTTTGGAAGGAAGGAGGCAAGGTCAAGCCGCTCCAAAAACAGTCAAACATAGTTAGAATTTCGTAATCGCAAAAGTTATTATCGGTCTTTTTTATTGTTAACTTTTTTTTGTAAGGAGGAATATTATGTCTAAGAAACTGATTTATTCAGCTTGTTTTGTTTTAGCGATGAGTCTTGGTGCCGGCCTGGCCTTGGGAGGTGTCGATTATGCAGACCCCCTTGGTGGGTGGACTTACATCTACACAGGCGACATAGGAGCTCCCGGTGCGGGCTTTACTGCGCTGGATGGGACGTGGAGCCACGACAACGGCTCAGACCAGTGGGACGAATCGGAAATCGGCTCCGGCAGGCCAGGTGGCGTCAACATCCTGACCGATGGTGATGTAACTTTTTTACGCATGCAGGAGACTGGAGACCCAAGGGACTATGGTATGCCCGACCCGAGCAACCGAAAAATTTTCTTCGGCCATAGCATCACGAACGATATCGGAGCGGTCGGCGATACCCTGCTTGATGACGGGGTAACAATATCGTTCCGTGCCCGTATTTCCACGACGCCCCCGCTGGATAATCTACATTCCCCTGGAGGCGGTGCGACCAGACCCTGGCCGGCCGGCGGCGACGGGTATTTTTGCCACGACACCGGCAAAGATGTCTTTGGCATCCATCAGTCCAGCGGCACAGCTAAGGTCTCCTTTGCCCTTTCCCTGGCGTCGGATTCGAACTTCCTTCAGGGTAAGCAAGGCTTGACTATGAATAGCATCAACGGCACAAGTCCCGTTGGGGAGGTAGATATCCAGGATAGTGAGGGGACGCTGAATATCCTGGAGATTGACGACCTGACGGTCTGGCACGAGTTCTGGATTACCATCCAGGCCGATACCAGCGGAGGCGGCACACACAAAGTCAATGTCTATATGGATGGCTCATCCACGCCAGCCGAGTTCCACGTTACCGCTGGTACAGGTAATAGTGACTATACCGACAGCTACCTTGGTCTAGGCGTCGGCGCTACACCGCAGAGCGGGGCAATCGACGTGGACTTCTTTGGCTACAAGGAAGGCCTTATCTCTCCGGCCCCCGCCGACCCTGAAAAAGCCCGTGCCGTGGCTCCCGTTCCCGGGACAATAGTCCTGGATACGTGGGTTAACCTTGGCTGGGCGGCGGGAGAGTCTGCTCTCTCGCACGATGTCTATTTCAGCGACAATTTTGAAGATGTGGATGCCGGCACCGAAAACGCATTCCGCGGCAACCAGACCTCAACGTTTTTACTTGTGGGCTTCCCGGGATTTCCTTTTCCGGACGGCCTTGTTCCGGGCACGACTTACTACTGGCGAATCGACGAAATCAATGAACAGGACCCGAACAGTCCGTGGAAAGGCAATGTCTGGAGCTTTATGATTGCTCCCAGAACCGCCTACAACCCTGACCCGGCTGATAGTGCCGAGCTTGTAGCTACGGATGTGAAGCTTAGTTGGACGACGGGCTTCGGTGCAAAATTGCACACCGTCTATTTTGGTGAGAATTTTGATGATGTGAACAATGCCGCGGGGGGGCTTCCTCAGGTAGCTGCAACTTATGCTCCCGGCCCACTTAAATTGGCCAAGACTTACTACTGGCGGGTCGATGAGTTTGATGCCATCGCCACGCATAAAGGTAACATCTGGAGCTTTACCACTCAGGGCGCCGTTGTGAGTTTGAACCCGTCTAACGGCGCTGTGGATGTAAAGCAGACGCCGGTTCTTGCCTGGTCGCCGAGCGTTTATGCTGCTTCACATCAGGTCTATTTCGGCACTGATAAAGATGCCGTGAAAAATGCCGGTACTGGTTCACCGGAGTATAAAGGCACTAAGGCGCTTGGTTCCGAGAGCTATGACCCCGGAAAACTCCTGTGGAATACGACCTACTATTGGCGGATTGACGAGGTCAATAACGTCAATCCCGATAGTCCGTGGAAGGGCCCTCTCTGGAGCTTTACGACTGCAAACTTCCTTATAGTGGACGATTTCGAGGACTACGATGTTGGCAACAACGAGATATGGTGGTCGTGGAAAGATGGGCTTGGTTATGCCGCTCACGGTAAAGAACTGGCATATCCTGGCAACGGGACAGGCTCAGCCGTGGGCGATGAAAGCACAGCTTCTTATTGTGAGGAGACTATCGTTCACGGCGGCAGCCAATCAATGCCGCTCTTCTACGACAACAGCGTCCTGAAGTATTCAGAGGCCGAGAAGACATTGACTTATCCACGTGACTGGACTGAGAATGGTGTCACCACGTTGACGATTTGGTTCAGAGGTGATTCAGCTAATTCCGCCGAGACGTTGTATGTCGCTCTCAACGGCAGCGCTGTAGTCTCTCACGATAATCCAAAAGCAGCGCAGGTAGCCACCTGGACTCGATGGAATATCGACCTGCAGGCTTTTGCAGACCAGGGCGTAAATCTTTCCAATGTCAATACGATTGCCCTTGGTCTTGGTAACAAGAAGAATCCGGCAGTCGGCGGCTCAGGTACGATGTACTTTGACGACATTCGTCTATATCCACCAGCGCCGTAATACAAGATAAATGCCCCCCACTGCTTCTCTGTGGCTTGCGAAGCAAGATATGGGGGCGTGGTTGGTATTGCAGATTTGTGTCGATTCAGGGCCTATGCTGATTTGCTCGGCATGGCCCCTTGCTGTTTAATTCATACAATTTTTGTTAGGAGTCTTTGTAGGTTCTCATCCATGTTGGCCAGTCGCCCGGCTGGACGCCGCCGACTGTGGTCCAGGGTCCGGCCTGGTTATATGCGCGATGCCACCTCAGTGTCCATAATTCCTTAAGTCCTGCCTTTCTTGTGGACCAATCGAGAAAGGCCATGTTTATGAAGCCATCGTGCCGGTCGATGCAGATACGTCTCATGTGCTGCATACCCTGCCAGGCCATATCCTGAAATTCCGGTGGTGTATCGGTATCCCTCGGAAAGACATTGAATCTGAGGGCATCCATAAACAGAGGCACATAGCCGGCGCCTTTGACATTGGGAGTTCTCCAGTTATAGACGGTCTCAAAGTCTTCATAGACAGTCGTGTACGATGGTGGCGGGTCTTCCACCCAGCCGTTTATCCCATAGCTGCCATATTCCCCTTGCGTGTCGTAGCCCTGGCCCCAGAATCTGCCCCAGGCTGAAAACACATTATACTGTGGCGCAAGCTGTCCATTCTCGTCGATAAGAGGCTTCATAGCGGTAGGGCAGCAGCGCATTTTAGGGTCGTTGCGATAATACGGTCTTAGTGCATTCATCCAATGGTGTGTGTGCCCATCGCCAACCCCCGCCTGGAACTTGCCTTCGTGGTCTTCGGTGTACATCGAAAAGTAAAGTGTCCATTGTTTGATGTTTGCCTGACAAGCCATTGTCTTTGCCTGTTGCTTCACCCGTGCCAGTGCCGGCATCAGTATCGACATCAATAGCGCAATAATTGCGATTACCACCAACAGCTCTATAAGTGTAAATCCTTTTTGTCTGTTCATAATTGTACCCTTTATTTTATTCTTTGCTGTCTGGTTGTTAAGATTCGCAAAAGCAGCTCTGTGTTCCGTTAATTTTGCACTCCTGCGTTATTTTAAGGCTTTCGTGCATAAAAAAATTGTACCATACATTAAATTCTTTTGCAATATCAAAACCGTCGATGTGGATGTGGTGATAGGTTTCTCCTCCTATAAATTTCTAAGATTCTAGTTTTGTTAGAGGCTATTTTTCGCCGGCTGGCATATGAGCTTTGCGGTGATTTTTTAGTATTCTCTGAGATTTCTCATTCAGCTTGGCCAATCATTTGCTATGCACCCACCAGCCGTTGTGCCGGTTCGGCTCAATATGAACAAACATGAGGTGCTTTAAGAAATCGACATAGGTATGCCCTCGCGGGCTTTCCCTGTCACACCACCGGGCATACGGGTCCGTACCACGGCGGTTCGGCTGGTTAAGCTGTTCCCTGTTCTGCCAATGATGAAAGCCCCAAAGAACTA
>Ga0315314_1000975_pt1 | contig 27578 bp, 20 predicted proteins | sample TDP9_MG_FD_203631 | JGI IMG/M metagenome (GOLD analysis project Ga0315314, IMG submission 203631) | Freshwater sediment microbial communities from Lake Towuti, South Sulawesi, Indonesia - TDP9 | ecosystem: Environmental > Aquatic > Freshwater > Lake > Sediment | place: Indonesia: South Sulawesi... | reverse complement strand
AGCCGGAAATGATAGCCGCAGCGGCGGCAGACCTTGAGGTCCTGTTCCAGTTCCTTGCGGTAAAGCATCCCGGAGCAGCCGACACATTTCACCCACAGGTCGTCAGGCACTCCCTCCATTGTCCCCTCGCGACGCGGGGCTGGCGAGGGCTCAGCAGGCGGCTGCGAGGAGCCTTTTTTGCGCCCTTTTGCCATTTTTTGGCCTCTGGCTGGTCTCCATTATCCCCCCGGCCTGCCGACTCCTGGCAGGGAATAGAGAGATTTCGGCGAAAAGGCTGATTATTCCTTTCGGGGGGACCTTTCAAGGCCTTGTCCGTCCCTTCGGCTATGCTCAGGGCAGGCCCTTCGGCCATGCTCAGGGCAAGCGAAGAAAGCAAACCGGGTGGAGAGAAAATGGACATTGAAGAACTGCGGGCGCGAATAGATGAGATAGATGAGCGGATTCTCGCCCTGCTGGCGGAACGGGGCGAACTGGCCCAGGCGATTGCCAAAGCGAAGCAAGAGAAAAGCGCCACCGCTTTCGTTCCTTCCCGGGAGAGACAGATAATGGAACGGGTGGTTGCTCTGAACCGCGGGCCTCTTTCCGGGGAGGCGATACGGGCGATTTATGAGCAAATCATCGCCGCCTGCCGGGTGCTGGAAAGTCCGCTTTCTGTTGCCTACCTGGGGCCGGCGGGGAGTTTCTCTCATCTGGCGGTGAGGAGGAAATTCGGTGCGGACGCGATGCTCCTGCCTTTTGCAACGGTTGAAGAAGTATTCGCCGCGGTGGAAAAGAAAAAGGTGAATTTCGGGGTAGCGCCGGTAGAAAACTCCATTGCCGGGGTGGAGCGGAGCACGCTGGACAGGTTTGTTGGCTCGGTGGTGCAGATTTGTGCGGAGCACTATGTGGAGATTGAACATCATCTCCTTTCCAATAGCCCGCTAGATAAAATCAAACGGGTATATTCCCATCCCCAGGCGCTGGAACAGTGTCGGGGGTGGCTGATGACGAACCTGGCCGGGGCGGAGATGGTTGAGGTCTCCAGCACGAGCCGTGCCGCGCAACTTGCTGCTTCCGAGCCGACCGCGGCTGCGGTGGGGCCTGAACTCGCCGCTTCCCTCTATCATCTCCCGATAGTCGCCTCAAGCATCCAGGATCGGCCGGACAATCGTACCCGTTTTCTTATTATCGGCGAGGTGCCGGCTGAGCCTTCCGGCAAGGACAAGACTTCTCTGCTTTTCTCTGTTCCGCATCGGGCGGGGGCGCTGTGGGAGGCGCTGGGGGTTTTCCAGAGACACGGAATAAATATGACCATGATTGAGTCCCGGCCGACGAAGCAGACCCCCTGGGAGTATGTCTTTTTCGTGGATGTGCAGGGACATGCTGCTGAGGAATTGCTTTCTGCGGCCCTGCAAGAACTCGCCGCGCACACCTCCTTCCTGAAAGTCCTCGGCTCCTACCCGGAGGCGGAATGAGGGATGAGTTGGGGGTTGAGAGTGAGGGAAATTGGCTCTCAACTCTGAATCCTGGAGTCGACCGTTACCTTCGTATTGCCACCAGTCTTCTCAGATAGGAATTGGCGAGGTTGTCCACGGCTACACAGCCGCGATTTGAGGAGGCGTGAATGAAGCGGCCGGCACCGATGTAGATGCCGGTGTGGTTTATCACTCCCCTGCTGTTGATGAAATAGAGCCGGTCTCCGGGTCGGAGTTCATTGAGGGCCACCGGCGTTCCCACCTGGGACTGCGCCGCGGCGGTGCGGGGAAGGTTCACCCCCTGGGAGAGGAATACCCGCTGCACGAAAAGGGAGCAGTCGGTATCATAAGGCAGGTGGCCGCCATAGCGATAGGGAAGCCCCAGGTAGCGAAAGGATTCCTGCACTATTTCCAAGCGAGCGCCGGAAAGCACCCTCTGGAGCCACTCGCTGTCTATGGGGGCCTCAAGGGAGAGGGCGGCTTTCTCTATCCAGCCAGTGGAATAATCGGCCATCATTACCCCATAATGGGTCGGCGACTCGGTAGTTACTATCACCTTTGAGCCCACCTCCGGGCGAAAGAGGAAGCGGCCGCCGCCGGGCTGAGAGCGAATCCCACCTGGGGAGATAACGCTTGCCAGGCGGGGGCCGTTTTGTGCCGCGGGCTGTGGGCTGGACTGGGGAATAGATTCAGAATAGCGTTTCAGCAGGGCGACCCGCTTGCCTGGCTGCCAGGGGCCGTCATCAATACTTATGATTTCCTCCAGGCGCAGGCCGTGGCGAAGGGCAAGGTTCTCCGCTGTGTCGCCAGGCACAATGGTATAGATTTCGTAGGTGAGAACCGTCGCCCCGGCCGGAGAAAAGAAAACCGCCAGGAGGAAGAACAGGCTAATGACAGCAGTGATTTTCAACATCAGGAAGAAACCGGCCTCTTTCTTTGATTTCCGGGCCTGCCAGCACAAACTCGACCCTGTCTAATTATATACCATAAAATGCCCTCGGAGGCCTTGTAAGTGGCGAGGGAGGAGAAGGATATAGAGAGGCCAGGCCGGGGCCTGGGGGCATTAGCCCTAATTAGAGATTGTATTGCTCTGTTGAAAACCTCTGGGGGACGGTAGGGCGGGCGTTCCCACGCCCGCCGAGAAGTGTGTTTTTCCTGGATTTTCGGCGGGGGCCGGCACCCCCGCCCTACAGTGGGGATATGTTTGCAACAGAGCAATATAGTCTCTAAAGCAGGTTGGATATGTCCGGGGCGGCCGAGACCATATCCGGCAACTGGCTGCGTAGGGCCGCAACCATGCGCTCTCGGGAGGTCATTGCTTACTTACCGACCGGCCGGGCGTTGCTCCCCAGCGCCACTTCGCTGGCCTTGGCCTGGCCTGGTGCCGCGCGGCCGTGCCCCGGGGCCGCCGTGCCTCCACATCTCTATTTCACTTTCATATCCCAGTTGTCTTGCCCTTTCCAACATCTGTTCCCTGTAAGGCTTTGTTCCCTTCAATCCCCCAGGCCGGGTTCCAAGGTAGGCAATGATGCCGACTACCACGACGACAAGAACGATAATCCCCAAAGCCAATATAGGGTTGAGATGTTTCTTTCGGGGGGACTTCGCTGCCATTTATTTCTCCTGGGTTCAGATTCCGGCTGGGTGCCCCGGGCCCGGGGCACCCAGCCGTTCTGCCTTTGTTTCTGCGAGACGCTTTTGCATCTCTCCCAGAAACTAATCAAGTCCAGTCCTGCCCGCTTCAGTTGAGTTGGTCTATCCCGTGGACCCTCTGCAAAGTGGGGCCAGCGAGGATAACTGCATCGGACGCCTCAAAGCCTCCCGGGGCGCAGGTATAGGCCATGAAGCGGACCCACTTGGCATGTCCATCGCAAAAGGCCCAGTTGTTGCCCCCGTTGTGGCGAGCATCGTTCTCACTCCAATATGGGGCGGATGCGTTGACGAAAGCCGCGTTACACTCACCCCAGTCCGCTATCCCGGAGGCCCAGCCGCAGGCCTGGGTGATGTTCGCCTTCTGATAGCAGGCTTCAACCGGGCTGGGAGCGTCCGCTAGCATTAGCACTTCCGCGGGCCTTTCCAGTCGGGTAAAGTTCCATCCCCCATAGCCGTCCTTCGGGTTTATGGTGCCAGCCCCCATGCCATCCCAGTTGTACCAGGAGCTGGAAAGGCTGCCTACGGGCACGGACAACTGGAGCACCACGTTGAAGCCGTAGGACAACACCTGGCCGACCCACTCATCCGGTGTCGGGACGCCCGCTACTTGGGCGTAGGGGGGGCCGGGGGCGACTTCAGCACGCCAGGCGTCGCTTGGGCAGATATACAGTTGCCGGTTCTTCACATACGGGTAAATGTTGATCTGCCAAAGCGTATACTTGTCCACGGGCCATGGGCCGCCCGAGTAGATAGCCCACGGATGCCCTGTGCCTGGTGCTCTTTCATCCCAGTCCGAGGCATACATTATCACACCCAGGGCCAACTGTTTGAGGTTGGAAAGACAGGCGGTCTGGCGCGCCTTTTCCCGCGCTCTGGCGAACACGGGAAAGAGAATTGCCGCCAGAATAGCGATAATCGCTATTACGACGAGCAATTCAATCAGAGTAAACCCCTTCTTGCTGCGCATCTTTTTCCTCCTTCATTATTTTGCGTTTTTCCTGCCCTTGCCCGCCACACTTATTGGCGGGCTGCTCCACTTCCCTTGCGCCGAGGAGCAATCGGCGCATTTTCAATCATCTGTTCCCCTGGCATCACCTCCTTTGTGCTTGCTGGATGGGGGCGCAAGATTTTCGTATCACCAGGTTCGTTTTCACCACGAGATGGGCGGGATGGTCGTTCCTTCCTTCCACCCGCTCCAGCAAGAGTTTTGTGGCCACCGTGGCAATGGTGGGAATCGGCTGGGCAACCACGGTCAGCGGGGGGTCCAGCAGAGAGGCGGCCTCAAAATCATCAAAGCCGACGAGGGCCATGTTCTGGGGAATACGGATTCCTTGCTGGCGGAGCGCGGAGAGCACCCCCAGGGTAAGCGGACAGCAACTGGTAAAGATCGCCGTGGGAGGGGGCTTGAGAGCCAGGAAATGTCTGACGGCCTGCTTTCCCGTCTCTTCCGTGGGTGCTCCGCTCCAGATGAGTCCTGCATCTGGCTCAATCCCCTCCTCCAGCAAGGCCCTCTTCCAGCCGGCCAGCCGCTCCCGCATCACCGGGATTTCCTGTGGCCCGGAGACTATCCCGATGCGGCGATGCCCCCTGGAAAGCAGGTGTTTGACGGCCGCGAAGGCGCCCTCGGCATTGTCCGTCGTTACCGTATCGGCATGCACATTGGCCATTGTCCGGTCAACGAAAACTATGGGAAGGCGGTTGCGGGCAAGGCTGCGCAGCAGCCGACTGGTAGTTCGGGCGGGGCAGACGATAACCCCGTCCACTTGTTTTTGCTGCACCAGGCGAAGATAGACCGCCTCCCTTTCGGGGTCCTCGTCGGTGTTGCAGACCATCACCGCGTAACCCCGTCGGTAGGCGACATCTTCGGCGCGACGGGCGAGTTCGGCAAAGAAGGGAGTGTTGATAGAGGGAACAATCAGGGCGATGGTTCGGGTTTTGCCCTGGACAAGGCTGCGTGCCACGGTGTTGGGCTGGAAATCCAGGGCTTGCAGGGTTTCCATTACCCGCTGTCTGGTCTCCTGGCTGACATAGCCGGAGCCGTTCAGCACCCGGGAAACGGTGGATTTGCTTACCCCGGCTTTTCTTGCCACATCCCGCAGAGTAGTGGACATAACCTGCCCCTTCCCCCGCTGCTAGGCCCTTGTGGGCCTGATGTGGGAACGCTCCCACAATTTCATTATACCTCCATTCCCTGCCCTTGTCAATAGGCTGGGAGAAAAAATTTACTAAAAATGATGACGCCCTTCAGGTAGGTCGGAGGCCGGCCCGCCGCCTCCTCAAAGGCCCTCTGGCAGTCAGAGAAAGCATAGCGGTGGGTGGTGAGCGTGATTGCTTCTGTCTTCACTCGTGTTCCCCTATGCAGAAAAGAATGCTGAATACATCTGCTTTCCTGTGACCAGGCCGAGGAGGCCCAGGAGGGCGGTTACCACATAATCTCCCAGAATCAGCCCGATGGCCAGGGGAATGCCCCGCCGGTAGAGCCGGTTGCCTCCATAGCGGAGAATGAGGGATTTCGCCAGCCACACCACAAATAGCGGGCACCAGAGCCACACCGGGGTCCAGGTGGGAGAGAGGGCATAGCCGACGGGATGGAAGGGCCACCACAGCCAGCGGGTGCGACACCAACTGAGAATGATAACCATGGCTGCGCCGGCTACGCCACCGGCGAGTTCGGCCCAGTTGGCCCCGGCTGCGCTGTCAACCCAGGTGCGGAGCAGGCCGATGGGCATGGCCGCCCAGCGGGTGCGGTAGAAGTCAAGTTTCCCCGATTCCGCTCCCTGCGAGTAATAGAGGACCAGCAAGGCGAAAAAGGTGGCGATGATGCTCAGGCCGCTGGCGAAGAGGATGGCCTTCACCATATCGCGATTTTTCAGGCCTGCGGAGGAAGCGATCTTGAGGGCTTCCATATGATAGGGCATGGCACAAGTCCGCCAGTCCCAGTCAAACCACTCCAGGTAGGTGAGGGCGGTCATGGCGCGGTTGCCGATATTTCTGGGCCCGACTCCCCACATCATGAAAATATGCGGAGGATGGTGAGGGCCAAATGCCCAGGGCAGACCGGCCTCGGCGCGGATGCGGCTCATGCCGAGGACAGTGAGGAAATAGATGGTGAAGAAGAGGGCTATTATGTGTAGAGGGATGCCGGCCAAAAAGCAAAAACTGACCAGGAAAAGCCCGGAAACCGCCAGGCCCGCCAGGGCGGTGCGATGCGAACCGACCACCTCCGCGGAGGCCGGATACTTTGCCAGGCGGAGAGCCTGGCCGATGGCATCGGCGATATGGCCTCTCGCCAGCCAGAGGGCAACCGCCCCGAGGGCGACGAAGGCCCCCAGGGATTGCTGATTCAGGTAGGGCATCTCCGCCATTCTTGCGCTTACCCCTGGGGCGCGGAAGCCCAGGGCAATGCAGATGATTTCCTCAAGGCGAGCAAACCAGTAGAAGAACCAGAAAGAGAAAAGCACCTCCAACTGCACGAAATAGGATATCCCCAGGGCCATGGGGTAGAAGGCGAGGGTGATATTCGCCAGGGGGCTGGAGGGGTCACTGGTAAGGAAGCGGCCGAGGGCGAGTTGGGGGGAGGGTTTGAGGGGGAAATGGGGGACGGAGGGATAGAGGAAATTCAGCGCGGCGAGGGATTGCAACAGCAGGGGGATGAGGAAGCCGATCCAGAGGAGCCTATCGCGCCACAGGGAGCCTCCCTCCCGGGTGAGTTCCAGGGGGAAATAGACGATGGGAAAGGTGAGCCTCTCCTTTTCAATCCATTGGCGGCGAAGGAGGAGACTGAGGCTGAGCATGAAGGAAACGAAGGCAAACACGAAAACCGACCAGACCGCCAGGGGAACGAGCCAGGCCCTCATGTGCGCCGCGGTGAAGAAGGTGCTCTGTCCTCTGTAGAACGCATCCAGGGCAGACCTTTCCGGAACCATCCACCAGGGGACATAGGGGTGGAATTCGGCCCAGCGGTTTTCCGGAGTGGCGTAGTGGAAGAGATGGCCCAGCAATGGCACCAGGAACATGACCATCCCCACTCCGGCAATGCTGCCGGCGACACTCAGCATGACGAACAAATGAAGCAGTTCCGCCTGAGAAAAACACCAGGCCGGCCTCCAACGCCGAAGGAGGGCATTGGTTCCCAGCAAGAGAAGGAGCACGGTGGTCGCCAGCAGCACCAGGGAACTCGCCACCAGTTCTCCAACGCCCCTGACGATTTCCCCGTATTGCACCGCAATGCACAGGAGAGGAACCAGGAAGAGGGCCAGGACTACTGCCCGCCGCCGCAGCGCGCCGCCAGCCCCTGCGCCCTCCTGCGCCTTTTCCGCAGTTTTGCCTAGACTCGCAGAACCCCTGCTTTCACGCATTCTGAAGTGCCCGCTGGCCGTGCTGCAAATCCCGTTTCCCTGTCGCCATTCTCAGCCGCGCCGTGGGGAAGCGATAGATATTGTAGGTCACCAATCTGACAGGCTCCAGGAGGCCGAAATCCAGCGGCTTGCCCTCCAGGAGATTAGTGAGAGTGTTAGTAAGCCTGATGGCGAGGCGGTTTTTCCCCCTCCTTGCCAGGGCGCTGATGTCCACCCGGTAAGGAGGCCAGGGCCTTGTCCCCGCGGCGCGGCCGTTTATCTCCACCTCCATGACATCTGTCCCACACTTCGCTTCTAGCACGAGTTTGCGTTCCCTCAAGTGCTCTTTCCCTATATTGATCTCTGCCTGGTAGCTGATTGTCCCGGAAAAGTAGGGATAGCCCTGGTTGACCAAGGAGCCGGCAGCGACCTTGCTAATGGGCGCGACAATGGCTGGCAAATCTCCTTTTTCCGATACAGAAAAGGCCCCCACCAAGCGGACCGGGTCCAGCAATCCGCCGGAAGGTGAATCGGTGCGGAGGCCGATTTCCAGGATATTCTCGCCCTCTCTCAAGTAGGCGGAAATGGGAAGTTCACGAATATTGACATCCAGTTTGCTTCTGCGCGTCTTGCCTTTTACTAGACGGCCGTTCAGGAAAATCTCATGAGAGCCCTCCAGGCCGTCCAGGAGCAGGCGGAGATTGTCGGGCAGGTATTGGCAGATGAACCGGCTCTTATAGTGCAACTGCACGGGATAGCGAGAGGGCCCTTGCTCATAGGGAAACTGCGGCTCCCAGGCGCCGGGACGAACGGCAACCCAGCCCGCGGCTTCCTCTCCCTCTACCTGAAGGAGCCAGTTGCTCAGCACCAGGGCGTTATCATCCTCTGCTTTCACCTCCCATTTTTCTATCGCCAGTTCGGGCAGCAAATCGCCCGCGGGGGCGGCGAGGGTCTTCTCTTCCTTTCCCAGCAGGATTCGCAGCCAGGCAGTTCCAGAGGGTCGGCCAGTGGCGATGATTTCCCCATCCCGGACAGCCTCCACACAGACATTTCCCTCCAAGACCGCAATATCCGGCTCGCCGGCAGTTACTATCAGGGCGGATTCCAATTCTTCCAGGTGGAGGGGAATCTCCACACCGCCGTCTATCGGCCGGTAATGATAGATAGGCTTGATGGAGCCGTCCTCCGGATTCCAGCGCTGGGGTTTTCCCGGGGCATAGATGCGCAGTTTGCTCTGTTTGCGTGTCCAGGCAGTATTGGCGAGGAAATACACATGTCGGCCGTCCTTCACCCGATGCAGGCAGAAAATCTCCCCCTCCTCCAATTCCACATCCGGCTGCACCAGCCCGGCCAGCAACCGCCGCAGTGCCTCCTCATCTGCCGCCTGATGAAGGCCGCCTGATCTCAAGAAGACCGCCCTGCCTCCACCAGGCAGGCGGTTCTCTGTTGTCTCCAGCGCGGCCCAACCTTTCTCCCATTTTCTCCTCTCCTCCTCCGGATCAAGGCCGAAGAGTTCCCTGATTCGCTTCCCTATCTTCTCCCCCGAGGTGGTCTCATTGGGCAGCAAGCAGCAAGCCAAGACCTTTCCCCCGGCGCGCAGCAGTGCTTCCATCTTCTCCAGGCTTTCCCTTCGCAGATGAGTGATGGGAGGCAGCAGCAGTAAATCATAGGCCTCCTCGCCGAGGTGCAGTTTGCCGGCGGAGACTTCGGCCTTGGCGAGCGTCTCCTCTTCAACATAATCATAATCAAAGTGAAGCCTCAGCAAGGTATCGGTGAGGTAGTTGAAGTCCCGCTCGCAGAGGTCGGAGGCGGGTTTGCCGCGCTGGGGAAGATAGTTCGCCCAGATAGTGGTGAGGGGATAAAGCAGGGCAATCCTTGCCACATGCCGGCCCCCGCTGAGCATATAAGCGAGCCTCAGCAGATAGTCCGCGAAGAGCCGGTAGTGTTTCCACCAGGGATGATGATAGAACTGGGAAGGCGGCCAGTCCCGCTTTCTGTCTCCCGCAATTGAGTAATGAAAACCGTGCGGGTTGAAGAGGTTGATGCCGAGGACGAACTCCCAGTCGGCGAGCCATTTCATCCTTGCCATGGTGCAGTCCCAATAGGTGCCGCCCAGGGATTCACAGAGCACCCGCGCACAAGCGAAATGATGGGCCGCGGAAGAGGCAATCTTCAGGGCGACATGCTCTGTGGGCTGCTGCGGGGTGCCGATTCTGGGATAGAGATGGTCGGTGCCGACGATATCCAGGTTTCTCAGCATCCAGAAGAGGTTGCCGGAGCAGCGGGCGCTGATGCGCAAATGCTCCTCAAAGAGAAGGTGGCCGACAAAGAGCAACCCCCGGGAGTGGCACCAGTCGCGCAGTTGGCGATAGTAGGCCTTCTCATAACGGCGGCTGAGAGCGCTCCAGAAATCGTAGCGCACCTTTGCTGGATTCTCCCCCATATCGGCGAAGAGACAGCACAGCCAGGGCTTGAGGTCATAGCCATTGGCTTCCCGAAACAGGGTGAACATATCCGCGGTCCAGGGAATGATGTAGTTGTCCTGCGTGTTTGCATAATAGTGCATGGCCGGCTCGTCGGTGTAAAAGCCAGAAATGAGTGAGCCGAGGAGTTCGGGAAGAGCCCTGGCATATGATTCATAGCCCATCTCCAGAAAGCGCGCGGTGGATTCAGGATTGAGAGCATCAATATACCAGGGGGCCTGTTTCTCCATGAAGTAAAGGATTTTCCATTTCCCGGGCGGGGCCTGCCAGGAGATGACCTTGCCGAAAGCGAGATTCGGAGTGAGGTCAATAAGGTGGCTGATGGTGCCGCGTTCCCATTCTTCCGCGGGAACTGCAAAGGCGGCGAGGGGCTTCATTCTCCCATCGCTTATCTCAAGGTAGCGGGAGTCATATCCCTCCAGGAATATGAAGGTGGGCCCAGGGACATCCTCAACGAGAAGTTGCAGATAACGCTGCTGGAGATGAGGGTATCGCGCTGGAATCTGCCTGTGGGCGGTTCCGCTGGGCCAGTTGTATTCATCATATATCCAGCATTGCAGGCCCAGTTTGCTGGCTTCCTCCGCGGCAAGCCTGACGCGGGCGAACCACCGCTTTGAGAGGAAGGGGACTTGCAGGCCGAAACGGGCATGGAGGAACAGGCCAGCGAGGCCCTTTTCCTTGAATTGGAGGATCTGCCGTTTCAGTTCACCGGGTTTCAAATCCGCGTTCCAGAACCAGAAGGGCAGGACCCCCAGTTCTCTGGGAGGATTGCGGAAAGCCTCTTCGGAGAGCGGAGCCCCTTTCAGGAAATATTCAGAAGTCATCGGAAAACAGCCTCTCCCTCAAGGTAGATAACCTGCACACTCCTGGGCGGCAGGCAGGTGCTGACACGGCCTCTCTTGATGGCGAGTTCCTCGCCGCTGATCAGATCCAGGGCCTTTTTCGCCTTCATCCCTCTGACCCCCAGATTTGTCTGGCGGGGCGCTGCGGCCATGTTGAAGAGCAGGACGAGTTTGTAGGTCGGGCCCTCCAAGAGATAGCCTTTCATTTCTGGTGCGGAGAGAAGAAGGGGAGACTGGATGCCGGTCCGGCGCGCCACATCCAGCAGCATCTCTGCGGTGGGCTGGTGGAAGTTCTTCGCCAGGCCTATACCGAAGTAGGTGCCAGCGAGGAGGGCGAGGCCTTTTCCATAGTGTTTGCACACCATGGTCGGCTGGCCCTGCCACCAGCCGACCGCCTCGCCGTCTGTGGGCTGAAGATTCTCCGCGTAGAGAAAACCTTGCACGCGGCGGGGCCTTTGCCAGCCCAGCGGTTCGCAAATACCAGTCTCCATCTCCAGGATTTCCTCTTTCACATACAGGGCCTTTTCTCGCGCGCCGAAGAGTTCCTCCAGCCCCCAGCCCGGGACCACCTCGGAGCATCGGCCCAGTTCATCGTAATGTGCCGGGCAGGCCTCCGCCCAGAGAACGCCGCCATTGGCGACGAACTCCTTGAGGCTTTGCGCGGTTTCTTTTCTCATTGCCTGCGGCAGGGGGAGAATGAGCAATCTGGCATTAGCGAACTCGCCTTTGTCTATTTCCAGTTCGCTGTGAAGGAAGTCAACTGGAAGGTTCGCTTCCCAGAGCGCCTGGTAGTAGCCCAGGCAGGAGAGGAAATAGAAGTTGTTATCACCCTCCGCGGCGAAGTTGAAGGTCTGGCTGTAAGGGTCTTGAATGATGGCAATTTCCTTCCGCGCCGGCCTGGCCCTGATGAAGACCTCTTCGTGTTCCCTTATGATGCTCGCCACTCTTGCGGCCAGCGAGGCGCGCTCTGTCGGCTCTCCGGCGACGCTCAGCAACCCGAAGCCTGGGGCCTCGGTGCCCAGGCGCTCTGACCTCCACTGCCAATACATCAGGCCCTTCATCCCGTGTGCCAGGCCCAGCCAGTTCCACACCCAGATTTCCTCGGCTGAGGGCGATGGGGGGCGGCGGATGCCGTCAAAGAGGCCCTGACCGCGGCCCCCCTGGAGTTCACTTATCCAGAAGGGTTTGCCCTTGGAGGCGGCGAGGGTGCCATCAAGATGGAAAGCGAAACGCACCAGGTCGTATTCCTTCCACCACCAGCGGGGGAAGATGGAAACCCCGAACATGTCCACCGGCGCGGCGAGTTTCCAGGGGTCTATGGAGGCCTGGGCGATGCTGTTGGCCGACAGGGGCCCCCAGACATGGGTCATCAGCGGGTGCTTGTTATCATGCCTTCTGACCTGCTCCACGCGCCAGGCGAGTTGGGAGGCGAGGTTCTCCGTCATGTAGATGCGCCAGTCCAGCATGTCCTGATAGCACTCCCGGCGGCGGGGCGGGTTGACCTGAGACCAGGAAGTATAGCGGCGCACCCAGGCCTCACACAGCCCCTCCAGATTGCCATAGCGTTTTTCCAGCCAGCGGCGGAAAGCGGCGATGGTGGAGTGGCAATAGCAATAAAGGTTGCGCTCTTCTGGAGCGGCAAAAGGCATCGCCGCGGGTTCAAGGTGAGGCTCATTCCAGACATCATAGGCGAAGAGCGCCGGATGGTCAGCATAGCGGCTGGCAATCTGAGCGAGGAAGTTGCCGGCCTCCTCTCTCACCCCGGGATGATCCAGGCAGAGCCCCGGCCAGCCGCCCACGGCGGTATTAGACCTGGGCTGGAGCGCGTAGATGAAACCATCCGCGGTCTGATAGTGTGCCTCCGGGTATCTTTCTTCCAGCCAATAGGGAGAATTTTCAAGGATGGTGTTGATTACCACTTTCAAGCGCAGGGAACGGGCCAGATCCATCAGTTCATCTATTTCCGAAAAGTCAAAAGTGCCGGGGTGGGTATGAATCCAGGTCCACATGAGCCAGACCTTGATGAGGTTGAAATTGTGGTCAACCAACTGCTGCAAGTCGCGCTTCCAATCTTTCCTGGGTGGGTTGGGAGGCCGGAAAAATTGGGCGCCATAGGGGAAAAAGTCCAGTTGCATGGTGGCCCCTCCGCAGGGGTATCATGAGCCGAATCCAGGGAGTTCGGGCGCATAGTAATGCGCCCCTACAGACACTAATGATAGAGACTGTAGGGGCGACTTACCAGTCGCCCGCAGAAGTTCTTTCATCGGGAACTATTCGCGCCTCAGGGGCACAAGAATTCGCCCGCTTGACGGAGGAATCTCCATGCGGAGCGCGCCTGCTGGCGTCCTGCTGATGCTGATTCTATCGCCGCTGAGCAGGTCTTTCAAGTAAGCGCTCTCAGTGAAGGCGGGGAAGCGCGCGGGGAGGGAGACTTCGGCTTTTGCAGGTTCATCGCCGAAGTTCAGGGCAACAAGCACCGGCACCTCCTCCGGGCTACCGTAGCGGAGATATGCATAGACCTGCTGCGCTGAGCGGGTCTTCAGGGGATCCCAACTGCGAGAATGGAGGCTGGGCAGTCGCCTGCGCAGATGGATCAACTTCCTGTAATAGGCGCGAAGCCCCCACTTGTCCTGCCAGGAAATGGGCTGCGGCGTCTTATATGGCTCAAATTCCGCGCCCACCTCCTGGCCCGTATAAATACAGGGCAGGCCGGGGAGGGTGAGCAGCATCGCCGCGGCCACTTTTTCCATCTTGAGGCCATAATTGGTGATGAACCTGATTCCGGTATCGTTGTTGTTGAGGAAGCGGAAGATGAGCGCATCGGGGTGGAAACCGCTCCTTTCATTGGTCAGGGCATCGTGCAGGCGCGAGATGATGCGCCCTGGCTGTTTGAAGACCTTCTCCATTGACCAGTGGCCCAGTTCCTCCGTCCAGTCATAGGCCGCGTCAAAGCCGTTGTCAAAGTAGTAGGGATCGCGGGCGCTGGCTTCGGCAAGCAAGAGGAGGTCGGGCTTTATCCGCTTCAGTTCGCTTCGCCACTGGGGCCAGAAATCGGGCCGGCGCAATCTGATTCCCCAGGCTGCGTCAACGCGGAAGCCATCCACGTCAAATTCTCGCCCCCAGTAGGAAAAGGCCTCCATCATCCAGCGGCGCGCCTCGGGATTGTCGTAATTGATGTTGGGGAGATGAACCCAGTTGAAATAGTGAGTAGGCTGAGCATCAACCCTGTTCCTATCGTAGAAGTCATAATAGGGCGAAGCCTTTCCGTGCGCCTGGGCGTGACGCATGTAGCGATGCTGGAGGGAGGAATGGTTGGGAACGAAGTCCATCAATACCCTGATGCCGCGGGCGTGGGCCTCCTTCACCAACTTCCTGAAATCCGCCTTTGTGCCGTAGTCGCGGCGCAAACTGAAATAATCGCTGACCGCGTAGCCGTGGCCGCCAGTGGGAGTTTGCGTGCAGGGAGAAAGCCACAGAGCGTTGATTCCCAGGTCGCGCAGATAGTCCAATTTCTCCGTTACGCTGCGAAAGCCGCGGGGGCCGAAATTGTGAGGCACCACCCCATAGATGACCGCACTCTCCACCCAAGCGGGATTTTCCACCGCGTGTCTCACCAGCCTCGGTTTGCCCTTTTCCACGACGAAGTAGGTCGTGGAGGTGTCCGACCGGCCTGCCGCGTCTATGACCTTCAGGGAGAAGTAATATTCTCCATCAACCCGGGGAATTTTCAAGAGGACGGTCTCCGCCTTTGAAGCGCCAGGGGAGGGGCGAATGCGAAGAGCGGAGGGGTTGTCCTTTCCTGCCCTCCAGAGGTATTTGACGATGGGTGCTTCCGCGGGCTTGTCTGGGCTGCTTGCGCGGCCGTCCAGCAAAACACCTGCCGATTTCATGTGGACGCGGAGGCGCGCTCTCGGTCGGCGTTTGAGGCACACCCTGAAGGCAATTTCCTTGGTGTCGCACTTCCTGCCATCGGCGTGGCGGCAGTAAGCGGCAATCCGGTTCTTGCCTTCCGAAAGGGGCACAGGCGCAGAGAAGGCCGCGCCCCTCCGCGTGACCTTCACTCTGGTGCCATTCACCCACACAGAGATCACTCCACACCTATCTTTACAGGTGCACTTGCCACTGATGCGCTTTTGCCAGGTCCAGGCGTCTCCGCCTGTCGTGCGAAGGATAATCCCTCCTTTCCCGGTCTTGCTCATGGAAACACTTTCCTCTCTTTCTCTTCTTCCGTGGGACGCTGTGCACACTATCTTCCGACGACGCTGCCTACGGGCCCTCCGGGCCCTCATTTGCAATTGTCTTCAGCACGAGATGCTATTTTCCCTGCGGCCAGGTGCAGGGACTCTACACCCCGGTAACTCTGGGATAAGGGGGCCGATGCTACTCTGCGGAGCACGAGGGGCCTGCCCGCCTTCGTCCCGGGGAAGGTTTTACACCAACCAAGCGCATAGTTTCGTGCAGGCTCAGCGCCTGAGGGGAGGGCCGATGTAGGAAAATCCTTACAATAGAGGGTTGACAGGAGCCGGCAGATTGGATAGAATATTCGTATCTGCGAAACTACGATGCGACCTATGAGGACTGACAAGCGCATTTACGAGTTACATGCCGAGGTCTGCCAGACCTTCGCGCATCCCAAGCGGATTGAGATCCTCAGCCTGCTCCGCGAAGGCGAGAAATCGGTGGGCCAACTGGTTGAGGAGATGGGGGTCGCCAAGGCGAATGTCTCCCAGCACCTGGCGATCTTGCGTCAGCGGGGCGCAGTCACCTACCGCCGGGAGGGCCAGACGCTTTACTACCGGCTCACCAACCCGAAGATCGCCCAGGCCTGTGATCTCATGCGCGAGGTGCTGCTGGAACGTCTGGCCGAAGGCGAGCGGATCGCCGCCGCAGCACGTCCCCGGAGTGGTCGCCGCGGGTAGCAGCGAGGGTTCTTTTCCGTAGGGATTAGTTGCGTAGATTCGCAGCGAAGCACAAGTCGTGCAAAGGGAGGTGAGACAAACATGAAGGAGCGAATGGTTGCATTCTCCATACGGCACCCCAGGGCGACGCTGGCCGCTCTTGCTGTGGTAACCATTTTCCTGGGACTGCAACTCCCCAAGATGAAGTCCGATACCGACCCCAAGCACATGCTCCCGGCCACCTCCCCGGTTCGCGTCTACAACGATAAGGTGGAGGCCTGGTTCGGCCTGCATGCCGACGTCATCGTTCTGGGCGTCGTGAACCCAGAGGGTGTGTTGAACCCCGCCACCCTGGAGCGCGTGGCCCGCATCACCGACCAGGTGCTCCAGATCAAGGGAGTGATCGCCCGGGACGTGGCCTCCTTCACCACCAGCGACAACGTCCTTGCCGAAGGGGACAACCTCTACGCCCGGCGACTGATGGAGAAGGTGCCACGGACGCCGACACAACTCGCGGCCTTCCGCAAGTCGCTCTACGAGAACCCGATGCTGGTCGAGCGGCTGATCTCGAAAGACGGCACCGCTACCGCCATCTACATCCCTATCGAGCCGACCGCCAACGGCAAGCAGATTGCTGACCGCATCCGCGCCATCGTCGCCAAAGAGCGCGGGCCGGAGCACTATTATCTGGCCGGCGACCCGGTGGCCCGCGACACCTTCGGAGCCGAAATGTTCCGGCAGATGGCCCTCTTCTCCCCTATTGCAGGAATGGTGATGTTCTTGGCCCTGCTGTTGATGTTCCGCAGCCTGCCGGTGGTGGGCACCTACATGGCGGTGGCGATGGGAAGCGTGATCTGGAGCATGGGGGCGCTGATCGGTGTGGGCCTGCCGGTACACATCATGTCCTCCATGATCCCGGTTTTCCTGATAGCTATCTCCACCGATACCGTGCACATCTTCAACGAGTTCTTCTTCCGCTTCCGAGAGACCAAGGAGAAAAAGTCGGCTATCCTCCAGACCATGCGAATAGTTGCCTCGCCGATAATCCTCACCGACCTGACCACCGCGGCGGGATTCGCCTCCCTGGCCGCTGGCCACATCATCCCGGTGCGAGTTTTCGGACTTTTCGTGGCCTTCGGCACCTTGGTCATCTTGCTGATGTCCTTCACTCTGGTGCCGGCGGTGATGGCTCTGATGAATGAGGAGAAGCTCGCCAGGCGGTTAGGGAAGGAAGAGCGCAATCACGGTCCAACCTTGCGCTGGCTGGAGTCTTTGGGCAAGGTGGCTATCTACCAGCGCCGGGCGGTGATGGTTGTGGGACTGGTCCTCGTGGCCCTGTCCGTGTGGGGCATCTCGCGGATACGGGTGAACAACAACATGGTCACCTGGTTCAAGCCCCGCAGCGACATCCGCCAGGCCGATCGGGTGATGAACAACCTGCTGGGCGGCACCTCCACCGCCTACTTGGTGGCTGTCGCCAAAGAACCGGATGCCATGAAGCGACCAGAGGTGCTGCGTTATCTGGAGGGGCTTCAGCACAACCTGGAGGGCATGCAAGAGGTGGGCAAAACCACTTCTCTCGCCGACCTGGTGAAGCGCATCAACCGCGTGATGCACCAAGACGATCCGCGCTTTGAGGCGATCCCTGACTCCGACCAAGCGGTTGCTCAATACCTCCTGCTTTTCAGCATGGCCGCCAAGCCCAGTGATCTCAACAGCCTGGTGGATTACTCCGCCCAGCAGGCTAACATCTGGCTCCAACTGAAGACCTGGGACGCGGTGGCGATGCGGGCGGTGATGGATCGGGTGCAGGCGTACGCGCAGGCCCACCCCTTGCCCGGAGTCGAGTTCAAGCCGGCCGGAATCGCCTACTTCAACAAGGTGTGGAACGACGAGGTATTGTGGGGGATGGTGAAGGGGTTCCTGCTCTCGCTGGTGCTCGTATTCTTCTTGATGGTGGCTGACTTCCGTTCTTTGCGCTGGGGGGCGGTGGCTTTTGTGCCCTTGATATTCACCATCCTGCTCATTTACGGATTCGTTGGTTTCGTGGGCAAGGACTTTGACATGCCCATCTCGGTGCTGTCCACCCTCTCCCTGGGGCTGGCGGTTGATTTCGCTATCCACTTTGTCCGGCGCTTCCAGCAGCGGTACCGGGAGGAATCCGATCTGGACAAGGCTTTGCTCTGGACGGTGGTGCGGCCCGGGCGGGGCATCGTGCGCAACGCGGTGCTCTTCGCCCTGGGCTTCTCGGTGATGGCCTTGGCGGCCCTTACTCCCTACATCACTGTGGGGGCCTTTGTCGCCGCGATCATGCTGCTGTCCTCAGCTACGACTTTGCTTTGCCTGCCGGCGCTGGTCAGGATGTTTCCTTCCTTGGCCCGCGCCGCGGCACACGCCACAAGTAATCAGGAGGTAAATTGAGATGCGGAGATATGTCATTACCATCGCGGCACTGACCGCCTTAGCGGCCTCCGTTGCCCTGGCCCGCGCGGCTGAACTCTCCGGCACCGAGATCACGACCCGCGTCGAGCAGCGGGAGATAGGGAAAGATGAGAAATCACAGATCACCCTCACCCTTATAACTAAGGAAGGGCAGCGGCGCGAGCGAAAACTGATTCTCCAGCGCAGGGACAAGGCAAACCGAAAGAAGGTGCTGATCCATTTCCTTTCCCCAGCGGATGTGCGGGGAGTGGGTTTTCTGGTATGGCGGCATCCGGGCAAGGATGATGACCGCTGGCTCTTCCTGCCGGCCCTGAACATGGTGCGCCGGATCGCCGCCGCCGACAAGCGGAGCAGTTTCGTAGGCTCTGACTTCGTCTATGAGGACGTGGCTGGCCGGGATGTGGGCCAGGATACCCATACCCTGGTGCGCAGCAAGAGGCTGGAGGGTCAGGATTGCTATGTGGTGAAGAGCGTGCCCAAGGATTCCCGCTCCGCCGAGTTCTCCCAGAAACTATCCTGGGTGCGCAAGGACAACTTCGTGGTGGTCCAGGAACTCTACTACGACAAGCGGGGCGACGAGCTCAAGCAGTTCACCGTTGACCGACTGGAGGTCATCCAGGGCATCCCCACGGTGCGCAAGATGACCATGCGCAACCTCCAGACGGGCCATCGCTCGGAGGTGTCCTATGACGAGGTGCGCTACAACCTGGGCCTCGGGGATGACGTGTTCACCGAACGGTATCTGCGCCGCGCCCCGTAGAAGTCATTTCAAGAGCGCGTTCTTATCCGCAGATGACACAGATTTTTCTCTTGAAATCCTTAGGGCGCATTTCCTGCGCTTCGAAAAATCTGCGAAATCTGCGGACAATTTAGACGAAGAATGCGATTACTCGTCATTAGTCTGATGCTGCTGCTTCTCAGCAAACCGGGGGCAGGAGATAAACTCCTGCCCTACGAGATTCAGATGCACGGTTTCCTTCAGGAGAACGCCAGCCTGCGGGCCGCCAGCCCGGTGGAGCCGCTCAAGGTGGAAAGTCGTCTCCAGATAGAACTAAGCCGCAAGACGCCGCAACTGGAGTTCCTCGCCAAGACTGATTTCGTCTATGACCCTGCGGCCGTTCAAGGCAGCGACGCCCGCGTGGACCTGCGGGAAGGTTATCTGACCTGGTATGGCCGCAACCTGGACCTGCGAGTGGGCAAGCAGATCATCACCTGGGGAGTAGGAGACTTGATCTTCCTCACCGACCTCTTTCCCAAGGACTGGGTGGCCTTCATCACCGGCGCGCCAATTGAATACCTGAAGAAAGGCTCGATCGCGGTGAAAGCCAACTACTACCTGAAAGACTGGTCGCTGGAGACGATCTTCATCCCGGCCTTTCAGCGGGACACCCTCCCCTCCGGGGATGAACTGGTTCACTTTGTTCCCTTCGCCCAAGCTACGGCGAGGAGGCTTATTCTGCCGCCTAAGACCCTTTCCAACTCCGAGTTGGCTCTGCGCGCCTCTCGGATGATTGGCGGCTACTCCACCTCCTTCTACCTGTTCCACGGCATTGACCCCGGGCCGTCATTTCACTTCGACCCGGCGACCTCCACGGTCACTGAGACACACCATCGCCTGAACATGACAGGAGCCAGCGCCCAAGGGAACCACAGGGGGTATCTGCTGAGCGGAGAGTTCGCATACTATCGAACCCAGGATACGGCCGGAACCGACCCGGAGATCGCCAATCCCTCGCTCAAACTGCTGCTGGCGGCGGAGCGGGTGTTGAAAGACAAGCGCACCGTTTCGGTGCAACTTTTCCTTGACTACATGCTGCACCACGGACGCTACCAGGCCGCTCTTCCCCCAGGCTTTTCCAGCCAGCGCCAGTTGCGTAAGACAGTCACCTTCCGCCTGCGGGACTCGTTGCGCCGGGACACCTTCCGGCCCACGATTTACTTGCTCTACAACATGGACGACCGGGACTTCTTCGTGAAAGCCGAGTATGAGCAAGACCTAACCCCAGGCACCTGGTATGCGCTGGGCGTCAATCTTTTCGGGGGCAAGTTCCGCCACACCATGTATGGCCAGTTCCGAGGCAATGAGAACCTCTACTTCACGCTCCGGCGAGCGTTTTGATAACCTTGAGAAAAAGCGAGAGAGGAGGCAAGAGAGCAATGAAAACCTTTGTAGCAGCGCTCGTGGTTCTGACGGTGGTCCTGGCGGCGCCGATGTGGGCCTACCCGCCTGGCGTCGGCATCCTGGGCAAGGCGAAGTCGTGTCTGGCCTGCCACGTCAACAACGGCCCCTGGACCGACCAGGAGAAGACCATCGTGGACATCCTGGACAAGGAGACCGGCCAGTCGCTTCGCCAGGCGGATGGCACCTTTCTGATTGAGGCAAAGCGCAGTCAGGCGCGCACCGTAGTAACGGTGATCGGACGGGCCAAGGGCGACCCTGCGCCGGCTCCTTACCGGCAACGCCTGGCTGTACGTGGACCCCACACTGATTGAGACCTCGTCGCTCTCGAAGTTTGCGCCCGGTTGGGAGGTCAACCTTCCCATGTCCTGCCGCATCGTCGGCGACGCAGTGAAGGGATATGAGGGGGCGACGGTTACTGCCTTGCCTATGACCATTAGGCCCTCGGACGCCGCGCGGGACGCTACCCTTATGCTTCAGATCATGTTGACACGAGGGGAATCCGTAAAAGGCAAGCCGGCCGAGGGGATGATTGGCAACTACTTTGAGCGCACGGTGCGGCTCAAGGTGCTTGATTGAGAGGAGGAGGATTGAAATGGGACTGAACAAAGTCAACTTGGAGCGTCTCAACCAGACCGTGGAGGAGGCGAGGCCGACCCTGCCAGGACGAAGCGCAAGCGCTTCTGCACCTACTGCCTGTATCTGGCCGCGGCGATCCTGGTGATCAGCCCGATCCTGCACTATTTCTGAGGAACCATCCGCTCAAACCGAGAAAGAAGGAACCTGACATGCAGACCGTCACCATCATCGTCAACGGAGCGCCCTACGGCACCGAAGGCCCTTACAACGCTTTTCGCCTGGCCGCGGCCCTCGCCTCTGCCGCTCACGGGGCGAAGGTGAGAATCTTCCTCATGGGGGATGGCGTGTTCGCGGCCAAGCGCGGCCAGACCGTCCCAGAGGGCCACTACAACACCGAGAAGATGCTCGCCGACCTCATTGCCAAAGGGGTAGCGGTGCGGCTCTGCGGCACCTGCTGCAAAGCCAGGGGAATCACTGGCGAGGAGATAACCGACGGGGCAGCAATTGGCACCATGATGGAACTGGCGAAATGGGTCGTCGAGAGCGACAAGGTGCTGACTTTCTAGCTTTGAGGACGGGGTAGCCATGATCTACTTGGATCACAACGCGACCACGCCGGTAGATCCCGAGGTGCGGGAAGCTATGCTTCCGTTCCTCGGCGAGGAATTCGGGAATCCTTCAAGCAGCCACGCGCTCGGAGGCCGCGCCCGTGCAGCCGTAGATCGCGCCCGCGAACAAGTGGCCCGATTGCTCGCCTGCGCGCCAGAAGAGATCATCTTCACGGGCGGTGGCAGCGAGGCCAACAACCTGGCACTGAAGGGAATCGCCGACACGCTGGTGGAGCAAGGGAACCATATCATAACCTCGGTCATCGAGCACCCGGCCATCATCAACCCTTGCCGCTATCTGGAGCGCAGGGGTTACCGCGTCACCTATCTTCCCGTGGACAGCACGGGGCTGGTGGCTCCCGAGGCAGTGCGCGACGCGATCACCGAGCGCACCATCCTGATCTCCATCATGCACGCTAACAACGAGGTGGGGACGGTTCAGCCTTTAGAGGAGATCGCGCGCATCGCCCGGGAACGCGGAGCCGCCTTCCATAGCGACGCGGCACAGTCGGTCGGCAAAATTCCTACCCGGGTGGATGACCTCCGGGTGGACCTGCTCACGGTGGCGGGCCACAAGTTATACGCGCCGAAGGGGGTAGGGGCTCTTTTTGTGAGACAGGGAGTGATTCTTGAGCCACTGATTCACGGCGCGGCGCACGAGCGTGGCCTGCGCGCGGGCACCGAGAATGTGGCTGGAATTGTAGGATTGGGCAAGGCCTGCGAGATTGCGGAGCGGCACCTGGGACAAGTCGCAGAGCAGATGCGAGAACTGCGCGATTTGCTCCACCGCGGCCTGCAAGAACGGATGGGAAACCTCCATCTGAACGGCCATCCGAAAAAGCGGCTGCCCAACACCCTCAATGTGAGTTTTGAGGGATTAGACAGCGAGGAACTGCTGCGGGTACTTCCGGAGATCGCCGCCTCCACCGGGGCCGCCTGTCATGCCCACTCACGGGAGCCCTCGGCCGTGCTGACTGCGATGGGCGTGCCTGGCGAACTGGCACTGGGCGCGGTGCGCTTCAGCCTGGGACGGGGGAACACCCCCGATGAAGTGGAGCGCGCCACGGAACTCATCGCGACGGCCGTGAGAAATCTGCGGGGCCGGCTCACGCGCTGAGCCGACCCCGCGCCTCCGCTCTACTTCTTCGTCTTCCCGCCGAGGCAGCCGCAGCCGCAATCTTTACGCTCGCTCTCTGCTTGTGCCTTCTTGGCCGGTCTCTTCATCGCGGTCACCCTCTCATCACCTCCCTTCCAGCAACATATCTGGGCAGATGCAGCCCGGGCTGCCACACCTTGCCATGATCTGCTCCACTATCTCTTCCAAGGGGGTCTGCAAAGAAAGCAATTCCCTCACTACGGGTAGGAGTTTGCGCTTGGCCTGTCCCCGGGCCTCATGGAGACGGCTCTTGACGGTCGCGGGGAACAGGCCGAGTGTCTCCGCAATCTCGGCTTCCGAACAGCGAGCCAGGTAGTGTAAGGCCAGCACTTCGCGGCTCTTTGGCGACACCTGGGCGAGCATCCGGCTCACGATCTCGCCGAGTTCCAATCGCCTGAGTCTGGCGGCGGCGGAGAGATCATTCTGCTCCGCGACGGCCTCCAGCGGCGCGAAGGCCACCCGCCGTCTGCGAAGCCACATGCGGCACACATTCCTCGCCACCTGACGCAGCCAGGCCAGGAATCTCTCAGGCTCTCTCAAGCCCCCTAAGTCGCGATGAACCCGGACGAAGACTTCCTGCGTCAAGTCCTCGGCATCGATCGGCCGTCCCACCTCGTCCAAGCAAATGGCGTATACGAGGCCCCAGCATCGGCTTACCAGTTGGCCGAAGGCAGACCCATCGCCCTGCGCGGCGCGTTCCACAAGTGCCTCAAGCCCCGTCATCGTAATTCCTCATTTACACAGGTGCGGAGAAGGCGCGAAAAGTTGGGTTCCACAGCAGAGCAGTTGCTCCCTTCCTGTGTCATCTCGCGGGCGCAGGCGGCCGGCTCGCTCATGCGGCAATTGCCGTTATCTGGCGCGAGGTCGTTCTCTGGCCGTTCCCTCCGGGCGCGGGTTTCGCGGCCAACGCATTCACACAATGCTCATCTCTGCAACCTGAAGCATAGCCCACATGGTATAATTGTTCGGTAAGGGAAATGAGCCTTCTGAGCGCATTGTGGGATTCCACGAAGAAAGACCTCAAGCGTGCCGCCCCGATTGTGGCCCGCATCAATGCCCTGGAAGCGCAGATGCAGGGACTTTCAGACGCGGCGCTCCGCGCCAAGACCGAGGAGTTCCGGGAAAGGCTCGCCTGCGCCCGCCAGTCATGCCAGAGGCAGACTCGCCGAGGCGAGGAGGTCATTTCCGGGGAACACCTGCAAGAGGGCACGGAGGAGCACCAGCAGCGGGTGGATGAGGCCGAAGAGGCCTGCTTAGAGGAGATTTTGCCGGAGGCCTATGCGGTGGTGAGAGAGGCGGCTCGGCGCACCATCGGGCTGAGGCCCTTTGATGTGCAACTCATTGGGGCGTGTGTGCTGCACTGGGGCAAGATTGCGGAAATGAAGACCGGGGAAGGCAAGACCCTGGTGGCCACCATGCCGCTTTATCTCAATGCCCTGCGCGGCCGGGGCGCGCACCTGGTAACCCATAATGATTATTTGGCAAAGCGCGATGCCCAGTGGATGGGCCCGATTTATGAATTCCTGGGCCTGAGCGTTGGGGTGATTCAACATGATATGGATTTTGAGGCGCGCAAGGCCGCCTATCGCTGTGACCTCACCTACGCGACGAACTCCGAGGTAGGCTTTGACTATCTGCGGGACAATACCGTTGACCACATTGAATGGGTTGTCCACCGAGAATTGTTTTACGGCATTGTGGATGAGGTTGACTCCTTGCTGGTAGATGAGGCGAGGACTCCTCTGATTCTTGCTGGCGAGGGCACCAAGCCAACGGAACTGTATGTCAAAGTGGATCGGGCGATAAGGCGGCTGGTGCGGGAGGTTGACTATACTGTTGATGAGAAGGCGAAAAACGCCACCCTCACCGAGGAAGGCCTCAGGAAGATGGAGGCACTCCTGGGGGTTGGCAATCTCTCCGACCCGGAGAACCTGGAGTATTTCCAGCACACCAATGCCGCCCTGCGTGCCCATGCCTGCTACCGGCGGGATGTGGACTATGTGGTGAAAGAGGGCCAGGTGATAATTGTGGATGAATTCACCGGCCGGCTGATGGAGGGCCGCCGCTACGCGGAGGGGCTGCACCAGGCGATTGAGGCGAAAGAAGAAGTAAAGATAGAGCGGGAATCGGTAACTACCGCCACCATCACCTATCAGAATCTGTTTCGGCTGTATAAGAAACTGGCGGGGATGACGGGGACGGCGAAGACCGAGGAACAGGAGTTCATCAAGGTTTACGGCCTGCCGGTGACTGTGGTGCCCACGAACCGGCCCATGATTCGCAAAGATCACTCGGATGTCATCTACAAGACCCAGGAGGCGAAGTTTCACGGCATCGTAGGGGAGATCCTCCAACTGGAGAGCATGGGCCGGCCCACCCTGGTGGGGACGCGCTCCATTGAGGTGAGCGAACAACTTTCCGCGCGGCTGAGGCCGGACAAACTGCAATTGTTTGCCCAACTCCTCCTGCTTGAGGATTTTCTCTCCCAGCGCGCGGCTCTGGGAGAAAGAGAAAAAGGGGAGTTTCGCCGCCTCCTCTCCGAGCGGCTTGAGGAGACGAAAAGAGAGGTGGCGAGGCTGGAGAAGGCGGTGGAGCGCTTTGACACCAGCCCGACACGGCTTATTCAGCCGGAGGAAAACCGCCGTATTGAGTTGCGTCTCCAGAAAATGGGCAAACTCGGCGATGAACTGGAGGGGCTGATCGGCAAACTCGGCTCCCCCAATGGTTCTCTGTCAAAGCGGGAACTGACCCGCATGGGGGAGATAATCTGCTATCAGAAAGTGGAGGAAATCCTGCCCGGGCGGATACCCGCCCTGCTGCGGGCGTGTGGGAAGGACGCTGACCCGCGGGCACTGGCGAATATTTCCCGCCTGGCGGAAATCATCGGGCTTGGTCATGATCCGGGCCGGCTGGCGGAGTTGCTTGATAAAGGCATCCCCCACCAGGTGCTGAATGCCAAACACCACGAGAAGGAGGCAGAGATCATCGCCCAGGCGGGCCGCTCCGGCACGGTAACCATTGCCACCAATATGGCGGGGCGGGGGGTGGATATTCTGCTGGGAGGCAATCCGCAGAAATTAGCCCGCGACCTTTTAGCGAAGTGGGAAATTGATCCCGACACCGCCAGTGAGCAGGATAAAGCCCGGGCGAGAGAAGAAGCGGAGAGGGTTTGCGCCGGGGACCGAGAAAAAGTGCTCTCCCTGGGGGGGCTTCACATTATTGGCACGGAACGGCACGAGAGCCGCCGCATAGACAACCAACTGCGGGGCCGCTCGGGCCGGCAGGGAGACCCCGGTTCGTCTCGCTTCTATGTCTCTTTTGAGGATGAACTGATGCGGCTTTTCGGGCCGGAGCGGCTCTCTTTTCTGCTGGATCGCTGGCCGGAGGCGGAGCCGATTGAGGCGCGCCTGACGACAAAGACGATAGAGAACGCCCAGAAGAAAGTGGAGGCGCATCACTTTGATATTCGCAAACACCGCCTCCAGTATGACGAGGTGATGAACCGCCAGCGGGAGGTAATCTACGGCCAGCGACGGAAAGTGCTGGAGGGTGCAGATATGAAGGGGGTGATTCTGGGTCATCTCCAGGAACTGGTAGCCCAGCGCTGTGCCGAGCACGCCTCTCCGGAACTTCCCCCTGCGGAGTGGAATCTGGAGGCTCTCTACAATTCTCTGAATGAGGCCTTTCCGCTGGAGTTCTATGCCTCCCGGGCAGACCTGGAGGGCAAGAAGAGGGAGGAAGTTGAGGAGTTCCTCAAGGCGAAGATTCTCCAGGCCTATGAGGAGAGAGAAAAGGAAATCGGCGCGGAGACGATGCGGGAACTGGAAAGGTTGGTGACCCTGCGGGTTATCAATACCCGCTGGACCGACCATCTTGCCTACATAGAATACCTGGAGGAGGGGATTCATCTCCAGGGTTATTCCGGCATAGACCCAATTATCATCTACCGCAAGGAGGCCTATCACGCCTGGCAGTCCCTGCTCCAGGCGATCCGGGAGGATATTGTCCATCTGATGTTCCGAATTCAAGTATCACCGGCCCCCCAGGCGCGGCCTGTCCGCCGACCTGCGCAGCCGACACCTGTGCCTGCTGGAGTCGCCGCGGAAAGCCGGGGGCGCGCCGGCCGGATACGACCGGGCCGGGCGGCCAGGCGGAAACCCGGCCGCAATGAGCCCTGCCCCTGCGGCAGCGGCAAGAAATACAAACACTGCTGCGGTCAGAGTTAGGAAGGCTGAGCAGTGCTTCCTGCGCTCCGCGCGCGGAGTTCTGAAGCATTTCTGGGGGCCTGAACGCGGCGCCGAGATTGTTCATTGACGATAGTAAAGGGCGAGACGTGGAATTCAGCGATTCATACCTATATCAGGCATACATGGGATTGGCACCGAAGCGCATCCCGCATTTTGAGCACTGGTCTTGCCCGGACGCGGAGACCTATCTCACGGGCATAGACTACTATGAGCACCCGCGTTTGTGCCGCTTGCGGCTGGCCGAACTCTATCCGGAACTCCGCCTCCCCATACCGGAAAAAGATGAACCCAGGCCGCGGCCCAAACTCGGAGCAGAAGAGGAAAGTTCCTTTACCGATGAAGAAGGCAGGCGTCAGGTCCGTTGGGGCGACAGCACTACCTGGCATTGGGACTGGGGCAAACATTTCAAGGCCGCGGAAGAGGTCTTCGCTTTCTCCCCTCTCGCCAACGCTGATTTCACCAATTTCCCGGTAGTTGAGTCGCGAGATTACTCTGATGAAGAGAAACTCTACCAGATGTATCGCAAGCAATATCCCGTGGAATGGGGAGATAAGGCACCGGAGGGCAACACGGCAGCGGTGGGCTTCTACAACACGATGTTCATGTGGCCGCTGCTGACCTTTGGCTGGGAACTCTTCCTGGAAACCTGTCTGGACGAGCGCTTCGGGCGAATCATGGAGGAATTCGCGGAGATCAACCG
>Ga0315314_1000974_pt1 | contig 27593 bp, 27 predicted proteins | sample TDP9_MG_FD_203631 | JGI IMG/M metagenome (GOLD analysis project Ga0315314, IMG submission 203631) | Freshwater sediment microbial communities from Lake Towuti, South Sulawesi, Indonesia - TDP9 | ecosystem: Environmental > Aquatic > Freshwater > Lake > Sediment | place: Indonesia: South Sulawesi... | reverse complement strand
TCTTCTCCATTATGATTCGACCGGTTAGAAAGGATTGGGAGAATCCAGCTTACTTCTTCTCTTCATCCTCCACTTTGTAGTCTGCGTCTACTACCTTCCCCTTCTCTTTGTCCGGGGGCTTCTCCTCTTTCTTCTCTTCAGGCTTCTCTTTAGCGTATTGCTGAGCTGCTTGCTGATAGATCACTGTGCCAACCTCTTGAAGAACCTTTGCCAGTTCATCGTTCTTCTGCTTGATCTTGCCGACATCCTTTCCTTTCAGGGCTTCCCGCACCTCGCCTATGGCCTTCTCGATCTTCTCCACATCGGTTTTGCTGAGCTTGGACTCGAAATCCTTCTTCGTCTTCTCAGCTGTGTAGATCATGGATTCAGCGTTGTTCCGCGTCTCAGCCTCCTCCTTCCGTATCCTGTCCTGCTCAGCGAACTGCTCTGCCTCTTTGACCATCCTGTTCTTCTGCTCCTCCGGCAGCTTCGCAGATGCTGTTATCGTTATCTTCTGTATATTTCCGGAAGCAAGATCCTTCGCAGATACGTTTAGCATGCCGTTCGCGTCTATATCGAACGTCACCTCGATTTGAGGGACACCTCTAGGCGCTGGCGGTATACCTGTCAGGTTGAACATGCCTAGAGAAACATTGTCAGCAGCCATCGTCCTTTCACCTTGAAGCACATGGATGGTCACAGTTGTCTGGAAGTCTGCAGCCGTTGTGAAGACCTGACTCTTCCGTGTCGGTATCGTCGTGTTTCTCTCTATCAGCTTCGTATGAATACCGCCCAGAGTCTCGACCCCAAGTGAGAGAGAGGTTACATCGAGGAGAAGGATATCCTTCACTTCGCCTGCCAAGACGCCGGCTTGGATTGCGGCTCCAACAGCCACGCACTCCATCGGGTCTACACCGCGTTCAGCTTGCTTTGCCATCGTGTCTTCAACGAACTTTCTCACTAGGGGCATTCGGGTTTGACCGCCGATCAGTATGATCTTGTCTATATCTTTCGGTTCCAGCTTCGCATCTGCGATAACTCTCATTATAGGTTCTGATACACGCTCGACGATGGACAACGACAACTCCTCGAGTTTAGCTCTGGTCAGGGTTATGTGGAGGTGCTTAGGTCCTGTAGCGTCTGACGCTATGAAAGGCAGGTCAACGTCAGTCGTCACGAGTGTTGAAAGCTCTATCTTCGCCTTCTCAGCCGCCTCTTTCAGACGCATCATAGCCATCTTATCGTTTCTAAGGTCTATCCCAGTCTGCTTCTGAAACTCGTCTGCTAGGTAATCCATGACAACGTTGTCTATGTCCGCGCCTCCTGTCTTGGTGTCGCCGCTTGTCGCAAGCACCTCGAAGACGCCTTTCCCGAAGTCCATAACGGTTACGTCGTGTGTTCCTCCTCCGAAGCTGAAGACGAGTATCTTCTGCTCCATATCCAGCTTGTCTATCCCATATGCGAGAGACGCAGCGGTCGGCTCGTTTATGATCCTTACGACTTGCAGTCCAGCTATCTCGCCAGCGTCTTTCGTAGCCTGCCTCTGATTGTCGTTAAAGTGTGCTGGAACAGTTATGACAGCCTTCTCAACCTTCTCACCCAAGAATGTTTCAGCGTCCCTCTTTATCTTCTGAAGTATGAAGGCTGAGATCTGTTGAGGAGTATACTCTTTGCCGAAGATCCTCACCCTGTAGTCGGTTCCCATCTTACGCTTTATCTCGAAGATGGTCCCTTCAGGATTCGCTGTTGCCTGCCTCTTCGCAGGTTCACCAACCAGCAGTTGACCTTCCTTGGTGAAGGCTACAACCGAGGGGAACATCTTACCCGCGATCGTTGGACCTTCAGCACTCGGTACAACCGTCGGTCTTCCCGCTTCAATCACGGCTGCAGCTGAGTTAGTTGTTCCTAAATCGATACCAAGTATCTTAGGCATGACGATTCTATACCTCTCTTCTACTTAGCTTCTTCATCTTGAGTTGATACTGCGCGTTTCTTAGCAACTTCAACCATACTCGGCCTAATCACTTTACCGTTGAGTGAGTATCCTTTGCGTAACACCCGAACAATAATGTTTTCGGGATACTGATCCGTCTCAACGGTTGCGACAGCCTCATGGAGTTCAGGATCCAAAGGCTTACCGACAGCCTCAATCTGGCTCAATCCTTCTTCAGCTAGAGCGGCTTGGAACTGTTTCAGAACCATCTGTACACCAATTACGAGAACCTCTTTGTCACTTGAGCTCTTACTAGCTTCAACAGCGCGTTCCAGATCGTCGACTACACTTAGCAGCTTCAAGATCAATTCTTCATTGCCGCGTTTGACAAGCTCCTCCCTCTCCCTCTCAACTCGCTTCTGATAGTTCTCGAAGTCCGCTTGAAGGTACTTCAAACGATTCAAGTATTCGTCAGCCCGCGCCTTCTCTTGCTCAAGAGCTTCCTTAAGCTTCCCGGCCTCGAAGAATCGGAGCCTTGGTAATCCTTGCTTAACCGGAGCATCAGACGACCTGCCAGATAAGGTTGACCTTGTCAAGCCTTCTTCACTCTAGCCAAGATTTCGGCGTATGTAGTAAGATAATCCGCAAAAAACAGAGAGATAAATACTTATCCCTCAGGTTTTCAACTTAACCATCGGGTCTCAGTTACTTTCGTTTTCTGAAGAGCTTACTGCTATCGATGTCTGTGACATAATCGAACCCAGCTTCAACCAGCTTTCGAGCTTCATCCAGTGTTTTGGCCACCGCTGAACCATATTCATCGCTCTCGCTACAGAATCAGATTCACGATTTGCGTAGAATATTTGTGGAATCTCTACGCCTTTGAGAGGGGTAGTATTCCAACGAGAGGATGGAGCAAGATCTTCATCGCAACTCCGACTCTTGCCCTTCTACGTCTTACTAAGAGCATATAGAATATGATGCCAATAACAACGACAGCTATGATCACAGGAACCCATATCTGGATAAATACCTCTCCACCCGTGACAGTCAATGTAAACTGGACAGATTTAGAAACGGAGCCGCTAACACCTGTTATGTCGATAACATAGGTTCCAGGGCTGGTCTCTGTCGTCGCGGTGACTAGGAGCTTTGAACTGGCTGTTCCATCTGGAGGTGGAATAACTATGTTCGGGTCCAGCGTAGGTAAAATCTGGGGCGATGGCTTGGATGCATAAAGGGAAACGGGATCGTTGAAGCCGCCTACAGACGTGACATAGACAATGGCCATGTAACATTTATCGCACCAAGCCGCCAGTTTGTTGGAAGTGGGCGATAAGGATAGGCTGAAGTCTTTAAGCGTCGGTGTAGGAGTTGTTGCATGGCTGATAACCAATTTAGGTGGATAGACAGTAGTAGTTTCTGCATAGGCTGCTTGATTGAGTAATCCCAATGAAATTGCAATCAGTAACAATAAGAGAGGCATTCCTTTCAAACATCTTTTCAAGATCTACGCCCCCATTTAGCAATGTATGGATATGAATGCGCGTTCATACCCACATCCATATGTATTGACCATTCACAATATGAATTTTTCGAATCGATTTCCTCGGCGTTTCTAGGCTTTGTGACTAAGGCTGACTTGTGGTAGTCGAATGCCAGTGCTTCTGCTAGCTCGCTCAATTCAGGATAGCACCTTCAATCCAGCCTTATCATAGATCTGCTTCAACTTCTCAGGCGAATAGTCTGTGTAATGCCTAGCCAAAACACTTCTTGGAACCCATCCGCAGAAGCCATCTATGTATCAGTCTGGAACACCCAACTTAGTCATTTGTCTTTAAGGAGTCCATCTTAAGCGCTGTTTTCCATTCTCTATATAACAAGAGTCAAGCCCAAACCGTTTATCAATAAACGATGTTTGATTCAGACAGGGCTTCTCTCTCACTGCAGCACTATTCGGAAAGCGCATTTGTCTGCGCCAGTTGCGAGGCTTTCCATGACCTCGACTCTAACAGGTCCTTTGGCAACTTTCTTGAAGATGTATTCGAAGAAATTGGTGGAGCAGGCCGAGCATAGTTTAGGAGTCAATTCCACTATGTTTTCAGAAACTAGCGGACATACACACCGCCCATGCCGAAGCTCGTATAGAACGCTGTCACCTCTCCTCTTGACCTCTCTGACACCCGGATCCAACTCGTTCAACAACTTGATCCAAGAGTCCAAGTCATAAGATGCTGGGTCGTAGCCGTAAGAGTTCACCCAGCTTTTGGCGCAAGCTTCACCACAATTCTTCAGAATCCTCCTAGCTGTTTCTTCATCAACTTCAGATAGACCAGTCACCACTCCTCTTATCCATTCACGTTTCAGATGTTCACAAGCTGCAGTCTTCCACTTTTCAAGCATACTCATTCATCTCCCTATAACCTCGAACGAAGTTCTTCGGCTTCGGAAAGTCTTCACCTTCTACGTTGCTTCAATCTATCTTTGATGGCTCATATGTCTATTGTGCATGTCTAGATTCTTCTCTTGGATTCTGCAACCCATAGAGATATCACTTGATATCTTTAAATGACCGAAGGTCCTGTAGACTACTTGATTGGTCGTGAAGTTTCCCACTCGACTTCGGATAGCAGTCGCAGTCATTCTTCTAGCTATAGTGATTATTGCTCTCGCGGTCTATTTGGCAACGCCTCCCACTCCTACGCCTGACGTGTCTCCATATCTCGCTGAGTTCAGAAGTCGCCCTGAGCTGTTCCTATCTCACACAAAGATTCTTCATATACTGTTTCAGGATGAGTCGGGCAACCGCTTGGGAAACCTAACTAGCATATATGAAGTCAAAAGAGACGGTTACACGCTTTATTTGAACATAAACCACTCCTTCACTGGCGACTCTACCGTTCAGAATTTGACCTTCGGTTTCGGCGTGATATGGGTTGTCACTGAGGGAACGTTACCGGTGCCGATGCCGACTCCGATACCGGAAGACGTAACCCTCCGCAACGGGGAAAGCGAGATCTTCTATGGCAAAACGGCAAGCGGGCAGACAAAGAAGTCGGATGAGTTCGAGCAGAATTGGGAGTACGTTCAAATAAACATTCTCTCCGATATAGGTTACTTCCGGATTCAATTTTCAGATGAGCAGAATTGGGAGTCTGAAGAGAATGTTTATTTCCGCAACGGTAGCGTCGGTGGCGATCTATTCGCCCTTCTATACCTGAACAAAGTTGAAGTCGAAACAGAAACTATTCAAATCAAAACTGCGTGATTTACCAGAAGTGAGAAGATGAGAAGGAGAGTTCTAATCATTCTGGTCGTCGTTCTGATATGTGTAAATGTTCGAATAAATAGCGGATTCGCTGAGACAGAAGGGAAGTACAGAGTAGAACTCATTGTGCCGACCGCGGGATGGGTCTATCCAATTGAAGAGATGACCGCTCAGATCAGCACATTCCTCGACAAGACTAAGCCCCCGGAGCTGGGGCAGCCTCCTCCACCTCTCAGCCCTGAGGACTGGGTCTGCATAGGAAACGTAACGGTCAGATTTGAGGTTAAGGATGAGGCGGGAAATACGGTCGATCTTAACATTCCTCAAGGTCTAAAGACTAACGACAAGGGATGGTTGCAGATAAGCTTCAACGCACCTAGCAGAGAGGGAAAATATGCGATGACGGTGTTCGCCGTGATAGAAGGCGTCGAATGCTCCGACTCCGAGGAGTTCACGGTATCTGAAGAAGAACGGGTTGTGCCAACGGTGGTCCCAACTCCAACACCTACACTACAGCCTCTCACGGATCTAGTATTTGGGGCTCAACACTTCTACATCGCCCTTGTTGCCATACTCTCTATCGTAGCGGTCGTAGCCGCTATACTTGCCATAGGACGGAGAGATAAGATGAAGAGAAGAAATCAGGGAGGCTGAGATAGTGAGGAGGAAAGTTTTAGTCACTTTGGTCTTAGCGATTTTGGCTGTTTCTATTCTGCTCTATTTTTTTCAGGTCTCCAGCTGACATACGTCAAAGTTGCTGATTGGATAAAGGGCAATCAATATTTTACCTGGCGGCGTTGTGACGCCACATGCCTTTAGCTAAGCCTTCAAACGTAAGGTTTTTATCTATTTTAGTAATTTTAGTAACAAAGCAACGGCTAGAACGAGCGAGAGTAGTCATTTTTGCTGGTCTTCCTTAACCAGACTTCCGCGGCCGGCAACCGAGGAGAACCTAGCGTAAGAAAGACCAGCGCAACTATGTTGGTTTCTTGAGAAAATAAGCTTTGCATCAATAGTTGTGCGTTACCTGCAGTTCTTGGTTACACCCAATTCAAATGTTCGTGTAACCTCTGAATGTCGATGTATTTCTTAAGAGGGTTTGATGTCTGCAAAGCGTTAATCTATGATGTCTCCGCAGCGGACACAGTACTTAGCCCAATCAACCTCGTAAAAGTCTTCAGACTCGGTGATCACAAGCGTATTCCTCAACTTGTGGCCGATCCCACTGCAAACTCTCCCCAGCAAACTCACCTTCGAACACCTGCAGGGAACACTGATTTTTTAGGCCATCCGAGTATATAACAGTTTCCGTGTGGAACACATCTACACATCTACATCTACGCGAATCAAAATTTCAGCCATACCTGACCAAATTTCCAACGGCTTTGAGTGGGGTGTTAATGGAGGAGGATATCCAGTATGACCTCATCTCGCACTAGACCAAGGAAATCAAACTTAGCGAAAACATCCCAAGATTTTTCGATAGGGAGTATTGGGGCTAACGGGGTAAGGGTTTGAAGGCATGGGATGGGTAGTGAGGGCGAGGCGGATGGGAGGATTAACCGCGTAAAGAGGTCTGAAAGGGGTGGGTCAAGTCCGGTTCCATATTTGACATGGATAAGCGGGACCTATCCGAAGTCGTGGGAAAAGAGTACCTGTGTGCCACATAAAAACACTTAAGAACCCGAACGAACCTAACACTATGTGGCCGGCGACCGAGCAATGTTGCAGAATGATGGTCCGTGGGATCCACCAATCCGCAGCTGGCGAATACGCGCCAGCCTCGACCAGAAATTATTGCTGACGGTCAACTGGCAGCTCATGTACACATAACAAAGTAAAGGGTCCGTATCATGACTGCAATCAATCACTCGGTTTGCATAATGGGACTGGGAACAGTCGGTCTTCCGACAGCGACCTACTTCCAGAGTCGCGGGTGCAATGTCATTGGGTATGATGTCAGCCGAAGAGCAATGGTGAGAGCAAGGGATTGCATTCCGATTGGTGACATAAACGAGATTTCTTCTGACACAGAAGTTTTCGTCATTTGCGTTTCGACCACGCTCTTGGGCGATGAGCCAGATGTGTCGAGCGTAAAGGATGCATGTACAAGAATCTCGCAGAAGTTTCATCCAAAGCTAGTTTCGATCGAGAGCACTGTTCCAATTGGAACATGTAGAAGGATTTACGATTTGATTTTTGACGGTCAAGTGAACCTTGTCCATATCCCGCACCGGTATTGGCCGGAGGATCCTGTTAGACATGGAGTCGCGCAGCTTCGAGTTGCAGGAGCTATGAGCAGGGAGAGTATGATTGAAGCGAGAAACCTCTACAGTGATCTAGGCATTCCATTGCTTGAAGTAGAGCCTATTGAGATCGCAGAGATGACGAAGATCGCCGAGAATGCGTATCGTTATGTGCAGATATCATTCGCGGAAGAGCTGAGATTGATTTGTCAAAGAAATAACGTAGACTTCAACAAACTTCGGATCGCCTGTAATTCAAAATGGAACATAGAAATCCCAGAGGCGAGGTCGGGTATAGGTGGAACATGCCTCCCCAAAGATATCCGATACTTGATCAACGCAGCCAAGAACAGAGGTCTTGAACCAGACCTCTTGCTCTCTGCCATTCGCATGGACAAGAAGTATGTTGAAGGGATCATGAAGCCGTTGGTTTTCGTTTGACTAATACCGCGAACTTCATGTACATATCTTCTATCCTTTCGGTCACATTCTACAAGTTGTATACTGTTCAGCATTTCTCAAACGCAGATTTCTTCATGCTCTACGGCATAACCGTAACAGCTTACATTCTCTCTCGCTTCGCCCTTGCTGAACACTACAAGTACAAGACACCGATGAAAGAGTTCCTTCCAAAGGTCAGCGTCGTCATACCTGCCTATAACGAGGAAGAATTCATCGCCAAAACTGTCTTGCATCACGTGAAGTCCGATTACCCCAAAGATCGACTAGAAATCATAGTTGTGAATGATGGTTCAAGAGATCAAACCGCCAAAGAGGTTAGAAAGGTTATCGTTGAACATCCAGAAGTATCAATCCAACTTATTGACTTGTCGCAGAACCGTGGAAAACGGCATGCGTTAGCCGCAGGCATTAGGGCGGCTAAGGGTGATGTAATCGTTACTAACGACAGCGACAGCTTCGTCCATCGTGATGCCGTTCGAAAAATCGTCCAACCACTTCTGGAAGAAAGTGTAGGAGGAGTATCTGGCCACGCTGACGTCTACAATTGGAAAGACAACCTACTGACTCAGATCCAGTATATTCGTTATTTCGTGGCCTTTAGAGTGTACAAATCTGCCGAGTCAATATACGACTCTGTAGTGTGCCTGTCTGGTTGTCTGTCGGCTTACCGAAAATCTGTCCTAATGCAGTTCCTCGAAGAATGGGAGAACCAAAGATTCTTGGGCTCACCTTGCACATACGGCGATGACCGAAGCCTCACTACATTCATACTTCGAAGAGGTTTGAAGACCATCTACGAGGCCAGAGCAAAGACTGAGACAGTGGTTCCAACGACCATGAGTAAGTTCTGGAAACAACAGTTGCGCTGGAAGAAATCGTGGCTACGAGAAAGCTACTTCGTTGGGAGATTCATTTGGAGGAAGCATCCGATGATGGCGCTGAGCTTCTACTCCAATGTGTTCTTAACGATTTTCTCCTTCGTTATCGTGGTTCGCGTGTTCTTCATACTTCCGGCAACTCAATCGACGCTTCCAATTTTCTACATAATTGGCCTAGCGCTAGTTTCATTCGTCTACCTCGCTTACTGCAACAAACATGGAATCTATCAGGGCTGGTCTTTTCCCATCGTATGGAGCGTGCTATATGCGCTCATACTCGTCTGGCAAATTCCGCTCGCCCTTATTACACTCCGCGACGGCAGGTGGGGAACACGATAAAAGGCGCACTCGGCTCTTTTATGTTTCTACTGCTTGCGTTTTCAATGAGTCATGCGCTGTTCCCGGTTGGTGAACGTGCTGTAATAATCAGAATAGATGACGTGCAAGATTATGGTCAACCATCCTCGTATGCTCTGCCAGAGAAAATGGTGTTTCAATATCACATTTCCGAACGTATACCCGCACTTCTTTCAATAATAGCGTCAAGGTTTGGAAGTGACCCGCAACTGATCGATCAGATCCAAGAGGGTCTAAGGCTGGGCATCTTTACCATAGCCATTCACGGATGGCATCACCAACCGTTCACTAACCTCTCACAAGCTGAACAGATTAGTGAGATGCAGCGCGGAAAAAACCGGCTAGAAGCAGTTCTCGGCATCAACGTGTTGTCATTTGTCCCACCTTACGATAAGTTCAACGGCGCAACAATAGAGGCTCTGAAAAAAAATGGTCTAACCCTGATGTCCACGGCGACATACGAAGGCGACGTTCCAAGGGAAGAGAATGGAATTATGTTCATTCCGCAAACGGTGACAACAGCAGAAGTCGAATTTCGAACCGACAGTTGGATGCCTCTATCATTTGAATCGATAATCAAACAAATAGAGGAATCATGGAACAGTTACGGCGTTGCAGTCGTCGTCATACATCCAAGACAGTTCGTGGGAGCAGACGAAAAAGACAGATGGGGGACCTACATCCAGGTGATTCAATGGATAAGAGCAAATGAGGGAAAAATAATCCGCCCTGAACCGCCAAGTCCTAAGACAGGCAATCTCAATCCATTTCTCTTGTCAGTGGGACTGTTTTGTGGAATGGTTTCAACGCTCTTGATAGCTTTCAACTGGAGTGCCAAAAGAAAGAGTGGAAAGGGTCACCCCAAAGAAGAGCTGGCTTCATTAGCCTCTGCGCCCCCAACCCCTGTGCTCAAGTATTGTTCCGCGTGCGGAACTGCGATACCCAGTTCCGCAGCTTACTGTGACAAATGCGGCGAGAAGCAATAGGACCTGCCTTTCGGAGCTAAGGCCTTTCCAAGTTGGTACGGCAACGCGCTTCAAAAATGATTCTTGGTGAACAGAAAAAAGAGGGGATTTGCGGGGGACATCGCCACTCAGCGTTGTTAAATACTTATCTGTAAAGTTTTCAACTTATCCATCTAGTCTCAGCTACTTCCGTTTTCTGAAGAGCTTGTTGCCTTCAATGTCTGTGTCGTATTTGAATCCTGCCTCGATTAGCTTTCGAACTTATTCTGAGGGTTTTATCTCAGTGTCCACGATCTTTGTGGCTACGATTGTGGTTGTCGCGTTGGCGCACCGGCAACGGAATCCTTTAGGAGGTTTGTGTATTTACTTTATTTAGTTTATTTGGTTTAATTTATTAATGTCTGAGTGGCTTCTATAATCTTGAGGCAGGTTCTTGGGTTCCAAGGCTGATAGGCAGGAGGAATTTGACACAGCTTTTCTTGATGTTATTGACAACTGTTTGAGGCAGGTCTTCGGGGAGAAAACAAGCCAGGCTATTCTCCTACACTTCGAAAGGAACAAAGGGTTGAAGCGAGAGGAAATTCCGTGCAGGATTGAAGAGTTCAATTCCGGTCTGGCTGAGTTGATGGAGCGAGGCGCCCCTGTCTTGGAGAGAATGTTCATCAAGTTCCTGTGCTCCAAGCTCCAACTGGAATATGAGTCGAACCCGGAGCTCACGTTCACTGACCATGTTCAAAAGTTGAGGAAGAGGTTTGAAGGATGAAGGAGTGCGATTGTTGATGGGTAGCCCTGTGCCAGAAAAGGAACTGGAGGCTGAGCGGCGAAGGTTCTATTCCTTTCTAGATAGGCTGCCGATATCCGTCTATTTCCAAGCGCCGGACTATTCTATCCCTTTTGCCAACCGCTACTTCCAAGAGCGCTTCGGTAAGCTGAAGGAAGCTCCTTGCTACGAGATTCTTCACGGGCGTAAGGAACCCTGCGAGGAGTGCCCGACTTTCCGCGTCTTTGAGACAAAGAAGCCGCAAGAGTGGGAGTGGACGAGTGGGGATGGACGGATCTACCGTGTCTACGAGTCCCTCTACCCTGATATCGATGGCTCTCCGCTGGTGCTAGAACTGGCCGTCGATATCACCGAGCGTAAGCGGGCTGAGGAGAAAGCTCGGAAGCTTACGCAGTTCCTCGATCTCGTTATTGACAGCGCAAATGTATGGCTTAACGTGTTGGATGAGAAAGGTAATGTCGTGATCTGGAATAAGGCTGCGGAAGCGATCAGCGGCTACTCTCGCGATGAGGTCATTGGGCACGGCAAGATATGGGAATGGTTATACCCAGACGAGAAGTATCGGAAAGAGGTTACAGACAAGGCGACCTTAATCATACAGGGACGCGCAACGGATGTAGAGGATGAGACTATCATTCGAACAAAGAATGGGGAGGACAGAGTTATCTCATGGTATTCTCGAAACATCGTGGACGGGAAAGGTGTACCGATCGGGTCGGTTGCGCTTGGCCGTGACGTCACCGAACGCAAACGTTTGGAAGAAGAGTTAGGAAGGTCTAAGCAGTTCTTGGAGTCAGCTGTGGATAATATTCCAGATACCGTATTCATAAAGGATAGAAGTTTCAGATATACACTAGTTAACAAAGCTTGTTACGAGCTGCTCGGTAGATCTAGAAACGAGTTTCTCGGTAAGACTGACTACGACATCTTCCCCAAAGAGGAAGCTGACCTTTACAGGAAAACGGATATTGAAGTGTTTGAGAGGGGCTCCGCTGTCGATATGCCTGAAGTAAGCGTTACGGATGTAAGCGGCTCCACATATATACACCATGTTAAGAAAGCGCCCCTGAGAGATGTTAAAGGCAATGCAACTCACCTCATCGGCATAACAAGAGACGTTACAGAACGCAGACGGATGGAGGAGAAACTGATGGCTCTCCATAGCCATTCGATACAACTCAATACTGCCACTAGCATTGACGAAATAGTGAACCACACCCTCAATGCGATCGAGTTCACGCTCGGATTCGATCACGCAGCCTTCTCTACGGTCGAAGACGGATACACTCGCGTCAAGGAATCCAGAGGCATACCCATGTCTATCTCAGAGCTGCCTCTAGACGGACCAGGCGTGGTGGTCAAGGCCGCGAAGACCAAGAGGACTCTTAGGATCCTAGACGTTAGGAAAGAGGAGGCCTACGTAGACGGTAGACCTGTTACCACGCAAGGAGAGCCCCAGAGCATACTATCAGAGTTGGCGGTGCCTGTGCTTATAGAGGGCGAGGCCGTTGCTGTCCTGAACGTGGAGAGCAGTCTGCTCGAAGCCTTCAACGAAGCGGACCAGATGCTTCTAGAAACCTTGGCGATGCACGTCGCATCCGCACTCGGCCGCATGAGGCAAGTAGAGCGGCTTGAGCGAATGGTTGAGGAACGAACCCGGGAGCTCAGGGAGTCAGAGGCGAAATTTCGAGGACTGTACGATTCCATGATGGATGGAATCTTGGCTAACGACGTATCCGGCAGGATCTTCGAATGTAACAAAGCTTTCGAGAAGATGGTAGGTTATACGCTGGAGGAGCTTCGGCGGATGAAGTGGCAAGATTTTACCCCCAAACACTATTTGGAGTTGGAAGAAGGCATAATTAAAGAGGAAATGTTGAAGAGAGGACGCAGCGGCTACGTGGAGAAAGAGTATATGAGGAAAGACGGCTCGCTTGTCCCAGTCGAGGTATCGGCAACGGTGGTCAAGGGCACGGAAGGAAAGCCGGATATGATCTGGTGCGTAATCAGAGACATCACAGAGCGGAGGCGAGCGGGGGAACGTCTTCTAAGGGCAGAGAGGTTAGCTGCTGTCGGGGAGACGGCGGCTATGGTGGGTCACGACCTCCGCAACCCGTTAACAGGCATCGCCAGCGCCGCATACTACCTGAAAACGAAGTTAGCCTCTAAAATGGACGGGAAGACGAAAGAGATGCTGAAGCTTATTGAAAAAGATGTAGAATACTCGGATGGGATCATAAACGACCTTCTGGAATACTCAAAGGAAATACCGCTAGAGCTAACCGAGACCACGCCGAAATCAATAACAAAAGACGCATTATCTCTGGTTAAAGCTCCCAAAAAAATACGAATACTAGACTTAACCAAGAAGGAACCAAGGATAAAGGTTGATGCCCAGAAAATAGGAAGGGTCTTCGTAAACATTGTCAAGAACGCGGTTGAGGCCATGCCTGAAGGCGGCAAGCTTACAATCACAAGCAAGAGATCAAACGGCAACCTGGAAATCGTCTTCACTGACACTGGAACAGGCATTACTAAGGAAGCCATGGAAAAGATCTTCTCTCCTCTCTTCACCACTAAGGCGAAGGGAATAGGATTGGGCCTGCCTATCTCCAAACGCATAGTGGAAGCACACGGAGGCTCAATCTCTGTGAAGAGCAAGACTGGAAAGGGTGCAACATTCACAGTGAAACTTCCGATTGAACCTGGAATTGAAGGGGGTGAAAAGGCATGAGTAGACGTTTCAGAATCCTCGTCGTCGACGATGACGAGAGCGTTAGGAAAGGCCTGGCTGCAGTACTGAAACAGAAAGGCCATTCTGTTGACACGGCAGAGAGCGGAAAGGAAGCGATCAGAAAGTCCAAGGCTAAGTTCTACAATCTGGCTTTGATAGACATCCGCCTCCCGGACATGGAAGGAACAAAACTGTTGACCGCGATGAAGGAGACCGCTCCGAAGATGGTTAAGATAATAATCACCGGCTACCCCTCATTGCAGAACGCCATTGAAGCCGTCAATAAGGGCGCCGACGGCTACATAATCAAGCCAGTAAATATGGAAAGCCTTCTCAACATGATCAAAGAACACTTGAAGAAACAGCAAGAAGAAAGAAAATACAGCGAAGAAAAAGTCGCGGAGTTCGTCGAAACACGAGCTAGAGAGCTTAGCCATCCTCCTTGACCACGTTTCGCGGCTTCCAGAATCTCAGCCTCTTTCCCTGACCAGTCACATTCACCACATCCCAGCTAGGTTTGACCCGACCATCAGCTTCAGCTCGACAACTCGGGTTTTGTCTCAAGATCACAACCGCAACCAAGACACCTAAAGAATACACTGCAAGTTGTGAAGGCTAATGAGATTGAGAAGTTCATAAACGAAGGATGGGAACCTATGTCGGCTCTGCCTTGTGGAAGAGCAGTAATGAAGACTATGAGTTGGCGCTCGCGACTTCAGTTTCCTTGGAAAGAAGATTTTAGAATAGGCCGACTTTACTGAAATTGGAGAGAAATTGAAAAGGAAAAAGATAGGATTATTGATAGTCGTATTTGTAATTGGAATTGTTCTATCTTACACTTATATTCAACGGAAAGAGGAACAGCGTCGATTTCCAGAGCCGAGAGAGGAATTTGAAATTCAAGGTTTGACTTGGAGAACCATGATGTCTTCTATCCGGGACTGCAAAACGTATATCGAGGTTCTGCGATAATAATATCTAGTGAAAGTTTCTTCACTATTTTCATCAGGTGAATTATTTGGTTGAGCGTTTTTCAACAGGGATAGATGGTTTAGACCTGTTGATTGGGAGAAGTTATCCAAGCAGAGGTTTGATTCATGTTGCTGGTGGTTTGATGGAGGAGAAAGGCTTGAAGGAAAAAGTTCCTATGGCGAGTGGGCGCTTGGAGGACTCCAAGAAGGTGTCTGATAAGTTTGATTCAGCTGTTCAGGAAGCGGTTCACGAGGGACTTCTTGTTCTCGGTGAAATCGTTAGAAATGCGATCTATCAGCATATTGAGATGAAACATCAGCTCAAGCGCTGGGAGATCCCTAAGAGACTTCAAGTCTTCCATAAGGCTTTGGAGGGCATATTCGGTGCAGGGGCCAAGATTGTTGAGAAGCTGATCGCCAAGAGGCTTCACGGCAAGCTCGGCTTAAGCTTTGTAGAGCATGAAAGCTGGACACTGGTGGAATATGTTGACGATGCGAAGAAGCGTATGGGAGGGAGTTGAACAATGGAGAAGAGCGTGATCCTAGAGTTCGTTAAGCAGATGAAGGCTAAGGACCACGTGATCATGTTCTACTCGAAGCCTGAGGATAAGCGTCACGTCCTGTTCACCTACTTAAAGGCCGGATTGGATCAAGGTGAGGCAGCAGCCTATGTCGCCAGCGAGGAGAGTTCTGACCAGATTGGGAAGGCTATGAAACGGTTGGGTATTGGTGTGGACAGGTTTGAGAAGTCTGGAGCATTACACGTGATCGACTACAAGGATTGCTACATTATCGGAGGGAAGTTCAGCACATCAAAGACTATGGAATTCTGGAAGAAACTCTATGATGAATCCATAGCTAAGGGCTTCAAGGGTTTAAGAGTCGCAGGAGAGATGGCATGCTTCTTTGGTCACGGCATGGTGAAGGAACTCGTTGAGTATGAAAAGGCTTCGCACAGGGTGTTCGAACTACCCATGACAGCTATCTGCGCGTACGACACCGGTGTGGTGGCGAACGAAGGTAGAGGAGAGCTCTATCTCGACCTCATCAAAGCCCACAGCACCGTCATCTTTGCAGGCCCGGAAGCCGGCTTGGTGAAAAGTCTATGAGAACTCAGGGGAATCCGGAATTGAGCGCAGACAGAGTCCAAACTGGAATAGAAGGGTTCGACACCCTCATAGAAGGCGGGATTCCAAGCGGAAGCCTAGTTCTCTTGGCAGAGAATGCCGGTTCCAGCAAGACTATCTTCTCAGCCCAGCACCTGTATCATGGAGCATCAAAACTCGACGAGCCTGGACTCTGTCTCCTAAAGGTTCGGACACCGCAATCCAATGGGCAGGGAGGTTCGCGTACTACGTCGGCGCAAATTACTTCCTCATCGCTGTCTTAACTACCATTAGAGGCGCGTGCCGAGGCAACTTAGTCCTAGAGAAGTATTCTCTTAGGAGATGGCTAGGCTAGTTGAAGAGCGATTTCTTCGAAGATGCCGTGTCCATGGGCTTCGATGAGCGATATGAGTTCCTCTGGCTGGAGTCTCGGAGTCTCATATAGGCATAATGCACAAACCGTTGGCGGAATTTTCTGTCCAAGCTTTCTCTCGTAAACTAGAAGTTCAGATATCTTTGCATTATCGAAGAAGGCATCCATCTCGGTCGCTGCCTGAATCCCTCTGTAACCCTCCTTCATCTTCTCCTTAGCCAAATCCAGCCAATTGCCTATTATCACATCTGCGGATGCTCTTCCTCGGCGCAGATACCATTCTTCACCGCTCATAATCGTGAAAGCACCTTTCTCCTCCAGTTCTTCGATGTACACGTCGCTTTCTCTCAACTCCTTAGCCTCTCGATCCATTCTACGCTCAGAGGCCAAGTAGATCACTGCCAAGTCTCTGAGTAAGCCGGTCCTTAAGAATGGGAGAGAAACAGCCCGTTTGACATTTTCATCTTCATAGAAGAGAGTCGCATGGTCGCCGAGTCTCAGCGTCTCAACATACCTGATAGGGTTAAACTGCTTCGTAACCTTAAGGTCCAAGGAACGTTTCGTGAAGTCTGAACGGGCTTGGATGAACCATCCGTGAATCAATCGCCCTTCATCGGTTAGCCGATAAACCTTCCTGTCAGGATCATGTTCAACAATATTCTTCATTCTTCTCAAGTGATAGCCGAGCTTACCGTGATCCGCTACGCAAATAGTGCTCAGCTCGACAAACGGGTGCTCTTTTTCCCAAAGAAACTCCAAGACTTTTCTTCGTATGGTATGCCTCAAGACGGAGAGGGACTTCTCGAAGAACTCCTCGAAGCGGACCATAAACACCAATAAGATATTCTGGTCGTTCCTTCTTAGAAATCGTTTTGGTGAAGCAGTGTTCACTAGGCGACGTGATATTCCACATGAATGAATTGACTGCGTTCAGGCCAAACATATTTATGGAAAGATTTGATCGATATCTGGTAGCGAAAAAGGGCGCAACGGACGTCTTCAACCTACGAGGTGGAGAAAGACTGTTCAAGGTTCCGGCTTGGGTCAAGGCCAGAGCGTTGAGGGAACTCTCTGAGGAGCTAGAGGAGTACTTCTCGGAAGAACTCAGCGGGGCCGACATGGTTTCGATGGAGAGAATGAGCTCTTAAAGCTGGGCTTGGGATCGGAGCAGCAGTTTTCTATCATCTGGCTAACGCAATAAGCGAGGGATGTTCGAGTTTCGTCACAGTTGATGAGAAGCAACTCTTGAGAAATGAGACTAGGGAGGCGCTTAGAAAACATATCGAGATATTGGGGCCTCAAGAGGCTGTTCAGAGACTGCGAGAGTGACAAACTCCTTGTAACCGAGCAACTCCATAAGCCCACGCTCATTCATGTTTGGAGCAAGTCGCCGGCTTTCAATCCTGTTCCTGTCAAGGGAATAACTGCTTTCGTCTCTTTATCGATCTTGCCTTCTCTCTTCCAACGTTTCCATGCTGCGTGCGCGACTGCTGAGCTGGGTTCGACGTGGAAGCCTAGTCGAGCAAGCTCTTTGACGGATTTGAGAATCTCATAGTCTTCAACCACTTCGCAATCCCCATTCCATCTTCTGAGCAGCTCAAGCATTTCGTCTTTCCGCGTTGGCTCGGTGCTTATCAGAGCGTCCGCCACGGTGTCAAGCCTTTCAGGTGGGCTGTAGCTCAAGCCCTTGAACGCATGGTATATCGGTGAGACTTGGAGCGACTGAACAGCGACGATCTTCGGAATCGACTCGATAACATCCGACTCGACTAGATGTATGAAGCTCTTGTATAAGCCTATCAAGAGGCTTCCTGCTGAGGTTGGACAGAAGACCATGTCAGGCGCCTCCCAGTTCAAGGATTCTGCGATTTCGTACGCCATAGTCTTCGTTCCTTCAGTGAAATAGGGGTTCCAGATGTGGCTTGCGTAGAACGCGTCCTTAGCTTCAGCTTCAGTCGCGCTAGATAGCTCCCTCCTAGTTCCAGCGATCTTCCTAACCTTTGCGCCGTAAGCCTCGATCTGAGCGAGCTTCACCGCTTGCACCCTCTCCGGAACAAAGATCTCGCATTGAAGCCCTGCGCGCGCACAGTAAGCAGCTATTGAAGCACCAGCGTTGCCCGAGGAATCTTCTATAGCCTTCTTTAATCCTAAGCGTTTAGCTGCTCCAACCGCGTAAGAGACCAGAACTGTTGAACCTCTATCCTTGAATGAACCTGTCGGGTTGACATACTCTAACTTCACGAGAACGTTCGGCTCTTCGCGCTCAAGTTGAAGTAGAGGCGTTCCTCCCTCGCCTAGGCTTGTGAAATCCGTTATAGGTGTCTCCGGAAGATATGCTCTGAATCGCCAGACGCTTCTGTCTCCTCCTATGATAAGCTTCTTGTCGAATCGCTCCTCTTGCTTCGATTCGAAGGGGCCTCCGCAAACGCATCTCCACTCAGCTTCATTCTGCTTGGGTCTCCTGCATTTCGTACAATAGATTTCGAACAATTTTATAGCCCTACCCAATTGGAGATTGAACGACGATGCTTTTATCGTCTTCTTGCCCATTTAGAGAAGGCTTTTCATCGTCTGCTATCTTTCTTCAATCTTCTAGTAACGGTCTGGATAAGGTCGTCTTATCAGGCACTTTTTTCCAATGTCTCTCTGATCTTCTTCAGTTCCTCCAAGATCTGAGCATTCAAATCTTCAGCTTCTGCTTCCACTGCGACTGGTCTCGTCTTTCTAACGTAGTTCATTATCAAGTCTTTGACTTCCTCGAAGTTCTTCACCCCGAAGATCTCTCCTTCTGCTGCTCTCGATCCTGAGCTCTTTACCCCTGAGAATCCCGCTGTCTGGATCGAGACTGTTCCAAGCTTGAAGTGCCTTGCGATTGGGCCTTGCAATATCTCGACGTTCGTGATCCGATTGTAGGGGATGTAGCTCTTCTTTTTCCACCAGACTCCTCTTTGAACTACTATCTCGCTTCTTGTCAGCAGAAACGATATCGACGCTTGGTATTTCTGTATCCAGTACGCAGTGAACGCCGTATCCACAATAGTAGGGAAAAGAAGAGACATCGCTAGAATGACTGCATAAGACAAATCGAGCGCAAGAAACCCGTATATAACGACAGGGATAATCCACGACAAGAAGAATAGCGACACAGCCAATACCAAGTATGTATCATACAGCTTCTTCAAGTCCGGGTGCGAACCGAACGTCTCATCCAATTTCATCACCGTCATCTTCAACTCACTCCTCTTAGGAATATAGCAGTACTATAGGATTTGACCTTTCTCAGATGAGAGTGCACTGGCCTGAGTATTTCCATTTTGGAAGCATATGGCGCCGGGAGAGGGATTTGAACCCTCGCGGCCCATGAAGGGCCACAGGCTAACTCTCACCAGACTCAAGGCCTGCGCCACTAGACCTCCTCTCCACGAAGAGTTAGTCCACTCGGCCCGCGGGATGAAGGATACACGTCCTCGCATAATCCCGGCAGTTGTTCCCGGCATCAGTCAACAGCTTATTCGATTGAGCCCATCTTAAAATCTTTACTCGCTTCCAAAGTTAGGGAATGGATTTGGGGGACTGAAGGCGAAGTCAAGTCTACGCTTTTATGCATCTCTCCAAGATACCTGTAGTCTTCAATCTTTGAATAGTCTCGTCATACTTTTCCTTGCTGGAAAGCAGTTCGTTGAGCATCGCCTCTTGAACATGCGCTTCAGCTCTCACTTTGACATCGAACTCCCTGCTGAATCTTTTCTCAAGGGCATACTTGATCAAGACGCCTATGATCCCGCCCATAGGGCAGTAAGGTGTGGTCGGCGTAAACTCGATTCTAATCTTGTCACCGTCAAAAGAGATGTCCTTCTCTTCAACTATCTTCAATTCCACAACAGATAGAGGATACTCGGGATCGAATACCTTCTTTAACGCTTCAAGAATCTCGGTCTTCTCCATTCAGCAAACCCCATGCTCGAAACGGTTTCATATACCGTATAGACTTGCAGTATATCAACATGCTTCCGACCAAAACTTAACAAACAAGAAGAAAAGAAAAGAGAGATTGGACCACAAATGAAGCGGTACGAATTCCTAGAACATGTGAGCGACGCGTTTATAGCCGCGTATGGGAAGACTCTGGAAGAAGCCTTCCAGAACGCAGCGGAAGCCATGTTCCAAACGATGATAGAGACAAGGACAGTGGCACTCAGACTGGAAGAGACAGTGACAGCGGAAGGCCGTGATCGAGAAGCGCTACTCTACAACTGGCTGGAGACCCTGCTTCTCAAATTCGATATGGAGGGTAAAGTGTACAGCAAATTCGAAGTAGAAAAGATAGAAAAGAGGAATAGCGAGTTCGCATTGAAAGCGAAGATCCGAGGCGAGCCGTACGATGCCAAGAAGCATGAACCGAAAGTAGAGGTGAAAGCAGTGACATATCATCAAATGGAGATTAAAGAGCAGAAGGGGGGCTACGAGCTCAAATTCATTCTTGACCTATGAGCATAAGCCTTATCGAAAACGATTAGGTAACAAAACGGCGGGAGACCTTGCCGACGCCACAGGACCAGTTGCTAGACCTCATTCTGAATAGATATCTAGTCTACGCCGCGATAGGCCTAGTACTCATATACATTCTAAGACGAGCTGCAATCTACCTTAAGAGAAAAACCAAGACGAGAAGAGAGGGCTTCTTAATATATCCAAAAGCTTTCTTCAACCTAGGCCCGAATGAGAAGAAGCTCACTGAATTGGAAAACCGATCTCCTTGACCAGTACCTCAGGAATAATATTTCTCTTGCCGAGCTTGCGCAATTGAACGAAACCGAGTCTCTCCAGAACCTTCAAGTCGCTATAAACATTCTTCACACTACGCTTGACCCTTCTAGCAAGTTCATTAATAGATTCAACTCTCAAAGATGCTAGAGCGACCAGAAGCTCAACCCTCTTGTGGGTCAAGAGCCTCTCGAAATCCTTATCGCGCAAGTCAATAACTTCATCAGAAGCATAGTCTAGCTCACCACTCTCCACATAGCCCTCGTAGGCGTGGACAAGATCAGCCCACTCAACATATTCACCGAACAATCCCGGATCTAGTCTTCCCTCGATGAACTTTTTCTCAAACTCAAGGAATGATGTTCCGAGCTTTGACTCAAACTTCTTCATTCGCTCAACGACTTCATCTAGGCTCAAACGCCTAACAACTCTGAGAAGCATGAGAGCACCGGCGATGTCTATTGGTTTCCAAACCAATGAAACTTAAATCGTAAATCTCACACTAATACCTTCCGGTTAAGAAGGTAACAAGAGATGAGCGAAGAAGAAAGACTCAGAGGAAGCTCAGAAAGAGTCCCAATCAAACGAATAGACAAATACATCTGGGAGATCCCAAAAGGCTACAAGCCAGGGATGCGCGTACCGGGCAGAATCTACGCGGACGAAACGCTCCTCGAGAAGATGAAGTCGGATCTAACGATTGAGCAATGCGCGAACGTGGCACATCTACCCGGCATATACAAATGGTCGATAACCCTACCGGACGGACATGAAGGATACGGCTTCCCGATAGGAGGGGTAGCCGCGACAGACTACGAACAGGGGGTCCTAAGCCCAGGCGGCGTAGGCTATGACATCAACTGCCTCACCGGAGATTCACTAGTCATTACTGAACTAGGCTACCGTCTTCCCATACGCGACATGGAGCGGTTATGGCAACGGGAGACTGTCAGATGCGTCGGATCAAGATCCCTCAAGTCAGCGCGCATTGCCGCATTCCTCAGACAACCCAATGACAAACGTGCTTATCGCATTCGAACCGAGCTACGCTACGAAATAATCGCCACTGAAGATCATCCATTTCTGACCCCAATGGGAATGATTCCGCTATCGAAGCTGCAACTCAAGGAGAGAGTTGCAGTTCACGGGTTTGAGGGCGTTCCATACGAGGCGCCGGCGGATTTCGCGGTCATATCCGAGCGCCTGATACTTCAGCTCCGAATCCACACAAATAATCAAGCGATAGCCGAGGAGCTTCGTGTAAGGGGTCTCTTACCCTTGCGCTCTACTTCGCCGAAGCTTCCCTACCTCCTCAAGATTTTCGGATACCTCTTGGGCGACGGGTCCCTCATATTCACGCGAAAGAGCGTGGACCTATGGTTCTGGGGAAAGCCCGAAGATCTGGAAAATATCCGTGAAGACATCCGCAGATTAGGATACTCAGCAAGTCAGGTCTATTCGAGGACGAGAGCTGCCCGAGTGACTTCACGCTACGGGAGCAAACGTTTTCAAAGTACTGAGTATGGCTTCCACGTTCACGCTCGCAGCCTAGCCGCGCTCCTAGTAGCGTTGGGCACTCCGATCGGAGCCAAGGCGAAGCAGAATTATCGTCTGCCAAGGTGGATCTTTCGGCTTCCGCTTTGGCAGAAGCGATTGTTCCTAGGGGCTTTCTTCGGGGCGGAACTCTCCACGCCGGCACCAGTAAGCGGGCACCCGAAAACTATCGCTTCGCCACTGCTCACGCAGAGCAAGCACACGGGTGCCATCGCGGGAGGACTGGCTTTCATTCGGCAGATACGCCGAATGCTTTCAGAGTTTGGCGTGAAATGCAATTCGATCACTATCGACCGTGAGACGAACATAACGCGAGCAGGAACAATATCATCACGCATTCGCCTGCAGATTTCGGAGTCGCCGGAGAATCTGATCCGATTCTGGGGAACCGTAGGATTCGAGTACAATCAGCAGAAGGCTCACCTTGGCGCGGTGGCGGTCAACTACCTGAAAATGAAGAAGCTAGTAGTTCAAGTGAGAGAGCAGATTGCTGCGACAGCAATGCATCTCCGCGGCTCCGGTCTATCCAAGACTGAGATCTTTGAACACCTGCGAGGCACAGCGGTCAACGAACGTTTCTTAGAGCGCTCCATCTACGAGTCCCGTAGAACCTCACCCCTGATTCCCGAAGATTTCCCAACCTTTGAAGAGTACGCGAAACAGGCAACAGCAGGCATAGGAAGATCAGGCAGCGTTTGGGACGAAATTGTCGCTATCGAACCAGTGCAGCTTGATGAGTCCGTTTACGACTTCACTGTAGCTGATGCGGGGCACAATTTCATTGCCAACGGATTTGTCGTCTCCAACTGTGGGGTCCGTCTGCTGAAGACCAACCTTAAGGAAGAGGATGTCCGCCCTGTTCTATCGAGACTTCTTGATATACTATTCAATTTAATCCCTTCAGGTCTGGGAAGCCGAGGCCAAATCAGAGTCAGCCAGATTGAGCTCGACAAGGTGGTCTCAGATGGAGTTGACTGGGCGATCTCCAGAGGCTACGGATGGTCAGAGGACTCAGAGACATGCGAAGAGAATGGATGTATGGGAGAAGCGGATCCATCGAAAGTGTCTTCAACAGCCAAGAATAGGGGTTCACCGCAGCTCGGGAGTCTTGGAAGCGGAAACCACTTCCTAGAGATAGAGAAAGTAGACAAGATCTTAAACCCAGTCGCAGCGAAACGTTTCGGAATCGAATATGAAGGGCAAGTACTGGTCTTTATTCACACAGGGAGCAGAGGCTTCGGACATCAAGTCTGCAGCGACTATCTGAGGGTTATGGAGAGAGCTGTTCACAAATACAATATATCGCTTCCGGACCGTGAACTTGCATGTGCACCAACGAACAGTATAGAGGCAGAGGACTACTTTCCAGCAATGGCAGCAGCATGCAACTACGCATGGGCGAACAGACAGATGATAACGCATTGGACCCGCCAAGCCTTCGAGAAGATCTACGGGAGTTCAGCAGACTCGCTTGGAATGAATCTCATATACGATGTGGCTCACAACATCGCGAAGGTTGAGGAGCATGAAGTGGATGGAGGAAGAAGAAAAGTCTACATCCATAGAAAAGGTGCAACGAGAGCGTTCCCTCCAGGCCATTCAGCGGTTCCAGCGGAATACAGAGAGATAGGGCAGCCTGTACTTATCCCGGGCAGTATGGGAACGAGTTCATGGGTTCTCCTAGGAACGCCGAGAGCTATGGAGATAAGCTTCGGCTCGACAGCGCACGGTGCAGGACGGTATCTCAGTAGGTCCGCTGCAAAAAGAAAATTCTGGGGGAGCGATGTCAAACGTGAACTTGAGCAGAAAGGAATCTCGGTTCGAGCTGCAAGCATGGCAGTCGTTAGTGAAGAAGCCCCAGGCGCATACAAGGATGTTGATCGTGTCGCGGAAGTCAGCCATGAACTTGGAATCGCCACGAGAGTGGCTCGCCTCGTTCCAATCGGAGTGAGTAAGGGATAATCAAATGTTAAAGCTGTCTGAGTCTCTTCTCTAGCCTGACCTTGAACCTCGATCTCCCGTCTATTCTTTTCTTCAGTTTCTCAATCGATTTGATAGGTGTAGGATCGAAACCTCTAGCGACCGCCAGATAGAACGATACAAAGTCTCCAAAATAGACGCCTGAGAGCAGTCGTCCCAGCTTGGTCTCTCCTTCAAGCAGAACCTGCTTAACTTCCGAAACGCCGGCTTCATTCAGAAGCTTCTTCATCTCTTCAAATCCAACGCATTCACTCTTAGTCTCCTCGGTATCTCTAATGAAGACGATTGAGAAAGGCATACTTGCCTCCTCAGCGGCGTCAAGTCGCTTCCAACCCTCAATCTCATTGTGAATAGCCTCTGGGAGAAGCTCGAACTTGGAGGGCACCTTACTATTCTCATTGAATTGATTCTTCATCCTCCTCGCAACGCCACTCGCGCGCGCTGAAGAATATATCACTGGAAACTTTCCCAATAGATCAATAGCGAACTGTTTCGCTCTATTATTCTGAAGAGGATTCTCAGCCCGGATTTCCTTTCTAATTTCACTCAGCTGGCGTGAGGCAAGCTTGATTTCCTTTTGAATACTCTTCATCAATCCACTTCTCCAAATAATATGTGCGGTGGATGTGAGTAAGTGTGGCAGAGCAGCCCGGGGAACGAGTCCAGACCGTACTTTAACCGTGGGAATGCCCAACTTCTCGCTTATCCTCTCAAGTTGACCTCCAGACGTCACTGAGGAGACTTTGCATCTTCTTTCACAGGCTTCTATGACTTGACTCAATGTTTCTTGACTATTGCCTGAGTAGCTGACAGCTATCACGAGAGTTCTGCGATCGGCATAAGACGGTAGAGTGGAATCCCTGCATATCTCCAGTGGAATCGCCATTTGATCTTCAATCCAGTTTCGAATCAAGTCGCCTTGAATGGCTGATCCTCCAACCGCAGCTACTACGATATTGTTTATCTTCCTTCCGTCGATCTTCCGAATCTTGGATTGCTCAACAACACTCAAAGCTTCCAGCAGTTGCTCAGGAAAGGTCTCTATTACTCTCAGCATATTCGACTTGTCTATGCTGTGGATGTACTCCAAATCATCCAATATTGTCATTAGTCTCTCGAGTATCACTACTCGACATAGATCCATGTAAAGCTTATCAACTGAGAATAACATGTGACGCTAAGAGAGAATCTTTATTTGCCTATACTTGGTGAACGAGTTGGCAGAGTATCCGCCTCGCAGACCTAAAAGGACCAGCGTAGCTATTCCTGCCTCTCTAGTCGCGGATACACCCCACCTTAGAGAGAAGACATACAAGATAGGTCTCGTCGGAAGAGCTTGCGCCATATTCAGAGTTGAGCACATCTTAATCTATCCAGACATACCTCAAATCAATCAGGCAAAAGACGCGAAACTGATATACGCAATCTTGACCTACATGGAGACCCCTCAATACCTCCGCAAACACTTGGTGAGACTCGACCCTAATCTCCGGTATGCTGGAATACTCCCACCGATCAGGACGCCGCATCACCCACTCCAAAAACCTGCATCTCAGCTGAAAACTGGAGAGATCCGTGACGGAGTCGTAGTTGAGGCTGGTAGAGATACCTCGCTAGTATACCTTGGAATCGACAAGTTAGCAACAGTTCCAACCAAACTTACAAGAGGATCGAGAGTCACTATCAAAGTCGAGAAGATTCAGGACAGGATTGAGTGTACAATCGTTCCTAAGCAAGAGATAAGCATATATTGGGGGTATAATGTTACTGTTTCGAATCTTCCACTTGGAGAGACGATCAAAGAAGGAAGATTCGATCTGGTAATCGCCACATCAAGATATGGAAGAGACATTGGCGAGTTGCTGCAAGAATTGAAGAAGGCTTGGATCGACTCGACGAATGCGTTAATCGCATTCGGTGCTCCTAAGAAAGGCTTACGAGAGATACTCGCCCAAGAGAATCTCAAGATAGAGGATGTAGCCGACTTCAATCTTAACACCGTTCCAGTTCAAGCTGTGGAGACAGTGCGGACTGAAGAAGCAGTTCTCGCGTCACTGGCGATAATTAACCTTCTCGGCTGAAGGTGTGGAGGCATGGGCCGCAGAAAGAAACATGCTCCTAAACGGGGTTCGCTCGCCTACCTTCCAAAGGTACGCGCAAGACGTATGGTCGCGAGGATCAGAGAATGGCCAACTTTTGAAGGGAAGCCGACGCTTCTAGCCTTTGCTGGTTATAAAGCCGGGATGACCCATGTCGTCGCGTTAGACAATGAGCAGGGGTCACTCACCTACGGGAAGGAAATCTCAATTCCTGTCACAGTCGTGGAAACTCCTCCGATGATCGCTTGCGGGATTAGAGCATACATGAATTCTGGAGGAGCTCTCCAAACCTTAACTGAGGCTTGGATGGAGAGCCCTCCGAAAGATTTGGACAGAGTGTTCACAATTCCTGAGAAGTTCAAGACAGAGGAGTCGTTGAAAAGGATCGAAGACTCCCTAGGCAAAGTTGCTGAGTTTCGTATGCTACTTGCGGCCCAGCCTAGATTGACAGGATCTGGAAAGAAGAAGCCGGAGCTTATCGAGGTCAAGGTGGGCGGAGGAACCATTAAGGAACAGTTTGATTACGCAAAGACCATCCTAGGGAAGGAAGTTGGATTCTCCGACGCTTTTCAAGAGGGCCACTGGGTAGATGTTGCAGCAGTAACGAAAGGCAAAGGGATACAGGGACCTGTTAAACGTTGGGGAGTTCGAATTCTCTCTCACAAGTCTAGGAAGACCCATAGAGGCGTAGGCTCGATAGGCGCTTGGACTCCTCACTACGTCATGTACTCTGTGCCTAGAGCCGGTCAGACCGGTCTCTTTCAACGAACTGAATACAATAAGCAGATAATGAAGATCGGCGAGAGCGGAGTTGAGGCGACGCCTAAAGGCGGCTTCATCCGGTATGGAGTTGTCAACAGTCACTATGTTATGCTGAAAGGAAGCGTTCCAGGCCCGACGAAACGTTTGATAACCATCCGCCGCGCGTTGAGAGGCTCTCGGCTACCTACAGCGGTTCCAGCGATCCAGTACACAAGCCTAGAATCCAGTCAAGCAGACTGAATAGGAGATGGATAAGTTGAAGGAACGATCTGTAGACGTTTACGGCGTAGACGGAAAACCTGCAAGTAGCATTCAACTCCCCGCAATCTTCAAGACAGATTTTCGACCTGACCTCATAAGGCGAGCGGTAGTGGCTATTCA
>Ga0315314_1000973_pt1 | contig 27599 bp, 31 predicted proteins | sample TDP9_MG_FD_203631 | JGI IMG/M metagenome (GOLD analysis project Ga0315314, IMG submission 203631) | Freshwater sediment microbial communities from Lake Towuti, South Sulawesi, Indonesia - TDP9 | ecosystem: Environmental > Aquatic > Freshwater > Lake > Sediment | place: Indonesia: South Sulawesi... | reverse complement strand
TTCTCATAGACGCTGAACCCGGCTCAATTTGGCAGGTTGCTGAAGCAGCAATGAAAATCAAAGGCGTCAAGAAAGCAAACGCAGTAACAGGGCAGTATGACACGGTGGCTTCCGTGGAATTTCTGAAAATGGACGACCTTGGGAAAATTCTGGAGAAAATCCAACACGTGAAGGGCGTGCGCAACACACAGACATTGATTGTCATACCACCTACCATCAGAAAGTAAAACGCAATCCAAACTCATCGTCCGCTCCTTTTTCTGTTCACAGAATATGTGTTTAGAAAGATTTTTAATGTTGCACATCTTGAGTTGACGCTTCCAGCCGCAGAGATGACAGCTTGAAACCATACGTCATTCAATTTCTATCCAGCGTCGCGTTATCCGCTTCTCTGCTCTTCATTCCCAATTTAACCAGAGACTTGGGCGGCACGGACAGCCAAATCGGAATCGCTGTTGCAGCCTACGCATTAGCCATGTTCATTTCATCATACTTGTTCGGACGCTTATCTGACATCTACAGCAGACGACTCTTCATAAGTCTAGGTCTAGCACTTAGCGCCGTGACTTTTTTCATACAGACTTTGGCAGACCCGAATTTCATATTTCCTCTTCTTGCAGACCCTTCACTACTGGCGTTTGTTCGAGCCTTGGCTGGCTTCTCTCTGGGTGTTTTTCCCGCTGCTTTAATGGTATACGTCTATGATTCTGCAGGCCCGCTTGGAAGATTCGCGTCTTTTGGCGCTTTAGGCTGGGCTGTTGGAACGTTCGCAGCTGGCATCATAGCAGAAGCCACTTCATACTACGGCATATTCGTCATGGCTTCGCTTTGCTTCTGGATAGCCTTCGCCTTGTCGTTGACTATGAAACAGGTGGATGGACCCAGACTTGAGGTGCCCTTTTTTCCAAGGCAGTTGTTGAAGCGTAACTGGCGCGTGTATGTTGCTTATCTGCTTAGGCACACTGGCGCCAACATCATCTGGGTCATTTACCCACTCTACATTGTAAGTCTAGGAGGTGACAAGTTCTGGGTCGGCGTCATATACACGGTCAATACGGCTACCCAATTCATTGTGATGCTTTTCCTCGATCGGTTTAAGGATGAACGATTGATTAAGGCGGGTCTGCTGCTGGCGACGACGACTTTCTTCTCATTCACTTTGGCTCAGAATTTTCTGCATCTTCTTCCAATTCAAGTTCTTCTTGCCTGTTCGTGGGCGTGTATGTACGTGGGCTCGCTGCTTTATCTCATGAAAAACAATGTTGAAAAGGCAACGTCATCGGGCATATTGAGCTCAGTGATAAACATCTCGCAGGTGTTCGGAGCGCTCATAGGTGGCGCGATTTCTCAGTTTTTTGGCAACTTTAGAGCGACAATGTATCTTGCGACGATCATGACCATTGCAGGATTTGTCTTGTTCAGCGTGGGCAGAATAAACGACTGAAAACAGATCTGCTGAAAAGCTTCTATTTATGCCCTGAACCACTTGAATATCAGATACCGAATTTTCTCTGCCTCTGGATCAGGCACGGCAATAATAAAACGCTTCCGCACTGTGGTTGCAAGTCTGCCAGCCTTCACAATCTCGGTTGCAGTCACTTCGTCTGTTGCCCTTTTCACTGAAACCATGAACGGCGCGTGTTCAATGCCAGGACCACGCTTGTACACCGCGAAGTCGCAGCCGAATTTTATTCCAGGCGTCACAATCAAGCCGTGGTCTCTCAAGTCGCGGTAGACAGCGTATTTCTGGTCGAACTCTTCATAGAGTTTACGCGCTCTCTGCCTCAGCTTTGCCACGCTGACCTTTGTCTTTTTGTGGGCGCCCTCAGTGACGGCTAGCATTTCGTTTTCTGCTAGGTACAAGCCTTCCATGAGGTCTAAGATGAGTGGCACGTTGAACTCCATGATTTTTGGCTTCGGAATACCCATCGGTTTGCCGTAGTAGCCTTGCCTATAGAGCTCGGAGCCTTTAGCTGTGTCCCACACAACTAGGAAGTTTTCGATGAATTCGGCTTGAATTTTCCCAGGCATCTCTCTCAAAGTCGCCTTAAACTTATAGGGTGAATGCTAGAATGCGGGCTGCGTTCGAAGCGTCTTCAGCCTTGTCTGCTATGTCTTCCATGAGCTGTAGGATATCTCTGAGCAGAAGCAACGCGGGGATTTCGATTTGGCTGCTCAGGACTTTAACTTCTAGGTCTCGGTACAAGTCGTCTACAACTCTTTCCGCAACCTCAACATCACGGGCTTTTTCCGCAGCTTTTGCTGCGCCATAATTGAGCGTCATTGTGGTTTCTCTTAGCTTGGACACTGTTTCAAACGTTGCTTCAGACAGCTTGCACAGTCCTTTTTTCACGTCTGCGGGCACTTTCCAGCCTCGCTCTAAGGTTTCTAAGAGTCGAAAGGCGATGCCCTCGCAGAAGTCAGCAATCTCGCTCACGAGGCTGGTGAAACGTAAGAAGTCTTCTCGGCTGATGAGGATGGCGCCTATCTCAGCCAGTTCCTCTGCAAGCCCTCGCCTAGCGATGTCAACCTCTTCCTCTGCCTTCCTCGTTTCGGCATGCAGCTGTTTTACTGAAGCTTTGTTACCTTTAGCGAAGTCGTCGCAGAGTTGGGGCACCTTGCGTGCGATTTCAACAACCTTTCGCAGGTGATCTTGGCACAGGGTTAGGGCTCTACGTTTCACGCGCTCTTCTGTCTCAACCGGAAAGACCATAAACGGTTTCCCACCGTACAATAAACTACGGCTAACTTTAGACCTATGATTGCAGTGAAGCCTTATTAATATTATAGGAAATATCGACTAGAACTACGATCAGAAGTGTCAAGGGTTACGCCTCGATGATCAAAGCTATACTATTCGATCTGGGAAACACCCTAGTCTATTCGCATCCAGAGCAGACCTTCCAGAAAATCCTGTCTCAGCAAGGTGTCACCAAATCCCTCGATGAAGTAAGAGCTGCCCTCATCCGAGGAAACAAGGAATTCGACATCGACAGCCACATAGGACTTTCAGTACACGAATTCTACACGAAATGGAACATTGTCCAACTGAAGCATCTTGGGCTTAAGGGTTCCAAAGCAAGGAAGCTTGCTGAAAGCATACACACTCAATGGTGGAAGTTCGCAGAGTTTTATGCTTTCCCGGAAGTGAAAGACACTTTGCAGAGGCTCAAGCAAGAAGGTTTGAAGTTAGGAGTAGTCACTGGAGGATTTGAAGAAGACATTGAAATGATACTGCCGAGGACGGGGCTGGACAGATTCTTCGACGTTAAGGTTGGCGCGAACACCATTGGAAAAAGGAAGCCTGATCCAGAGGCTTTCAGATACGCGCTTAAGCAGCTCGGCATAAAACCTCGTGAAGCCATCTTTGTGGGAGACAACTTTGAAAATGACTATCTAGGCGCGCAGAAAGTAGGCGTTACGCCAGTTCTCATCAATAGAAGAGACGTGTCCGTTCTAAGACTGTATACTGATAGCTGCCTGAAGCTGCCTGCTGAAACAAGGATCATTGAAAGACTTGACGAAATCTTCGAAATCTTAAAGCAAGTTAACCCTTGACAAGTCGACCCAAATCTTCAAACTCTTTCTTGTGAAGAAAATATGCTCTAAGTAGGTCTGCGAGTTGATTTATAGACGTTCGAACCTGTTTCCACGAGTCTCGATCTCTTATGGTCACTGCTTCATCCTTTAACGTGTCATAGTCAACCGTTACTCCCAAGGGCGTGCCTGCTTCATCTGCTCGAGCGTACCGTCTTCCAATCGAGCCGGATTCATCATACTCAACCGTGAAGCCTTCTTTGACTAAATTTTGATAAAGCTGCAATGCTTTTTCAGGCAGCCCATCTTTGCCGACGAGAGGGTAGACACCGACTTGTGTAGGCGCTAGTTCTCTCGGTAAGCTCAGCACGGACCGGTCTTTCTTAGCTTGATATGCATATTCAACCGCAATGTATGCGAGACGATCTGAGCCGAAGCTGGGCTCAACCACGTGCGGAATGAATCGTCTGCCTTCTTTGAATGCGCGCATGTCGACGCCGCTGAATTCCATATGTTTCTGCAAATCGTAGTCTGTGCGGTAAGCGTGACCCGAAACTTCAGTCCAGCCCCAACGCTCAAGCAGTATTTGTTGATCGAAAGTCTGTGCTGAATAGTGTGCGCGTTCCCATTCTAGCATTTCCATGAAGCGTTGTTTTTCTTCTGGAACGCCCAATTCTCTGAGGAAGCGTTGACCTAATGCCATGAAGTAAGCTTGCCATTCTGTTTTGATGAAGCCCTTCTGCAAGGCTTCCTTAACTGTTACTGCGACATGGGTTTCTTCGCCTTTGAGTTTGGTTTCGGCGCGCACCAGCCTTAGAACGTCGTTTTCAACAGCTTTCAATGGAACGCATTCAGGTTTCTCTGGGTCGAAGAAGAATTCAACGTCCATGATCGTGAATTCGCGAAGCCTTATGGGGCCTTGTCGCGGCGAGATTTCATTCCTTAAAGCGTGTCCGATTTGAACTACCCCAAATGGCAGCTTTTCACGGGCGAATTCCCACAAGCGTCTGAATTCCACAAATATGCTCTGTGCAGCTTCTGGGCGCCCGTAGCCGACAGCATCAGAATACGGCCCAATGGTGGTCTTGAACATGGTCATGAAATACTTCGGCTTACTCAAGGCGCCTTTGCACTCTGGACACTGCACTTGGCGTTTTTCGATTTCGCTTTCTAGCTCCGTTAGATTGAGTTTCTCGGTCTCTGTGTCGCTCATTCCAGCTTGTTCCTGCAGCAGCTGATCGGCTCGGAATCTGCGCTTGCAGTTGGTGCACTCTACCATGGGTTCTTTGAAGTGTTCGACGTGTCCAGAGGCTTCAAACACTTTAGAGGGTAGAATAATCGAGGAATCGATCTCCAGTATGCCTAAAGGGTGAAGGTAGAATTCTCGAAACTTGTCCTCGATCCTATGCTTTAAAGCGGCGCCTAAAGGACCAAACGTAACGAAGCCGCTGACGCCTCCATATATCTCGTACGAAGGCCAAAAGAAACCGCGACGCTTTGCCAACTCCATGATTTTATCGGCTTTTTCAGCGCTTTGCAAGCCAGGCAGCCTCCAGCGGTTTTACAGACCCTTACCGTGCTACTAAATAATAAAGACTCTGACTTGTCCGATGATTTAGCGCGCGCAATCTATAGCAAGAAATCCTTTACCCCTTCTTTTTTGATGCAATACTGCAATCTTCGTGCTACAGCGACAGCAAATGGCATCACAGAAAATGCCTTTTCACAGTAGCACATATGCAGTGAAGCGCTCGCTGGTACAGTTTCAGACGCGTTCGAAAACCAAGTAGCCTACCTGTTCTTTTCCGTTTACAAGAGTTGGAGTAGTCGATACAGAGAGTGTTTTTCCCTCGATCTTGTAGTTGCGTTCTTGGGTTGTTCCTATCCAGTTGGGGAATAAGCTGACTTCTACCTTTACTCGAAACTCGTCTTTCTCGATCTCGCACGGTCCGGAGTACGATATGTAGGAGTCTGCAGCGTTCGCTCTCTCTTCCGTGCTACCTCCCTTCATATCTTGTGACGAAAATCTCTTGCGATTAGCGCTCACTATCGCGACGCAAAAGTGGCCTTCGGGACTGATGATGGCGTAACCGAGAGTTTCTTTCCCCCAAGGATAGGAAACAGATCCGTCAGATGCTCTTGTCTCAAGCGATTTCAGTTTCCATGTTCCGAATAGAGGATTACTCTTCATTGGTTGACAACTTCCAGGGAGTGAAATGGTATCTCATCATAAAAAACTCTGTCTATAGCGTGCGCTAAATCCGAAATCAGATTGATCGAGATTTTCAATCCCGAAACCTGAAATTTTAAGAACTCATACTTGCCAACTGTCATTCAGACACATTAGTGGTGTGTTTGAAGATGCGTAAGGATATTACTTTTATGAGCAAAGGGCTGCGTTGCAGTGGCTGGCTTTATGTGCCAAATGACTTAAAGACGGATGTGAAGGCGCCAACGATCGTCATGGCTAACGGTTTTACAGGTGTGAAGGAGCAGATTTTGCCTGATTTCGCGGCCAGATTTGTTGACGCTGGCTTTGTGACAATGGTTTTCGACTACCGGCACTTTGGAGACAGTGAAGGTGAACCACGCAGCCAGAATTTCCCGCTTGAACTGGTGGAGGATTGTCGTAACGCGATCACATGGGTTTCCGATCAGCCGGAAGTGGATTCCCAGCGGATCGGTATCTGGGGAGCATCCATGGGTGGGGGCTTGGTTCTTTATGTTGGTACTCATGACAGGCGCGTCAAAACTGTGGTCTCTCTGGTTCCATTTGCCCTTAGCCCGGAACAACGACGTGCCAGGAACGCTGAGAATTATGATAATATGAGTAGGATTCTGCTACAGAACCGTATTGAGCGCTACAAGACTGGCGTGGTCAACTATATGAAAGTCGTGTCTCCAGAAGGAGAGCCGTGTGTTTTGCCTGGAAAAGAAGCATATGAGGAATACATGGCTATGAAGCAGCCGAACTGGCGCAACCAAGTTACCTTAGAGTCATTGGAGAAAATGCGGGAGTTCGACCCAGTCAGCATGGTTCACATGATATCACCGACACCTTTGTTGTTCATTCTCGCGGAAAAGGACAATCTTTGTCCTCCCGATGTAGTCAAGGTAATCTACGAAAAGGCTAAGGAACCTAAAGCTATGAAAACGTTTCCCGTTCTTCATTTTGAGATGTACAGAGAGCCATGGATATCGAAGGCAGCTGGTGAAGCAATCAACTGGTACAAGCAGTATCTTTAAGAAACATATAGCGCGCGCTATCTGCATATGGACTGAAAATGTGGATTTTAGATTCATAACCTATACCTAGCTTGTGAATTCAGATTCAGGGTGAATTGAATTGAAGAGGGTCTGGGCGCTAATTCTTGCGTTTCTCCTAGTTGTCGGAGTAATTGCCTCAGTGAAGGTTCTTGCAGCTATTTTAGCGACTTTTTTCGGGGCGAATGTAACAATCACACCGTAGTGTGCAATGGCACAGGCACGCGCCTATTCTTTTGATAGTTCCTGTAATATTCCGAGTTTGTGTAAAGTGTTTGCTGCATTGTTTTGGGACATGGCGAACCATAACGAGATGGCTATTCCTGAGACTACTTTTCAGGTTTACGATGAGTTTTGAGAACAGGATTGAGTCTGAGCAGAGAGATCATTTGTTGCTTGATTCAGGCTTGTATATGGGTCTGGGTGTCAGCTTGATTTTCGGTGGCTTGTTTGAAGCCATAAAAGTCGGCACAGACATAGCAAGAGACAGAAAGAAAACCTGAACAATGCCAATACCAAGCAAGAACATCCTTGCCCGCACCATCGGGCACCTATGCCCAGACCATCGTCATTGTGTGTGGCATAGAAATTCTGTCCAACCAACCGATTTCCAAGTGACTCCACTCACCAGAGCTTTTAAGTCCACCCCATTTGATCTTCTTTTTAAGGTGACAGGGATGGTTGACATAACTGAGATTTCAGCTATTGTTGCTGCTGCAGGTGTGATATTAGGAGTTATATATTATGTTTTGGAGATGAGACGTCAGACGAGAATAAGGAATACAGATCTTATCGTTAGGATAAATCCTTGGTTCAATATAAGCCCCAAGGAATTGATAGAATACTCCAATATGGTGCTGGCTTTAGAATTCAAAGACTATGATGACTTTGTCCAGAAATATGGTTCATTATACGGTGGAAAACCAGAAGCAAACGCACTCAGGACTATGCTAAATTGGGCGGATGGATTAGGCATGCTTCTGAAAAGAAACCTTGTAGACATCGATATTGTTGTTGATTCCTATGGTGGCATTGCCCAAGTGTTTTGGGGGAAGGTCAAACCTTTAGTGGAAGGCTATAGGAAAGACGCACATTACGCACATCACTATGAACGGGTCGAATACCTGTGCAGCGAAATTGAGAAAAGAGAACAACAACTAGCCTCTAAGACAGCTTGAACACACAACAACTCTCTTTTTTCTATGCATCTTGCCCACGCCAGTGGGCGACATTTCTAAATCACGTTGACTTTTTTTGTGTGTGTGGGCATAGAATTTCTATCTCTCACACAAATTGACGACGTGATGGTTGAGTTGGTTAGAAATTCTCATTACGGAAAGCATTATTGTGTTTCAACTGAAGAAGAGTGCTCTTCACGGAATGAGACCTTGAATTATTTCTGTGCTTTGAAAGCTTCCAGCATTTTCTTTGCTTTTGCTATTGCATCCTCAACTGAGATTATTGGGTAGAATGTTATGTTAAGGTAGTTGTAGAATGGAAGTTTAGTCATTAGAGCCTTCAGCTCTGCTTCTGAATTGCCTTCACCAATGGCTATTCCACCACCAAGCTCAGCAAAGGCATAGACAACTTCCACATTCTTAATTCCTCTAAGTTCAAGGGCTGTCTCCCATTCCTTGACTGCTGACTTCAAGAATTCCCCTCTTGACATGTTTGGGGGTTTTTCTTTCAACCTTGCCAGCATGAAATACTTCATAGCATTTCACTTCACTTTACTGAAGCAATTTAGAATAGGAAGCACTTAGCCCTTTCCAACTACCCACATGAGCATTGTGTGTGTATAGAATTTCTGTCCACACACACAGGTGAGAGAGAGCAAGAGCGAGAGGGAGAGCACAATATTTCTCATTTGGGATTCATTCCCTAAACTATTAATGCGGGTTGAAAAAGAGTATTCAATTACGCGCGCGCTAACGAAGTGTGAAATGCTGTGCCAAAGAAAAACAAGCAAAAAGGCAAAGTCTCTACTAAGAAGGAAAAAATCGTGGTGAGCAAGAATGGGCCTTATCTTGTTTCAGGTGCATTGCCTTTGGCTAAGGCTACAATAGTTAATGATAAAGCCGGTGACGCGTTAGAATGGTGGGTTGCAGAAGAAATCCCAGTTCAAGACACATACGCACTTTGCCGCTGCGGTAAGTCGAAGCGTAAGCCTTTTTGTGATGGAACACACGTCGAAGCAGGCTTCGACGGCTCGGAAACCGCAAGCCGCGATCCATACTCGAAGCAGGCGGAGGTTGAAACCGGCCCTGGAATATGCTTGTCTGATGCGCAACATCTCTGCGCTGGTTCCCGTTTCTGTCACCGGGCGGGCGGAATTTGGCACCTTCTCGAAAAATCAGCCGACCCAAAAATCAAACATATAGTCATTGAGGAAGCATCCAACTGTGCCTCAGGTCGTTTGGTTGCGGTGGACAAGAAAACTGGAAAACCAATTGAACCTGTCTTGAAAAAGGCAGTTCACCTTGTTGAGGACCCAATGAAAGGTCTGAGTGGACCGTTAAGAGTGACTGGTGGCGTGAGACTTGAGTCCGCAAGCGGAGAAAAGTATGAGATCAGAAACCGCGTTACACTTTGTCGCTGCGGAGAGTCCCAAAACAAGCCTTTCTGCGATGCCTCGCATGTCGCAAAGAAATTCAAAGCCAAGTACTCGCGTATTGAAAATGGTGCCCAGCCTTCTAGCGCGCGTTGTGTGAGATAGAAATTCTATCTTTTTCTCTCTAATTACTTCTTTACCCTTCTCTACTATTCTCTCTCCCCTTCTATGACCCACACAGACAGACAAACAGACACAGACAGACAGAATTCATGTACTTGCAGTTCTGAATTCATGTGCGCGCGCTGCAAAACGTCTGACTATCTATTTCTCCTAAGAATATATCTGATTCGTCTTCTTTCTTTCCTGAAAATACCAGTTACAACGATAGCAACACCGACTATGACAATGAAGAGAAAGAACCCTAGAACAAAATAAATCCCTAACATTGCAGCTGCAATCGCCACAATTGCCAGTGACGATAGGAGTATTAAGTTGATACCTAAGTTCTCCGCCTTGATTCGCCATTTTTTCTCGAGCATCTCTGCAAGAAAAGCAACTATATTTAGAAAGCCGACAGAGAAAACAAAAAAAGAACACAGAACAAACAAAATGTAGGCAATCGATGTTAAAGCCCCTACCAAAGAGGAACTAGGGTCTGGAATTACGAAACCAAAGTATTCTAGCGGTCGCACTACTATGTAGAAAAGAAAGAGAACTGCCAAAATGTCGAAAATGTTGCTTAAAATATCGCTTAACTTCTTTCTGCTTAGAGCTTTCCTGAAGCTTTCGATATGTTCTCACCACTGTTGCGCGCTTGTGTGGCAATGCTGATTCAGGAGTTAGTAAGTAAAAAGTCTTGTGTGCCTAAATTGTTAGCCTGATTTAATTTTTCTCTCCTGAGGCAGTAGCCAGACATAAATGAGTGTCTGATGCTTAGGATATAGTTGGCAGATAGGCATGGGTTAAAAAGGGTTTTCCGAAACCCATTTGCTCAAGCAATATGTTTGCATGCTTCTTCACGCGCTTTCTCCGCAGTCTGCACGAACCCAGACAGATCCAAGAAAACTACGCTCAAACCTTGTTGATCACACTAGGATCGATTGAGCATCAACATCCTAACAGCCGACACTCATAGCCTGGAAGTAGTAGTCATTGTACGCGCGGCAGAGACGACTACTTCTAAACCTAAAGGCACCTCGGTGTTATTACTTGCTCTAAGCAAAAGTTAACGACTCATGAAAAACTCAGAACCGCGAACAAACAGACTAGGTTTGCGTGTTCAAGTTCAACTGTTCCAACCTGCCCGCAACGCTGGTAGAAGACGGGCTTAAGCGATCATCTCCTTCTTCTAGCACACAGCCTTTCACAGCCATTCGCCGCAACAATTCAACATGGGCAAACGCCACGATCAACAACATCTAAGGTACCTTTCAACAACATAGAACGTCACGCAAGAACACGAGCCAACAAAGCCAGAAACACCATACACAGCCTTGAACAGCGTCTAAAACGCAAACTAAAAAGTCAGACTTCCACGCTGAAAAAAATCTGCACCCAACGTACCAGTAACCTAGGCATGAACGCCGAGAAACCACACAGATGCAGAATGCTGAGCTTCAACTACCCATTAATCGACGACATTTCTCTTCAAGCTCAGCCAAAGAGGCTCCAACAACCTCGATCTTGTCAACACTGCTTTCACCTATGCCTCTCTTCATAGCCTCTCGCAAAACTGGAACCTTTTCAGGCTTCAAACCCACCAAAGTTGCGCCAACCACTTCAACCGCCACAGCGTCTCTGCCGACTAGGAGAGTGTTTGCTGGCACTCGCTTCTCAGCCGCTGACACGCTCAATGATATATGTGTGCCGTCTAACACTGCCAAGTCTATGCCGCCTATCGCTTCATAGACGTCCATCAGCGTTGCTGCCAACTTCTTATGGAATCTGACCTTCTTCCTATCGGGAATCATGCCCAAAAGATTCTTCAAAATACTACCTTGATCATAAGTGCGCAGCACGTGAGTGCTCACGAGAACGTTGGGCTTAAACAGGATGTGCGACAACGAGATTTTTTCATCGACTATCTTCACTTGTCTTGTATCCGTGTCTTCTGAGAGATTGAAGGGAATGACGCGCTCCGAAAAAAGCGTTTTCCATTTTTGAAGTCGCTCCAAACCCTTGCCTCTATAATTGTCAGATTCAACAATGGAAATCTGCGGAGCTTTGTTGAAGCAGTTGATGATAGCGTTAACCACGTCAACGGATGTGTGATGATTTGCTTTAGGGTCAAAAACTCCTACTTTGACAGTCACGGATCGCTCAGAAGTGTTGAGGTCGTCAGTCTTGCCAATCAGCTTTAGGGCGTCTTTGATCGCTTTGTCTGCGCCATGCTCCAGACTGACTACCGCAACCTTAGAGGTCATAACAGTCGCCCCGAGGTCTTCTCCCATATGCAACCTGCAAAATAACTGTTTCTGACATGCAGTGAAGAGACTGTCATATCAAGCAGATTTATCTAGCAAAAGTGAAATCTAGTTGCTGATCGGCAATATCCGAGTCAGGAAAGCACAGGCGGTGTGGCTTGTGAAGAAGCTAAGCGCGCAAGACTTGACGGATTTGGTTGAGGGCGCGGCTATATTTTCAGCCGGGGGAGGCGGCGACCCACAAGTAGGTTTGAGCATAGTAGAGAGGCTGCTTGAGAACCAGTGCTCAGTTCAACTGATCGACCCGAAAGAGGTTCCAGACAATGAGATTGTCGTCAACTTTGCATGCGTAGGCGCAACTGCAAACGTTGCCTACCACAGCGACGCCGCAGTCAAAACATTGAAAACACTTGAAGAATTTCTGGGCAAGAAGGCTTACGCTGCGATTCCTGTGGAATTGGGCGGATTCAACACCCTAGCTGCTGTGGATGTCGCAGCGCGACGAGGCATTCCTGTGGTTGACGCGGATGGCGCTGGTAGGGCGGTGCCAGAAGTGCATCTGAAAGTCTACACGTTGGACGGCATTCCCTTGGCGCCGATGGCTATCGCAGACCTTGACGCTGAGAATATGGTTTTGGTGAAGCAGACGCGTGATTTAAGGACGGCTGAGAGAATCAGTCGAACACTTTCGGCAGAATGGGGTAACATGGTTTACACTGCTCGCCGCGTCTTAACTGGCAAGCAAGTGAAAACTTCACCCGTGCAGAACACATTATCAATGTCGATGAGAATAGGTATGTTGCTTCAAAAAGCAGTTGATCCTCTGAAAGCAATTCTGAAAGAGACAAAGGGTTTCCAGCTTTTTGAGGGCGCTGTGGCAGAAGCAACTCATGAAACCAAGGGTGGATTCACTTGGACTTCGCTGAAGCTACGAGGGACACAAGAAAGTAAAGGGTCATCCTTGGAGCTGAGAGCTAAAAACGAGTATCTCGTAGCCTATAAGAACAAAAAACCTGCCGCCTTAGCTCCAGACATCATCACGACACTTGACCCTCAGAACTACACTTGCGTATCAGCGGAGAAGATAAAGAAAGGAGACAAACTGGTCGTAATAGGCATACCAGCGCCTGCAAAATGGCGAAGCCCAAAAGGATTAGAGCTATGGCAGGAGGTCATGCAAGGATCAGGAATAAACGAGCGTTTCACTCCTATCGAAAACCTGGTCAAGAAAGAAGCCAGTTAAAAATGCTTCTCAATCTCTGTCTGTTGCACTTTTCCGTTTTGGTCTAGGCTTAATCTAAGCATTATTCGGTCTACAGTGTGTTTCTTGGTGTTGAAGGTTTCGTGGCATGTGCCGCATTCGATATCTGAGCCGATTTCAACTACATACCAAGACGCGTCGGCATAGTAGCGACCACAGTTTGGACATCGTATAACTGCTATGTCAAGCCAAGTCTTGGGCTCGATCAAGGACCACACCTCTAGCTTTTTCCACATTGCGACAGCATCGTTATAAGAGTTGAGACGGCAAGTTTTTGAACACAAGTGCACACAATACGTGCTCAATTCGATCTGCAGGTGTGAGCGAATGTCGAAGATCCGTGTTGCTTTGGCAGGGGTTGGAAACTGCGCCTCAGCGCTCGTTCAAGGCGTAAACTACTATGCAGAGGCTGAAAAGGAAGAGCAGGCCTTGGGGTTGAAGCATGTTTTCCTGGGCGGTTATCATCCAAGAGACATAGAATTCGTATGCGGCTTTGACATTGATGACCGCAAAGTGGGCGAAGACCTGTCCAAGGCTGTTTTTTCGAAGCCCAACAACACTTTGAGGCTTGCTGACGTGCCCAAGCTTGGAGTACCAGTGCTAAAGGGACCAGTGTTAGACGGTGTTGGACCATTACTGAGGAAGATAGTAAGGGAAAGTCCAAAGCCAGAAGTGGATGTCGTAAAGGAACTGAGGCAAAGCAAAGCTGAGATCTTAGTTAACCTTCTGCCTAGCGGCGCCCTCAAAGCCACAGAATGGTACGCGCAGCAGGCTTTGAACGCTGGGTGCGCTTTTATTAACGCTACTCCAGTTTTCGTTGCCAGTAGCCATGCGTGGGCTAAGCGCTTCGAGAAAGTATGCTTACCCTTAGTAGGCGACGACTTAGCTGATCAAGTAGGTTCAACTGCTGTGCATAAGACACTGCTGAAGCTGCTGTCTAATCAAGGTGTGCGCATTCACGAAACATATCAGTTGGATGTGGGCGGAGGGTCTGAATCCGTGGACACTCTGGATCGCACACGCGAACTAAAGCGAACCGTGAAGACACAGTCGGTTGAGTCAGTGTTGCCGTACAAGGCTTCAGTTGTTGCAGGATCAACTGACTTCGTTGATTTTCTAGAGAATCGGAGGGACAGTTTCTTCTGGATTAAGGGCTTCTATTTTGGCAGAGTTCCAATGTTACTTGACCTTCGTTTAAGCACAGTTGATGCGCCTAACGCGGGCTCGGTTCTTTTCGATGTGATCAGGGCAGTTAAAGTGGCTTTGAACCGAAAAATCGGGGGCACCATTAAGAGCGTTTCTGCCTACGCTTTCAAGCATCCATTAGAAGCAATGACAATGGAAGCAGCTGAGCTGCAGTTTGAGAAGTTTGTCACGGGCAAGAACCGAAGATGAGACTACTTTTCTAAAGCTTCTCTTATCTTTTGAACCTTGTCGGTTCTCCCTAAGATCTCGTACGCTTTAAGCTCTGCCTCTAGTGGAGAAACAGGTATCTTCACGTCTTCTATAGTTAAGATCACCTTGCGTTCAGGTTTGAAAGACCTCGTCCATTCTCCTTTCGATGTCTTCGCCTGGAAGTCGCCTATGACTTCGACCTCCAAACCCTCGATGCAGAGTTTTCCCATGTATGAGGACATTTTCTCAGATCTAGTCAATCTCACTTTTTGGGTTTCGTAGTCTTTCAGTAGTTTCATGATTTGGAAGGCTCCTCTTCTGTCAGTTAGGATGTCAATGTCTCGCGGACTTACGTCAATGTCCTGGAACGCTAGACTGAGGCTTCCGCCTAAGACCCAGTTTATTCGCTTGTTCTCTAACCTCCCGACGATAATGCGAAGAGCTTCAACAAATCGCTGGTCTATCACGAGCCTTGAACCAAACCGATGCAGTATTAAGTTTTGCGCCTCAATACTAAGGTCTGGGGCTGAGGCTATACGAGCAACCTAAAACAGTCAAAGCTTCCAGCAAAGAGAATTTTCGAGCTTTGCATTGCCATACCTGCATCTTTCGTTTCTGACGTTCCGCACTTGCGAGAGAAAGCTTTTCGAGTTGGACTGATTGGCAGAGCAGCTGCTATGTTCAGGGTTGACCAAATCATCGTCTATCGAGACATGCTCGACGTGAGTCAACAGGTAGATGTTAAGCTCATCCAAACCATTCTCGAGTACATGGAAACTCCACAGTATTTGCGTCGAAGACTGTTTAGCATAGTCCCTGAGCTGCAGTACGCTGGTACGTTGCCCCCGTTACGAACACCTCACCATCCTACAGCCAACAGGATAATGGATCTGAGGTTAGGTGAGTTCAGGGAAGGCATGGTTGTTTCTGTTTCAAAGGAAGACTCGCTCGTGGACATAGGGGTTGAGCAGCCAGCGCTTCTTCAAGGAACAACTGTGAAGCCTAACAGCCGAGTCACCGTTAAAATCATTGGATTGGGTAAACAGCCCAAGGTTGAGTTAACCGATCGCACGGAAATCAAGACCTACTGGGGATACAAGGTCTCAGCTCAGAATATTTCATTCGGACAGCTCCTGAAGCCCAGCCAATTCGACCTTGTCATAGTTACGTCCAGAAAAGGCAAGTCAATCGCAAGCGTATTGGATGACCTAGCTGCTAGGTGGAAAAACTCCAACAAAACCTTAGTGGCGTTTGGCGCGCCGACTCATGGCTTGTATGAAATCGCTGAGCGTGAACACTTGAGACTTGAAGACGTCGCCGATTTTGTTGTGAATATTATTCCGAATCAGGCAACCGAAACCGTGCGGACTGAAGAAGCAGTCTACACAACACTGTCAATCTTAAACGTGCTGGGGCAATAGCAAAATCGAAAAGCAGAAGCCACAATCATAGATTACAGACGGGGAAAAGCTGCCATGTCAGCACGGACCAAGTTGAAGAAGAACCCTTTTCCATTCATTCTGACGAAAGGTGACCCACTTTCAATACTGCAGATGCTTACAGCCATTGATCGCTTAGGCACAAAGCAAGGATTCAACAGCCTTACAGCAGTCATTTCTATGCAGAACAAGGATTCAGGCTTTCCAAGAAACCTACAGAAAGCACAGCCCAGCTCTATAAAGAGCACTTATCGCGTGTTGCAGGCGCTTCACAGAGCAGGTGTCGATAAGCGTTCCTACATTATGGCTTCAGCGTTGAACTGGCTCCTGAAGTGGCAGGAAATGGACGGCGGATGGCACGAAAACATAGCCATAACCTTGCCCGAATGGATGACTTGGGAGTCAACAAGCCAAAGCGTAACATGGTACACGTGCCAAATTGGGAAGCTTCTGCAGCAACTCAAAATGCAGAATACGAAGGCGTTCAGGAGAATCATCGATTTCTTCAAGGGAAGCGAGTTGCCTAACGGTGGTTGGAGTGCTGTGGTAGGTCAGGATGGACCTGATCCTGACAGGATGGAGGCTGGCTAACCTTCTACTCCGAGGGCAAATCCGATGCTCCAATAACTGTCTTTGCACTTCAGGTTCTAACCTCGCATGACATCGTGAGCAAAAACAATCTACAGAGCATGTTTGACTTAGCCCTTGGCACATTTTAAACGGTAACAAAGGCTAATGAACAGACTTGCGCTTTTTTTCAAGGCGAGTCTCGTCAAGATACTTCAGCAAATGCTCGAATCTTTTGGATGGAAATGGCAATCCTTCATTCTTGCATAGCGTCGTGGCTTCTTGCATGAAGAGAACTGCTACTGCATTTATTGCCTCAGCAATGCCTTCAAAGTCATAATCGCACAATGTCTTCTGAAGGCTTTCATTTACCCCTTGGGTGACAAGGTGTTCCAGTTTGCGATACTCTTCTTCCACATCAGTTTTGGTTTGCAAGCCGATTAGGCTGATGATTCGTTTTCGGAGCATCTCAACTTGCCGAACGGACGACCAGTATTCACCTCTGCCCAACATGTTGATGGCGTGCAGAAGATTGTATGCTGCGAAGTCTAGATGCTCTCTTAAATGCTTCTTCGCGTCCATCGTGTATGGAATTGTGTGCTTGAGTAGAAGCTCATTCAGATCGCCGTTTTTGTCAACTACAATTCTGTACGGTCCGAAAATCTCCAATTGCTCTGGCTTGCAGTAGCACAAATCAACCTCAACGTAGTTGTCCAAGATAACGCCGTAGAGTTGGCAGTTCAGCCATTCAACCTCAAACGTGCTGAGAACCTTGCCGATCTTCCCTGCAAAACTAGATCTTTCACTGTACACTTGGTCGTAATATTGTTTTTCAACGAGTAAGTATAGGTCTAAGTCGGAGTATTTGTCGGCTTTTCCAGTTGCCATTGATCCGACTGTCCACAAGCCCACGAAGCGCGAATCCTTTTCAACCAGCGATTTTATTCTTTGGAGTATTCTTTCCTGCATGTTTACTGAACCTTTCATAAAGAGCAACACCTAGCCTCATTCTGAAGCATCATTGCCTGAATTCCGCCTTCCTTGGATAGATCAGCACGGTTGCGATCAACGCTGTTGAGAACATGGGCAAGAAGTAATAGAGAAACGACGTAAACATACTTGCAGACGGTATGATCATGGAGAGGATCCAAGCGCCTGCACCAGAGAACGTGCATGCGCTTGCAGAAGCAATGGTCAAACGGAATTCTCTTCTCGCTAAAGAAAGCAAACCCGCAATAAGCCCCGATAGGAAGCCTACAAGAGACAAGACAGCTAGTGCTTGATCGTATTCTATCCATACCTCCGCAACTGCAACTGGATACCAACCATAGATTTGTGTTAAGGCTCGAACTGACTGAATGAAAATGATTAAGGCTGCAACTGCCGCAACAATCAGCAGCGTAGCTCCAGTCGACACTTGGGCTGTTCTCGCTGATGGCTGAATTCCATGTCCACAGTAAGGACAATAGACTGAATTATCTGGCACATCTCGACTGCATTTTGGACATTTGAGAGGCATGCCTGCAACTCCGCTGGCAAGTTTACTAAGTGCTGCAAAGCCATTTTATATCTATGCTTGGGATTTGTAAAATGAGGACAGCCTCTGTGAATGTGCCCAGAGTCGTCTTATGTTTCATACTTATAGCTGTTCTATCACATCTCACCACTCCTAGCGTCAAAGCTGCTGACACCATTGAGTTGACTCCGTCAGAAGTGCATCATGTAATAGAACTTGGCTCCAACCAACCTTATGTCGCGGGTTATCATGTCGGCACTTCTGACTTGTACACTATCGAAAGAGTGAACTCCACAGCAATTACTGTGAGCTTCCCTTCAACCGACCCTACCTATTTTCCGCATGATAGCTGGCTTGGAGCGGGAATGTTTGTTCAAGCTCAAGACACCAAACTGAAGCACGTTGACTATGCGTTCTACACCATGCTCGTATTGGACTCCCAAGCGAGATTGTTTCTTGACGTTGGGCTTCATCAAACAAGAGAGTCATCAGCACCACTGCAAATGGCGAGTGAAGAGCTTCTGTACGGTTACACGTGGCAGATCTCAGGAATAGATTCAGCCACGCCTGTAACGTTGCTCGCGAGCTGGAACTCCACGGGCTTCGTTCAGTACGAGCTTTCAGCTTTGGGAACCAATGTGACTGTTGCATCTGTCGATGTTGCTGGTTCACCTAAGGCTGCAAGCATCATTAGAAGATTTTACACTGGCAATTACATTGCTGGACAAGGGTTTCCATTTGGGCACTTTGTATACTACTTTCAATTCGGAGTGGTCAGCTCCGTAATCTTGGCTAACAACCATTGGTCCGCGCGTTTGAAGGAGCCTTGGATCATGAACTTCTCCAAGTGGCAGCGAGTTGAAACTGCTTGGTCAACGCAGGGCGACGTTTCCTATCTTGATTGGGATTGGACATGGGGCGGAGCGCCATACCACGGAGTCTCGGCTCAATACCACAAAAACCCGCTTCAAAACCCTTACGAAACGGTTTTTTCATACACTGGCAGAACTCTTCCACCTGGTACAATTCTATGGGATAACAGAGGAATCGGCGGGAAATCTGGTGCTCCGCCAACGATTTTCAATCAGCCCTTGGACATGGAATCAACGCTCATTATGTCAGTCGAAACAATGATGATAGGCGCGATAGCTGTCGGAACAATCCGCTATCATAGGCTGAGAAAAAAAGGGTTCAGCCATTAACATGCCTAGTGGTCGTTTGTGCCCGAAAACTTGTTGCCATGATTGACTCTACCATTCTGAAAATCCTTATAAATGTGTGTTGTTGAATAGACTCTGCACTTAAAAAACTAAGGGTGAGGCAAAATTGTCTAAACCGTTCTATGTTAAGATGAGCGTTCCGAAGGAGGTCGCGGACGCCGCCTATGAAGCCCTGCAACTTGCCACTCAAACTGGCTCTGTTAGGAAGGGCACCAACGAAACAACGAAGGCTGTTGAACGGGCTCAAGCCAAATTAGTGATCATAGCCGAGGATGTTGATCCACCAGAGGTTGTAGCCCACTTGCCATTGATCTGCGATGAACGCAAGATTCCTTACGTTTTCGTGCCGAATAAACAGAAAATTGGTTCAGCCATTGGGATTGATGTTCCAGCTGCTGCTGCGTGCATAGTTGAACCTGGCGACGCGCTCTCTCTTGTTAAAGAAATCTCCAAACGACTCGAAGAGGTCAAGAAGGCAGCTGTTAAATGAGCAAGGAAGACAAAGAGACAGCGGCTGAGAAACGAACAAGCGAGAGGGCTGAAGTTGAAGAAGCCCTAACGCCAGCCGAAGTAATTCAAGTAATCGGCAGAACAGGTGTGACAGGCGAAATCAACCAAGTTAGAGTGCGAGTCCTGGAAGGAAGAGACAAGGGACGCATCATCACACGAAACGTGAAAGGACCCATACGAGAAAACGACATGCTCATGCTACGAGAAACAGAACGCGAAGCCAAGAAAATCAGGTAACCATGGCATGCCAAATGAGGGATTAACCTGTGCCTAAACTTCGCCGCTGCTCCTTCTGTGGCAAAGACTTCCCGCATGGAACCGGCATCATGTATGTGCGCGGCGACGGCGCATTGTTCTGGTTCTGCTCGAGCAAATGCCGCAAGAACAGCCTAGAACTTGGACGAGACGCGCGCAAGCTCCGATGGACAAAATACTACGGAAAGGAAGAGAAAGGACGAGCCTAACCGCATGGTCAGATATGACATACTTTGCCATATCATAGACGACGGAAAACTGCTTTTGCTGAAAAAATCTGCGGGGCTGTTCGGCGGAGGAAAATGGAATGGTCTAGGAGGAAAAATGCGCACAGGCGAAAGCCCAGAGCAGGCTTGTATCCGAGAAATCTATGAAGAATCCGGGTTGCGCGTGAGCGACTTCAAACGTCATGGTGCCCTCAAATTCTGGTTCGGCAACACAAACGAGCCAGCTATTCTCTGTCATGTATTCTCAACCAAGTCGTTTAAGGGACAACTTCGAGACGGACAGGAAGGATTTCTGCGTTGGACGAGTTTCAACGATATACCTTATGAAGAGATGTGGAAAGACGACAGACACTGGCTTCCTCTGCTCATTGAAGGAAAGAGCTTCAACGGAGAATTCCGGTTCGATAAAGAAGGCACCAAGCTCATGAACTTCAAGATTGAAATTCCTGAATAGCTGGGGTGACACATATTGAACTTCATAATCTTTGGTCCTCCAGGCGCGGGCAAAGGCACGTACGCCACGAAGCTAGCAGAAAAATTCAAAATTGCTGCCATAGCTACTGGTGACATTTTTCGCGCCGAGGTTAAGAGAGGCTCTGCTCTAGGCAAAAAGGTAGCTGGCTATCTTCAGAGCGGCACGCTTGTCCCAGACACAGTGGTTGATGAAGTGTTAAAGTACTGGTTAAAGAAGCCTGAAAGCGGTCGAGGCGTTATTTTTGATGGTTATCCGCGGACTGTTGAGCAGGCAAAAGCTTTGGACAAAAAGACTAAAATCGATGCCATCATTAACCTGGAAGTGCCTGAATGGGTAGTGGTTGAACGGCTATCCAATCGCAGGATTTGCCGAAGTTGCGGCAGCATTTACAACATTAAGTATTCGCCTAAACCGAAAGTTGAGTCGAAATGTGACAAGTGTGGTGGCGAACTTTACCAGCGTGAAGACGACAGGCCCGAAGTGATTAGAGAACGCCTCAAAGTCTACGAAAAGCAGACTCAACCCTTAATCGAGTATTACAGAAAAAAGAAAGCCAAGTTTGTCACAATCGAAAACATTCAGGTTGATTCGCCTATTGAGATGGTTTTCCAAAGAATATTAGACGAGTTGAAAAAAGCCAAAGTAAACTAGGCATCAAGCTCCGGTCGTTTTGAACAGTCAAACTATTTATACGTTGACGCATACCTTCTGATGAAAAGCAACATATTTGGACTAGCTGTTGCGTTTTAAGGGAGACCGAAGATGCCTGTTCGGCAACCTATCGTGTGCGTTCTCGGTCACATAGACAGCGGCAAGACTAGTCTTCTAGACAAGATTCGGAAGAGCAGCGTGCAGGCTCGAGAAGTTGGAGGCATGACCCAGCACATCGGTGCCAGTTTCTTTCCAGCTACCACGCTCAGGGGACTCTCTGGACCTTTACTGAAGCAGTTGAAGGCAAGGATTAACATTCCAGGCTTGCTCGTCATCGACACTCCTGGTCATGAAGCGTTTGTGAACTTGCGCAAGCGTGGTGGAGCCGCAGCAGACATCGCTATACTCGTAATCGACGTACTGCGCGGCTTTGAAGCCCAAACTTATGAGTGTGTTGAGATCCTGAAGTCGAGGAAAACGCCGTTTCTGGTTGCAGCCAATAAGGTTGACCGATTGCCTGGATGGGTGTCCAAACCAGCCGAGCTTCTTGTCAAATCCTATGAAAGCCAAGACACTTATGTGCGGCAGGATTTTGATGAGCATCTGTACGGTATTATGGGCACCTTTTCGCAGCTTGGCTTCAGAGCGGATCGCTTCGATAAGATTACGGATTTCACTAAAACCATTGCCATCGTGCCTGTCAGTGCCAAAACGGGCGAAGGCATTCCTGAGCTTCTGGCTGTTCTTGTGGGTTTGACGCAGCATTTTCTGCGGAAACAGTTGCGGACGACGAAGGGTGCCGCGCGCGGCACGGTGTTGGAGGTTAAGGAGGAACCTGGCTTAGGAGTCACAGTCAACGCTGTTATCTATGACGGGGTTCTCAAAAGAAGCGACACTGTTGTTATAGGTGGTAAAGAGAAGCCTATCGTGACTAAAGTGCGGGCTGTCTTGTTGCCTAAGCCTTTGGATGAGATTCGTGATCCGAGGGACAAGTTCTCTTCTGTGGATGAGGTTGCGGCTGCGAGTGGGGTTAAAATTGCTGCGCCCGAGCTGGAGGGAGCCATTGCTGGTGCACCTCTTTACGCCGTTCCGTCTGAAGATCGCGTTGAAGAGTTTGTGAAGATGGTTGCTGAAGAGGTGGAGAGGCTTCGCATTGCCACAGATATTGAAGGCGTGGTTTTGAAGACGGATACTTTGGGTTCTCTTGAAGCGATAGCCGACATTTTGAAGCGGAATAGTGTTCCTATTCGTTTGGCGGATGTTGGCGATGTTTCTAAACGAGACGTGACAGAAGCTGCAGTAGTCAAGGAGCATGAGCTGTTGTTTGGAGCTGTCTTGGCATTTAACTCCAAGATTCTGCCCGACGCACAGGAAGAAGCCAAAAGCAAAGGTGTGCCAGTTTTTGAACACAATGTCATCTATCATCTTGTGGACAACTACTTGGACTGGATGAAAAAAGAGCAGGAAGCCCGCTTGGCTAAAGAGTTTGACAAGTTTTTCACCCCTGCCAAGCTGAAAATGTTGCCGGGGTATGTTTTTCGTAGAGCGAAGCCAGCTATATTTGGGGTGGAAGTTGTCGCTGGCACCATCAAGCCCAAGGTTCCATTGATCGGTGTAGATGGCGAGGAACTGGGCGAGATTCTGCAGATTCAGGACAAGGGAAAGGCTGTTTCAGAAGCTCGAACTGGCATGCAGGTTGCAGTTTCTTTGGAAAAACCCGTTGTTGGAAGGCACATCAACGAGGGCGACACATTGTTTGCTAAAGTGCCTGAACCTCAAGCTAGGGCTATGTTGACCAAGTTTCAAACGCGCCTCACAGCCGAGGAACTTGCCGCGTTGAATGAATACGTGGAGCTGATGAGGAAAAAAGTTCTGTTCTGGGCAGCTTCGTAAGTGGTCATGCAAAACCTTCTTCCGAAACAGCCAGGTCTTCACCAAAGTCATGATATTCAATATACTCTGTGTCTCAACAATCGCAGCCTTAACTAGACTTCGGCTTGAAAGAAGCCTCATTCATCACGACGTTTGAAGTGTGCTTGCAGTAATCCTTGGTGGAGTACTACTGAGGATTTTGACGTTAGTCATGTGACGAGAGAGACCCCTAATGATGCGTCTGAGTTCTTTTGTTCCACTGTCTCTCTTTCCACTCTCTGCGTCGCTGCTTTTTTGCTAGTTTCCTTTGTTCCTCCTCTTCGTTGAGTTGTGCCTCCTCTATCCCTTCAGTTTCTTTTTCCTTCAAGGACCAAGTTCTGCCCACTAAGAAAATCCCAAGATAGACAAGTCCGCCAGTCAAGAGGACAGCGCTGAAATTGATGGTCATGGCACCGATGAGGGCCAAGGTAGATCCTAGCACTGAGAAAACTCCGTTCATGCACCACATCCAGGCAACATCATTTTCAGCTTTCTCAGCGGTCAGTCTGAGACCAGTCGGAAACGGAATGCCTAGGAGGAATCCGAGTGGAAATATCAAGGCAAATGAAGCCAGAGAGCGCAGAGTCAAATCATAAGTCAAGAACACATTGAACACAAAAGGTAATGCTATCAAGTAGAAAACGACCATCGCGGCTATGGCTAGAGAAACCTTAAAGGCATTAAACAACTCGTGCCCATGCCATCGACGACTGTAAAAGCTTCCAAGACCACTGGCAAGCAACAACGAAAACAGCAGCACAGCAAGCGCCAGCGTGGGATGTCCAAGAAACAGAATGAACCTCTGGAATAATGGAACCTCGATCAGCATAAAACCCAGCCCAAGAGATGCAAAATAATACGGTCTGAAGAGAGAAAACTTGCTTACAAGCGAATGTAATTCTTTCTTCCAGGCAAGCGAAAGTCTCCTAATCCACACAATAATGTAAAGTCCAGACACACCTACGCTTAAGACGACAGCTCCCGTTAGCAACTGCCATAAGGCGTCTGGAATAGTCTTCTCAAACTTGTAGAAGAAAGGATTATCGTCAGTGGGCGGAGTCATGTCAAAGGGCGCCATAGACATGGCAGCGTCCATTGATACTTCGCCACTGGCTAAAGCCGTTAAGAAGGGATCGAAGGGAGCGTCAACGTATGGCGTGAACTGGGGCTTCAGCCCAATTTCCAAGGATTTTGCATAAATGAAGCCTGCTTCTCCCGACGTAAACGGTGTTTTCTTCAGGATGAATACTGGGAAATCGTGATGACTGGATCCTCCAACGATTGCCACGCGACGCATGATTTCAGAAGCGTCGAATCCCTTGTTTGTCAAGACTTTGAACGCTATTGAGAGCAGTTTGTAGACTTCTGGGGCGTCGTGAGCTACGACTGTCAGCATGCCGTTGTTACTGAGATGATCTAGAAAGTCCACAAAGGATTCGGTTGTGAACAAGTAATTCTCAGCTAGAGCGTACCCGATTGTGCCTTGAGGAGTCTTTGTGATAGGTATGTCGAGCATGATTATGTCAAATTCCTCATTGCTTCGTCTCAGGAAACTTCTTCCCTCGTCGACATTGACGTGAATGTTGTTGTATTTGGTGTAGATTCCGCCGTTGTACTCAGAATAATCTTGAACGATGCTTACTATGTCCGGGTTCACCTCCACCGCTGTCGTATGATACATGCCGCCTATCAGCGCGGTGAGAACGTCGATGCCGCCGCCTGGTCCTATTACAAGCGCGTTTCCTTTGCGCGCCAAATAATAAGGAAAATATTGAGTTGTATTCTTCAAGGATGAAACTGCAGTGCCGGGACTGTTGACGTCGCCGTCAAAATGAAACATGCGGGTTCCTGCGCCGCCGTCGACATAGATTATTTTGAAGTGCGGTTCCGCGTCTAATTCGACAAGGTCTGTTCGACCGAATGTGCTCCATCTGGAGTCTATTATTCTGGCGCCTAATGATGGGTTGGCCATAAGGTCGGCAAGTTCTTTCCCCTGATCCTCGTGTAGGCGGATGCTCAATGACTTCATAGGAGCGGCATATTGAGTCAGAACCAAAAGTATGACAATTCCGGCCACGGCGATCGAGACGACAGCCTTTCTTCTTGAGAAAAGCGCGAAGAGCAATGCTGAAGTGGAGGTGAAGATGCTGACCACAAAGATCGTTTTTATAGCGCCAAAAGAGTCAAGCAAGAACACGGTAGCCAAGGCACCTATCGCGGCTCCTAGAAGATCGGCAAAATATAGCATGTTACTCTGATTCGTGAAGATTTGGTAAATCGTCGCCAGAAAGACTCCTGCAATGAAAAAGGGGAGAATCATAGCGACTACGTCGCTAACGATGTTTGATCCTGACGCGGGCACCATCACAAGTATGAAAAACGCGGCTGCGAAAGAGAGAATAACTGAAATGACGGTTAACGCAGCGAAGATTCTGTGCAGCGGCATCTTCCAAGAAAAGGCTTGGGTCAAAGCTCCGCCTAAACCCAGACCGAGCAAGGACACTGATACAGCTAAGAAAGTGTAATGGTACGAGAACATGACTGAGAATATTCTTATCGATGAAATCTCAAAAGCAAGAACACCGAATGAGACTAAGAAAACGCCGAACAATACTATGATGAACTTCAGTCTGTCGTTTCTTGAATTCTCCATAGACTTTACTCACTCATATGCCTGCTCTAAACTGCAAAAGGGCGAGATGCAAAGGCTTTTGCGGTTCAAGTCACATAATCGTGCCGTGCGTGTGGTTTTCTCTCCATGCTTCATTGAAGCTCACATCGAGAACATCTGTGGCGGTAAGCCTTCTGTATCCTTCGGGTTATGGTATTATGGTTGTTTCCAAGTTATAAGTATATCTTTTGTAGACATATCTGCATTCGATACACAGTCCACCTGCGTCCCGTTTTGATAAGTCGACTTTGCTCGATCAAGCGGTTGTTGGCTTGACGTTCGATTTCTCATTTTGGCATGATTATCGTTTGCTCGCCCTTTCCGTAAGTTATGGTTTTCCCTTCTAGGAAGAGCTTTCCCACGAGAGCGCAGGTTACGGCGTCCAGTTCGTGATCGTTAATTTCGTCGTTCAGCCCTCTTATTCCTCTCTCTTCTAGACCAGCTTTCAGTCTTCCTAATCCATGTTGTTTTCTGGGAATTCCCAGAATGTCTTGAGCGCCGCCCGGATAGACTTCAATTACCTTGAAGTGCTTGCTTTCTAGGATTCTTCTTAGGGTTATGCCTCTAGTTGTTAGTTTTCTCATGGGTCCAAGGGTGACTGGAAAAAACTTTATGCCTCTTTTTAGGAGTTCTCTGTCGCATTCCCTCAAATGAATCTTGGTCCTTTGTTCTATGTATTTTCTCCCAGTTGGTAGACTCAGAGGCGCGTCTATGGCAACAACCTTAGGCCTGCTTTGCTCTGTCGTGTTTACTATTTCTTCATTCGTATTGACTAGAGACGTATCTGCCATCAAACGCTTAAGGACACAGAAGCCAGTGGGTCTAGTCTCGACCCCCGCCAAGTCCAAACCAACTATTGACATCCAGCTTCACTTTTCAGCTTCACAGCGCCTGCCTTATATTTCTTCCCAGAACCCATCGCTTTCACTGGACTCTGCGTTGGCTCGATGCTCAAGAGATTCTTGAAGAGCCAGAAATAGCGAATACGATCAGGTCTTATTCGTGTTGGTAGCGTCAGCATGCGCAATATTCATGGGAAAACTTAACTTATGAAACGCAGAGTAGGCTAATGAGCCTGGTACTGATGTGGAAAGACCCGATTTTGGTTATTGACAAGCCCGATTTTGTCGTGAGGCTTCACAGAGACATGATTGAGGTTGACCTGAAAGAGGGAGGTAGGGCAAAGCTTGAGAACGCCATCGAGAAGGACCCATTGCTCAGAAAAACCCTAGGATTCGTTCTCCAAGCAACTATTCCTTCAGATGTTGAATTGTGCGACATAAAGTCTTGTGAAGTTGACGATAAGGGGCAACTGAAACTGGTGATACCACGACACGTAGACATTATTCTGCCACTGGGGGCTGCAGATGCAAACAGGCTTGCCTTCGAGCTAAGGGACTTGATACCCTTGGCAAAAACGAGGAAGAAAGCTTACAGAAAAAGAGTGCCTCTCCACACCTGGTGGCATTACTATGTCGTCGTATCTGGAAGCCCTTAGCAGGTAAGGATATCGAAGATCAAACACTCATTCAGAGGTGATTGTAGTTTCAAAGAATGAGAAGGATTACTCAGACTACATTCAATACGCGTCAAGTCCCGCCAGCGTATTATCTCTCCTCAGTGGTTTTACATTCACAGCCTTCACTATACTACTTGCCCAGCTTCCAGACCTAAGCAGTATAATATCACAGTTCACACTCTTCTTCCTTGCAGCTTTGTTCTA
>Ga0315314_1000972_pt1 | contig 27602 bp, 32 predicted proteins | sample TDP9_MG_FD_203631 | JGI IMG/M metagenome (GOLD analysis project Ga0315314, IMG submission 203631) | Freshwater sediment microbial communities from Lake Towuti, South Sulawesi, Indonesia - TDP9 | ecosystem: Environmental > Aquatic > Freshwater > Lake > Sediment | place: Indonesia: South Sulawesi... | reverse complement strand
TATATTTCGAAGCATCCATGAAGTCGAATCCCATGAACGAGTGATGCGTCATGCCCACAATCCTACTGATCAACGACGACGGAATAAAATCACAAGGTCTGGTTGCGTTGAAGAGGCGATTGATGAGGATGGGGGAAGTCATCGTAGTTGCCCCCATGGATGAACGAAGCGGCATCGGAAAAGCCCTCACCGCTTACGGTTCTATCAGGATTTTGGAGACCACGCTCATGGACGGGTCGAAGGCATACGCCACGACAGGCACACCCGCCGACTCCTTCCTCTTGGCTGTAAATAAGGTGCTGAAACGCCTGCCAGACCTGCTAGTGGCAGGAATAAACCTCGGTCCGAACCTCGGAATAGACGACCTGTTGAACTCTGGAACTCTGGGCGCCGCCTTGGAAGCGGCTGCTCACGGGGTACCCGCCATAGCCGTATCCTACTGCATAGAAAAAATCGAGGATAGAAAGGTATGGAAGGCGAGCATAACATTGGAGGAGCTGAAAACGTCTGCTACGTTTGCAGAAAAGGCTGTTAGATACGTATTAGAGAATGGAATGCCACTCGATGTCGACATAGTTTCGATCAACGTGCCCCAAAATGCCGATCCTACCAAAGTTGAAATAACGAGTTTGTCCTATAAGGGGTACGGAGACATTCACGCCGAAAGGGAAGACGGGTACAGAATCGAAAGCTGGGAACTGGCTACCTACCCTGACGGCGCGCCGGGTACAGATGTTCACGCGGTGACGAAGAGGAGAACAATTTCCGTCACGCCCATAAAGTTAAGGCTGCCTCATGAAAAGAAGGCGTTAGAAGAAATGGCTAAGTTTTTAACCGCATAGCGCTCCTTTAGTCGGATTTACTGTTCTCGTTTAAATTTAATCATACTTGATCGGTCAATGCTGAGGCTGGAAAAGTGAGACGGCGGAGCATATCTATTTTGAAGTGATGCACTTAAAACAGTGTGTCCAAAAGTCTTTCCAGCTGCCTTCTTCTCACCCTCTCCTTGCTTTCTTCCTCAAATCTCTCCACCACACTTATGAATTCTTGACGGTTTCTCGCAGTGATTAATCCTTTCCTTACAGCTAGAGCAAGCAGGTCGAGAGAATTATAAACGCTTGTACTCAATTCTACCCTATAGGGTGCTGCACGGGCTATACCGTTTTCACTAAGCGTGTTGGCGATGTTTCGGTTATGTGCCATAGCGATGGCTAAGGCCTCAGGATAATCAAGGCCTCTACCCACATCATGCATTATGAGAGCCAGTTTGCCTGCAAGATCGACGTCCACCGCGCTTGGCTCCTCTATAAGTAGAAAGGTTCCTAGGTCTCGGCTCATTAGAATGTTCTCAGGCTCAGTTGGCCTCCTCTGAAGCTCAGTCCAACCCTCGGATGAAATTACAATTAGTTTAAAGAGCCGTTTAAGGATGGGGAGAAAGTGCTCGGCTCTATAAAATCTGATGAGGGTGGACGTGTTAGATACCGCTTTCTCCACACTTTTTCCCTAGAGGTGGTAAATGCCTGCCCTCTCTCGAAGTTTGTCAAGCTCCAATGGAGAAACTTCAGCCATCTTGGCGCATCGAAGTAGGTCGCCCGTCTTAACTAATTCTAGGAGGGCCGATGCAATTTTCTGCTGCTGGGATGAGATGAAGTACCAATCAGCCTCTCGAACCCTGTTCTTCCTGGCTTCCTCCTCCTCCTCCAAGATTTCACGTACCTTTCCTTGAGAGATGCTATCCTCCTTGACTCTTAGAGGCTTTATGACTTCAATGACACCCACTATTAACCACCAATTATTAATTGCACTTACTCCTTAAAAGGGCATTCTTCAGCTTTCAAAAGGGATTATCAACAATTTGGCATTATTTTAGGAGACACAAGTAATCAATATGTCCATTTCAAGACGGGGTGGGGATTCTTTCCCTGTAGGCTGGGATGTCTAGGAACCCGTGTCCGCTGATGTTCATGCATATGACTTTTTCCTCTCCTCTCTTCTCGTACTCTAGCGCTTTGTCGATCGTTGCCCTAACCGCGTAACTGGATTCTGGCGCTATGAGCCACCCCTCGGATTGCAGGAAAGTCTTTGCGGCTTCAAACACCGCCTTCTCGTCTACGGGGTAGGCTACCGCCTTCACCATCCCGTAATGTCGTAGCAGGCTTATTATGGGGGCGGCGGCGTGGTATCGTAGTCCATCCGCTTTAATAGGGGGCATCTCCGTCTTGTGCCCCAAGGTATACATTTTCAAGAGGGGCGTATGCTCGCCCACGTCTCCAAAATCGTATCGATACTCCCCCCTCATCAGGTTGGGAGCAGCCATGGACTGGGAGGCGAGAAACTCACACTCCCGCCTTTTCTTCAGAACTTCTCCCATGAACGGTAGGGCGATTCCTCCAAAGTTGGAGCCTCCTCCCAGGCAACCAACGATCAGGTCTGGTTTGTCGTCCACCAATTCGAATTGCTTCATGGTTTCCAACCCGATGATGGTTTGATGCATGAGGACATGATTCAAGACGGAGCCGAGGCAGTAGACTCTCCCCTCCCCTTCCTTCGTGTATTCCAAGCCCTCTGAAACTGCTATGCCAAGCGACCCGGGGTGGCTAGGGTCCCTTGCAAGAATCTCCCTCCCAAGCTTCGTCTCCCTACTTGGCGAAGCGTACACGGTAGCGCCCAACAGCCTCATGAGGGCTCCACGGTCCGTCTTCCAATCATACACAGACTTAACCCAGAAAACCACACACTCTAAACCCATTAACCGAGCGGCGTAAGATAAGGCGGTTCCCCACTGCCCAGCCCCCGTCTCGGTGACGAGGATGCTTTTCCCCTCTTCTGCTGCGAAATAGGCTTGCGCGATAGCCGTATTCGTCTTGTGGGAACCTGTGGGCGACAAATCCTCACGCTTGTAGTAAATCCTCGTTGTCTTTAACCCGAGAAATCTTTCCAGCCTCCTAGCTCGATAGAGGGGTCTCGGCCTACCCATCTGAACGTAGAGTTCTCGCACCTGGTCTGGTATAGATATCCATCGCTGAGGGGAAGAATCCTGCCTCAAGCATTCGCTTATCATGGTTTCCGATAGGAATCGGAGCCTTGACGGTCCTTCAGCCGGCTCTTTTGGAGCAGGTAGGGGCTCGGGAAGGTCAGGTAGGATATTGTACCATTCCTTTGGTAGCTCGTCTACGGGGAGGGAGATCTGGCTCTTATACATGGCTTCACCACGGCGTGAGGGAATATATGAAGATTTCTTCGAGATAAAAGGGTTACACGAATCTATTGCTCATCGTATTTGCGTGGATGGGTGCTCAGGGTTTTGGCGCCTGTTGTTGTGTAATATTCAACTGTCACGGTAGAGGCGAATGGGTGCCAACATCTTAAGAGATGGGAAAGATAATATGTTTGTTTAGCATTCGTAGCAAAAAGATTTGAACGAGTGGGCAGAGATGACCAAGCTTGAAACGTATTTTAAGGGTCTAGTCGAAAAATCTCACGAAGCGTTCTTGCAGACAGCTATTGTCCGTGCGAGAACGCATTATCTCACTAGAAAAGAGGAAAACCTTCGAAAGCTCGAAAACATTCAAGAATGGGTTAAAGAACTCCAGGATGCAAGACGCGCAACCTTAGATAAGCTTCCTGAACTTGTTAGGCGAGCAAAACAGGCCATGGAAGACCACGGCATGAACGTTTATATGGCTAGAGATGGGAGTGAAGCGAACAAAACCATCCTAGACCTGTGTGAAAGCTGGAACGCAAAGGTCATGGTTAAATGTAAAAGCATTGCCAGCGAAGAAGTAGGGATGAACAAACGTCTCGAGGAACGTGGAATAACAGTTTGGGAGACGGATGTTGGGGCACTCCTACTCCAGATTATGAACGGCAAGGCCATGCATCCGACAGGTATGTCGATAGCGGTGCCAAGGGAGATTGCAGCCAAGTATTTCAGCAAGCTCGCGGAAAAAGAGCTTCCACCGGATCCGCCAACACTGGTTTCGTTCGTGCGTGAATTTATCAGGAAAAAGGTTTGGGAAGCCGACGTGGGATTCACTGGTGCAAACGCCATCACAGCCGATACTGGGAGTATCTACGTGCTCACAAACGAGGGAAACGACAAGCTTGTAACAAGTGTTCCACCGAAACACATCGTCCTAGCTGGAATAGAGAAGGTCATGCCAAGCAGAGACGTTGCGGATTTGTATGCCAAAGTTATGCCAGTTTACACCACAGGAGCGGACGCCATAATCTACCTCAGCGTCATCGGTGGTATAAGCACATCAAACGACATTGAACGCATATCCGTGACACCAGCAAGCGGACCTAAAGAAGTTCACGTCATCCTGCTCGATAACGGCAGGACTGCTTTACTTAAGGATCAATGTTTCCGCGAGACCCTCGTGTGCTTAAAATGTGGAGCATGCCTCATGGAGTGCCCGTTGTGGAATGTTATTGCAGGATACTTTGGGGAACACGCGTACATGGGCGGCTTTGGGGCTATATTAACTGCATTTACCGAGGGTTTTGAAGCTGCAGTGCCACAAGCATTCACATGCACACTGTGTGGTAAATGTAAGGATCTATGTCCGATGGGTATTGATGTACCAGAGATGATCAGGAAACTCCGCCAAAGGATAGTTGAAAGAGGGATTGCTACGCCGCACGAAAGAATAGCGTCAAACGTCCGCAGAACATTCAATCCATACGGTGAACCTAGAGAGAGAAGGTTAGAGTGGATGAAAAGCTGAGGTGACAGACATGAGTCTGAAGCTTCCAAAAAAGGCTCCGGTCTTATATTTTGTCGGCTGCACATCCGCATATAGACTAAGTGAAATTGCTCAAGCAACCTTAAAAATTCTAAGAAAAGCCAAGGTTGATTTTACAATATTGAACGACGAAATATGTTGCGGTTCGGTGTTTTTTAGGACAGGAATTATAGATCTTGCAAAGGAATTAGCCACATCAAACGCAGAAAACATCAGAGAAACCGGCGCTGAGACCGTTATCACTTCCTGTCCGGGATGTTACAGAATGTTTAAACTCGACTATCCCAAGCTTTTAGGCTCGATAGATTTTAAGGTTCTCCATACGGTGGAGTTCCTTCTAAGTCTGATTGAATCCAGCGATTTCAAACTTAAAGCTGGGAGAAAACTAAGGGTTTCCTACCACGATCCATGCCATCTGGGAAGACATTGCGGAATCTACGAAGAACCGAGAAAAATCCTTGAAAGAATCCCGAATTTAGAGCTGGTTGAGATGGAGTGGGTTAAGGATAAATCCTTCTGCTGCGGTGCTGGAGCTGGCTTAAAAGCCCTAGCTGGGGATTTAGCCATGTCGGTCGCGAGAAAGAGGTTAGACGACGCTATTGGTAGGGGCGCAGAGGTTATGGTTTCAGCCTGTCCCTTCTGTAAACACAATCTCTTAGATTCAGCCAGAAAGTACAACTTAAACATTGAGGTGAAGGACATAGCTGAGGTTGTCGCTGAAAGAATCGTCTGATCCTGAGCCTGATCTTGTAAAAATCAACTCTCACAACGGTACGTGCACGTTTTTGGCTGGGCTTCATATAGGCTTATCACGGTTTTTCATCCAGAGTGTCTCCGACGTTTATCTGAAGCTCTCGAGACAAGCTCTTTAGGTCGTTTAGAACGTACGTGAAGGCGTATCCTTGCCATTTACCCCACTCTTTCTCCGCGTATTCCCTAACCACGGGTATGCCTGATCTTGGATTGCCTTCAAGTTCTCTCCCGAAGAGAAGCGTGTAGAAGATTTTAACGCTCCATACATCAACAGGGAAACCGGGGTGGGGAGTTATGATATCGGCGGAATACTCGCCTACGCCTCTAATCCTCATTAACGCTTTCTTCGCCTCTTCGCGAGACATTTTCTTCAGCTCCATCCATGAAGGTATCTCCCCTTCGCAAAGATCTTCCGCAGCTTTTTTTATCCACGTGGCCCTGTAACCCAGGTTGCATTTCTCCCTCAGCTCATCCTCTTCAACCTGGGATAACGTTTTGGCGCTTGGCCACATCCTTATGCTATGGTCATCAAATACGATGGTCCTGCCGTAGTTTTGGAGAAGTAAACGAAGCATCTTGTAGCTTCTTTCTATCCTAGTCATCTGTAGGGTTATGGACAGGATGACCTTGTGAAAGACTTCTGGGTCTTCGCTAGCCCTCATGCCGTAGAGGTCTTTCACCGCCTGTTCGAGGACCGGATACCTCCCAGCCAGCAGGTAAAACTCCTTGACATCTTCCTCCACACCTGTGGCCTCCCTAATTATCTCTAGGGTTTCTTTTTCCAAGGCATTTGACAAGCGATCCTCGCAGAAAACTTGAACTAAAACTTCTGGCTTCTCTACGCTTCCTAGGGAACTTGCTTTTAAGCCAACGACATCGTCTGACGACAACCTAGCCGCAGTCCATATGGTCCCGCGTTCGAACGCTTCGAATGGTGTGAACCAGTACCATCCAGCAGGCTTGTGAACTGTCAGTTCAAAGTTGTATGGATTTGGAGCGCCTAACGTAAAATCGCACACCCTCTTGAGCACCGTGACATCTCCGGCGTTTTATAGGTCCATGGTGTTATATGGCCGTCCTGAAACTTGCGAAAGTATCAAAGACATCTTTCGTCCATTTTCATTCCATTTCTTTAGGTATTCGAAAGTGCGACTCCTTTCCGGCGCTGATATATTCTCCGCCAGCGCTTCGAACGATAGACGCAATTTTAGCAAAATTCTCTGACCCCAAGAATTGACGCGGCTTGATGGTTATGTACTCCCCCGTCGCTTCAAAGGTAAGCATCCCCCCCAAATCCTCAGGAAACAACACCCTGACATCCTCGATTGTTCGTGTTCTCTCCACGGGTCTAGGTGCGCCAGCCAATGGACCCATCTCCCTCAACGATCTCGAGACTTCCTGAAGGTCTTCACGTATCAGGTTCAAAACGTTGAGAAGCTGATCTATGCGTTGCACCAATTCTTCCAAATCCGGCTTTCTCTGACTCATGAACTCGCCTCCACACATTAGTATTTATAAGGTTCCTCATTTATTTTACCCAACGGGTTGTAGCGCAAAAGGACAACTTTGAGAAGAAGTGGATGATGGGACAGAGGCTACATAGAGGTTTAAGATTGTTAGAGGTTGACGGAGGAAAAAAGAGCGGCAGCGGAACGATTCTGCGTCTAGCCGTTGCCTTAACAAGCATCCTAGGCGAACCCCTGCACATCTACAACATTCGTCAGAAGCGCAGTCAACCAGGTTTGCGGCCACAGCACCTTGAAGCCGTTCTCACAGCGGCTAAACTTTGCAATGCGGAGACCAGAGGCGCTGCGTTGGGCTCCAGCGAACTCTGGTTCGAACCCTCCGAAATCTCCGGCGATTCGATACGCGCCGAGATCGGCACCGCTGGGAGCATTCCCATGTTGTTGCTAACGGTTCTGCCCATGTGCGCCTTCGCCAATCGTCCGGTGAGAATCGACATATCCAAGGGGGGAACGGACGTTCGCCACGCACCAACCATCAACTATTTGAAGTATGTGCTTCTAGAAATGTTGAGCCGCATGGGTTTAAGGGCTTCCTTAACGGTTCAAAAGTATGGCTATTATCCTAAGGGCATGGGTGAGGCTTCGTTGGAAGTCCAGCCATGCCAAAGGCTCGAACCCTTGTTGCTGGAGGATATTGGAACCATTGAAAACCTCTCCGGCATCTCTGTTTGCACTTTTCTGGCAGATAGAAGGGTTGCAGAGCGACAGGCGAAGGCCGCCAGCGAGTATCTTAAGGCCAGCGGATACGAAGCCGACATCCATACGGTGAACGACGCCTCGAACCCGCTTCAGAAGGGTAGCTCGCTTGTCTTATGGGCAAAGACCAGCACGCATGCGCTTTTGGGGGGAGACGCCATAGGGGAATTGCGTAAGCCCAGCGAGGCGGTGGGTCGGGAGGCCGCTGAAAATTTGCTGAAGGAGATAGAAGCCAAAGCAACCGTGGACGTACACCTAGCCGACATACTGGTGCCCTATGTTGCACTTGCTGAAGGCTGCTCTGTATACTTCACCCGCTCGATGACTGAGCATTTGGAGACGAACATCTGGCTTGCCGAAGAGATTCTGGGAGTGAAGTTTGACACGGGAAGAGTTAAAAACCTTTATCGAATCGAGAAAAGAGCTTGAGGGAGGGTTTCCATCGGGTAAAGCTAGAGTTCGAGGCATTTACTCAACAGCCCTAACGAAGCTTCTGCTCGACAACGGCTTCGAAATCGTTCAGCCATCCGCCGCCATAAAAGAAAGGTTTGGGCTCGTGGAAGGCGACGAATCACCAGACTTGGATATTCATGATCGATACGATTGGCAGGGAGTTCACGCATCCGGCAAAACCGAAGCCATCGATCCCTTTGTCTCCATGCTAAGGTGCTGCTTCGACGATGTCATCACCAGAAAATGGCCAGTCACCGTCCACGGCATCTACAAGGGATTAACAAAAGGAACGGACTCGAAGGGCCGCTCAATTTTCGTTGACGTCGGACCCGCAACAGGCAAGGTTGATTGTAGGGAGATACAGGATCCCATCCCTAGGGAAGTCGTTGTTCAGGCGGGAACGCCGAGACTGGGAGCTGGAAATCCCATCTTAACTACACGAGTCAAAGTTCCCGGCCACTACGCAATTTTGGTTCTCGGCGGTCAAGTGAAGGTTAGCCGCAAAATTCGGGGCATAGAGGGTAGATGTCGGCTCTTTGAGCTGGCAGAGGCGCTGGTTCCTTCCCGTTGGGGAATTTTTTGGAGAGTAACAGCCGATGAGCAGCCATCAGAAACGTTGAGGAGAGAAGTTGCATATCTCTTGCAAGAGGGAGAAGGAATCTTGAAAGGAGCTGGGGGAATGGAGGCTCCAGCCTTAGTGCGGGAAGGGGATCGCTTCGTGGACGTGGAGTTTCCCGCTTTATCCAAGAAAGGGCTGGATGATGTCCGAAAGTCGGTTGCTCCAACCATGAATGGCCATCATTACTACAAGGCTTGCGGGGAGAAGGTTTCATCAGCCTTAGAGATGGCGGAAAAACTGCTCGAAAAGAAGGCCCCTCCCGAAGACGTGGAGGAACTCTTCACGCAAACCATCGAGATAGAGTACCCATCTGTAGGTTCCACGATAGGAATAGAACACGTAAAACTTGACGGGAAGGTGTTCCATTTGGGGGAAGCCACCGTTGAGGCGATGAACGAAAACGACTCTTCGATTCGATTTAGCCGAGTCTTCAGGAGGGAGGGAACTTATGATGGTCTCAAAACCCCCAAGGAGCCCGGTGACTACGCCATCACCGAGGCTCGAATCGGTGAATGGTTCCTCCAAACCCGATATTTCTCGAAGGATCGTCGATACAAGGGAACGTACATCAACCTGAACACGCCGGTGGAGCTGTATCCACACGGAATCCGTTACGTTGATTTGGAAGTCGACGTGTGCATGTGGCCAGACGGCAGGGTGGAGAAGCTGGACGAGGAGAAGCTGGAGAAAGCTGCGTCGGATGGGCTGGTTACGAAAAAGCTGGTTAGAGTTGTCGAGGAGAAAACGCGGGAACTTTTGAAAAGCCTCTGCAGCGGCTAAATGCGGCTACTCTTATTAACCTATGGCTATAGGCTCTCACCCTACCCCCTATCGTTTTTCTGAAGGCTAAATAAAAGAGACCGGATTCGTTTGTCGAACAAAAGAAAAGATTTATTGTCGGACAATAAAGGGGTTGAAGTTTCTATTAGGCTTAGCTTTCAGACAATAAACAAAGGAAAAGGGGATTTGCGGGAGAAATCTCCACAGCTTATCACATTGGTGTTTGTTCCATTAGTAAAAAATATAAGGAAGCTTGATGCCTCACTTTTGGGGTTTGGTTCATGAGCCTGTGGAAACTCCGATTCTCCATGCTTGGAACCCTGGCTGTCGTGATTGGGCTATCCACGCTGTTCTTCGCGGTCGTTCTCCAATGGATAGGTGCCTTTGACATCGTTGCAATGCTCTTTCTAGTCGTATTTTTCAACCTTGTTCAATGGCTGCTCGCCCCGTACATCATAGATGCGATTTACCGTGTGAGGAAAGTTTCAAGTTCGGAGAGCCCTGGTCTCTACGGGATCGTGGAGAGCCTAAGCAGAAAAATCGGTATCAATATGCCTAGAGTGATGATTGCAAATATCCCTATGCCCAACGCCTTCGCCTACGGCTCACCCATCGCTGGAACCAGAATTGCAGTAACGACCGGACTTTTGAAGGAGCTCGAAGACGAAGAGGTGGAGGCGGTTGTAGGCCACGAACTGGGTCACCTAAAGCACAGGGATGTCCAGATCATGATGTTTGCTTCTGTTCTCCCGGCCATCTTCTACTACATCGGCTACTCACTGATGCTTTCTTCGTGGTACGGAGGAGGCAGAAAGAAGGAGGGGGAAGGCGCTACGGCGGCAGCGATCGGCATGGCGTCCATGGTGATGTACTGGATTCTAACACTCTTTGTCCTCGGTTTGAGTCGGTTGCGTGAATATTATGCTGATCAAATGAGTGCCACAGTTGTGGAAGACGGACCCCGCAAACTTTCCGAAGCGCTAGCAAAAATAGTATACTCAACTGGAAGGATGAAAAGGATGCGTCGAGGGGTAAGCGGCTTTGACTCTTTTAAGACCCTTTTCATATCCGACCCAAACCGTGCGGAGACGGACGCCCTTGCTATGGCTCAAGCAAGGGAGTTTGGCGCCGATCGAGAACTGGTTCGAGAAGTCTTGGAGAGAAAAGTGACCTTATTCGATACTATAATGGAGCTTTTCTCCACCCACCCCAACATCGTGAAGCGCATAAGAGCGCTACAGCAACTAGCATAGTGCGCAGTAAGTCCTGACCCTTTTGTTTGTTATTAGCCCACACAACCTTATGCATGCACTTAATGACTCCATTGATTCGCATCGTCAGATCATAAGCTTAGATTATTCACACGATTGAAGCAATAACATTTTAAACCTTCATCCCCCCACTTTATTTTGCCTTTCCGGGGAAGGTGCGCTTGAGCTCAGAGTTAGAATTTGAGGTGCCCAGTTGGGAAGAGATCTACCGGATGCTCCTTAACCTCGCAAGCAAGATTCAAGAATCTGGTTTGAAACCAGACGTCATCGTCGGCATTTCGCGTGGCGGATGGACCCCAGCACGGATCATGTCAGATCTACTGGAGAGCCCTGAGTTGGCCAACATCAAGGCGGAGTTCTACCTGGGGGTGGCTACAACGAAGGGTGCCCCTGCGATAACGCAGCCCGTCTCCGTTTCGGTTGAGGACAAGAAAGTTTTAGTTGTGGACGATGTCGCAGACACCGGGAAAAGTCTTAGCCTCGTTCGTTCGCACCTAGAAGAGAGGGGTGCGCTCGATATAAAAATAGTGACCCTTTATTTCAAGCCATGGAGTGTTGTGGTTCCAGACTGGTACGATAAAGAAACAAGCAGCTGGGTCATTTTCCCCTGGGAAAGAAAAGAAACCGTTAGGTACATCGTTGAAAAATATGAGGGCGAGGGGAAATCCATCGAGGAAGCCGAGGAGAAATTAGTTCGGTCCGGACTTGACCGTAGACTTGTGGAGAGGTTTATTAAAGAAGTAAGGAAGGGCTAGAGGCCATTTTGATCAAGAAAACAGAGGGCTTTGACAGCTACGTTGCCGTATCCGGCTTCAAAAACGTGGACGTAAAGGACGTAAACGGTTTTTTAAACCTTGTTCAAGAGAATGTCGGCGGTGTTCACGTCCAGCTTTTCGATGCCCGACTCATAGCCGGCTGGGAACACCTTTTTTTCGCCGCGCTAAACGCGTTGAACGCCTTTAAAAACAAGCGAAGCATCTCGAACAGCTTGGCTGTGGAGGCGCTTCTTTACGCTTCAGCACAAAGGCAGATCAGAAAGGCTGTGGAAATCATCGGAATCAAACCCCACTCCCCCCAAGTCGCGGTTCTCATAATAGCTGAAACGGAGGAAAGAGCAACGACAGCCCTAGAAACGTTTTCGAGGATCATGGGCGGCGAACGGGATGACAGCGTCCTTGATTTGACCGACGAGAAAAAGGAGGACGTTAAAAGGCTGTTTGAGATCTCCGACGTCGAAATCGAGGCTTCCAGAAGCCTGGTGGATCTGGTCATCGAGCACATGGCGTTGTTGGCAGTAAAAAGCTGATCACGCTGAAGGCACTTATTTTTTGCCTTTAGCCCTTAAAGCTCAGCCACATCGGCGTAGATCGACCTTGATTTCTCCCTACAACAGTTTTCCTTTATCTTTCACTCGCTTTAAACTTTTGTTCCATCCTACCAGCAAAATTATTTAGCCAATGGAGAGAACTTATCTGTGCTGACGTTGGACAGGTGGCGTGGGTTGAGGTTCAAGTTCGGCGTGATCGCCGACGATTTCACGGGAGCCAACGATGTGGGCGTTCAGTTTGAAAAGCGAGGCCTAGAAACCATAGTCCTCACCGAAGTGGAAAATCTGACTTGCTCCATAGGCGAAGTCATCGTAGTCGACACAGAAAGTCGGGCCTGTAGCCCTGACCTTGCTTACAGTAAGGTCAGGGAAGCGGCGAGGGCCCTTAAGGATGCAGGAATAAAGGTTGTTTACAAGAAGATCGACTCAACCCTTAGGGGGAACATCGGTTCGGAGCTGGATGCTGTCATGGACGAGGTCGGGGTCGGCCTTTCTCTAGTGGCTCCAGCCTTTCCAGCCAATAAGAGAGTCACTGTTGGAGGGCGCCAATTGGTGAATGGGAAGCCCTTGGAGGAGACGAGCTTCGCCCAAGATCCGATCAACCCTATACGAAACTCCCATGTTCCGAGCTTGATTCAAGCCCAGACAAAACGCAAGGTTGGACACGTAGCGCTGCCAGCAGTCTCAAAGGGTCCCACCGCCCTGAAAAGGGGGGTTCGAGAGCAACTCAGAGAGGGAAAGGAAATAATTGTTGTTGACGCCACCACCAGACGTCACCTAGAAACCATAGCTGAGGCAGCGGCAGACCTGGACGCCTTGCCCTGTGGGTCAGCGGGGCTGGCTGGAGGAGTCTCTAGGGTGCTGCAAACCCTAAGCAGAGGCCCCGTGCTAGTCATTTCGGGCAGCGTCAACGAGACAACCCTCAAACAGATCCAAAAAGCCGAGGAAACTCTAGGCATCCGCGTGGTCGACCTTAACCCAATCGAGGTTTTAAGAGGCGGAGAAGCTCTGGAAGCGGAGAAAAGTAGAGTCTTCGCCCAAGTTAATGGGGCTTTAGAGGCTGGAGACGCGATTGTTAGAATGTTAAGATCTAAGGAGCATGTAGCGGAAGCCTTTGGTTACGGAAAGAAGACGGGATTGCCTGAGGATGACGTGGTTGGGAGGCTAACCTCTTTCCTTGGGGGCATCATTGAGGCAACTCTAGGCAGCCGAGAAATCGCGGGGCTGGTGCTGACAGGCGGCGAAACCGCCTTCCGAACCCTGAAAGAAATGGGCGGATTCGGAGCGAAGATAGAGGGAGAAGTCCTGGCTGGAGTTCCCTCTTGTAGGCTGATGGGCGGAAGGTGGAACGGGCTGCGGGTCGTCACCAAGGCGGGGGGATTTGGGAACGAAGAAGGGTTGATCACGATCATCAAGTTCCTGAGAGGAGAGGAATTGAAGTGAAGCCGATCGTGGGAATCACCATGGGCGATGTCGCGGGAATCGGGCCCGAGATAATCGCCAAGGCGCTTTCGCTAAAAGAGACCTACGAGGTCTGCCGCCCCCTAGTAATCGGCGACGCTCGCTCGATGATCAAGGCGCAGAGGATCGCGGGCACCAGCCTAAAAACGAACCCAATCCAGCGGGTTTCCGAGGCTAGGTTCGCGCACGGGTTCATGGATATCCTTGACCTCCACAACGTTGACGTGGACGAAATCAAGATGGGGGAGGTCAACGCGGCTTCCGGAAGGGCCTCTGTCGAGTACGTCGAGAGGGCGGTGGAATTGGCCCTAAGGGGAGAGATCGACGCTGTCGTTACGGCCCCTATCAACAAGGAGGCAATAAACAGGGCTGGCTACGACTACGCTGGCCACACCGAGATTCTGGCGCATTTAACCCAGTCCAAGGAGTATGCTATGATGCTGGTTGCCGGCCCCCTACGGGTGGTTCACGTGACAACCCACGTGTCTCTGAAGAAGGCTTGCCAACTGATCACCAAGGAAAGGGTCTTCGCCGCGATCAGGCTGGCCCATCAGGCCATACAGAAAATTGGAATTAAGCGTCCCCGTGTGGCGGTGGCCGCCCTCAACCCCCACCGAGGCGAAGGAGGTCTATTCGGGAAAGAGGAAATCACCCAAATAGCTCCTGCCGTTGAGGAGGCGAAAAATCTGGGCTGGGACGTTGTTGGCCCCCTCCCGGCGGACACAGTCTTCGTCAAGGCTAGGGGTGGAGCCTTCGATGTCGTGGTGGCAATGTATCACGATCAGGGCCACATCCCGGTCAAGCTGGCGGGCTTAGAGTGGAGGGAGGAGGAAAAGAGATGGACGGCCGTTGGGGGGGTGAATGTAACCCTTGGATTGCCGATATTGAGGACCTCGGTGGACCATGGGACAGCCTATGGGAAGGCCGGAAAGGGCACAGCTAACCCCCAAAGCCTGATCGAAGCCATCAAGACGGCGGCAAGAATGGCAGAAGCCCGCTGAGGAAAAGGAGAAAGGTTTGCTCGGACGTTGAACTTATTTGACGCGCGCAACATTTAAGTGTATTTTAATGTACAAATATGTATAGAGGCGTTCGTATGAGGGCTGCAGTTAAAAAGTCTCGCCAAGTTGCCTGCACACTTCCCGTTAGAACCTATGAAAAGATAGGGAGGCTAATCGATGATGGAATGTTCCTAAACTACTCTGATTTCGCAAGGACGGCCATTGAAAACGAATTGGCCAGGATAGGTGCCATGGAACTCGTAGAGATCAAGGATTACACCCTTGAGGAGGAAAAGAGGCTAATACTGGAATACCTGCAAAATCATGGTGGGGAGGTTCTCCCAAGCGACATAGCAGACCATTACGGCATGGAATTAGAGGTCTGCTTCAAAGCGGTAAAAACCCTCATTGAAGAGAGAAAGATCGAAGAGGCAACTTGAAATGACGATGTACATTAAGGCTGGCGACACCCTCATCGGCGAGATCATCGTATATGAAGCCTCAAAGGTGACAGGCCCTTCTCTGATGACGAAATCAGGAAAACATAGGGGATTAAGAGGAAAGCTTTACAACGCCAGATGCGTAATCCAAAAACCAATACGACTCCGCCACTAACCTCGCTTAGAGATTAGAGATGCAAGATGTCATTCAGTTGGCCTTTGATGCTTCAGGAACGGTAATGTTTGTGGCTTTTGCACATCGGAGATAGGTTGTTATCCTTGCGCGTGCCACACTTTGCTTAACTTATCTCAATTAAAAGATTCTTTTAGGCAAAATTAAGGGGTTGCCCAAAAGTGGACAGGATGCAGCAAGTCAGATCTCTTGAAGTAATCAATATGGCGGCAAGAGTGGCAAAAGCTCGTTGAAGACCGCCTTTCCCCACTCGGCTACAGACTCAACGCTGGGCCTAAACTCTCTCTTTCATAACCGATAGGATGTCTAGGGGTTTTATAACCGACACGCCGGTTAGTCCTCCCACAACCTCAATCAAGACTATCTTATCAGGGTTTGTCAGGTCTACTTTCCTTTCGATGTTGGCTGCAACGGTCTCAACGATTTCTCTGCTCGAAGCCTTTGTGAAACGCTTCTCCACGGTCACCCGAAAAGATTCTCTTTCTCCAATCTTTGAGGAAAGCTCGGCGGAAGCCCTCTGGATTCCTCCTAGATCGGTGCGAACAACCTTTTCGATGGGGATGAATCGAATGGTGTAGCGGAACTCCCACGGGTGCTCCTTCAATTGGGCTCGGAGCTTATCTATAACCTCAAAGGGGTTGAAGGAGGTTTTGGCGGCGACTAGACCGGAGATCCCGGTTTTATCAACGGCAGCCGCTTCGTCTCCTATTCCTCTGAGCAGATGCCAAACTTCGGAGCATGCTTCATCTTCGTTTCCCCGGGCTGTTGTGACGAGTAGGTTGAAGTCCTTTAACATCGATCTCCTTCCCAGTATATTTTAGATGCAAAATCAATAAAAGCTATACTTTAGTTGCCTCTCGTTTTCGTACCCTTTTCATTAACCAAGGTGGCTAATCAGCAGTTATCAGAATTTCTTCGAAAGAATTTTAACACCTCATCGGAGCTGACGAGCCCGCCACGTATAATTTTTGGCTCTTCCGCGGTCAAGTCAACAACCGTTGAGGGCATGCCAAAAGTTGTGGGTCCTCCATCAAGAACTATGTCTACATCCTCGCCCAACTGCCGTGTGGCTTCTTCCGCGGTTCGGGGCGGTTCCTCGCCTGTTTTGTTGGCGCTGGTTCCGATCAGGAGTCCGCCGCACAGACGAATCAGCTGCACGGCTATGTCATGCTTTGGAATTCTCACTCCGACGGAGTCGACGCCGCATGTAACCACGTCTGGAAGCGCAGGCCTCTTGGGAACAACCAACGTGAGTTGCCCAGGCCAGAACCTCGATGCAGCTTTTCTAACCCTTTCCGAGAGTATGGCTATCTTCGCTACGTATTCGATATCCGAAGCCAGCACGGGAAGGGGTTTCTTTCGCCTCCCTTTCGCTTGGAAAATTCGGTTCACGGCTTCGACGTTGAAAGGGTCACAGCCAAGCCCATAGACCGTGTCCGTGGGATACACCATCAACCCGCCCCCTTTAACGACTTGAGAAGCAACCAGAAGGTTGTTCGTCGTCGGCTTCAAAACTCGCATATTTCTCCCTCACATCAATACGAAAATCAGATATTAACTTGCCTGGATGTCAACACGTCTTTCATGGTTGATGACTCGTAGAAGGCTGCAAGTAATGACCGGAGAGCTGTTCCCTTTCATACTGGGCTACTCTACGATTTTGTATGTGAGGGATTCGATAGCTTTCAGGAAGGGCTCTTGGCATAGACCTACAGGGCACGTGGAGATGGGTATGTTGACGATCTTCTCGATGGTGGTGCTCACTATCGGCGCACACACCAAGCCCCTGGCTCCCTCGCTTTGAGCCCGAACCGCCGCGATGATGACATCCTCAACCGAAGAGACCGGATATTCCTTTATTCTGAAGCGACGCTTTCCAGTCCCAAAATAAGTCGTTTTCAAAGAGTCAAGCGACTGTCGGGATGCTATGACAGCGATGAAGGGTTCACCTTCATCTAAACCCTCCAGCTTTTTGATGGCACCGATGATCTGCCGAAACGTGGAGATACGGGGGTTAGAGCGTTCGCCCGAGACCAACTTGTATAAGGTGCTCTCTGCAACGCCTGAAAACCGACTCAGCCTGTGAACATCGATTCGAAGCTCCGATAAGGTCTTTTTTAAGGCTTGCCGAAACGCTTCGTCGGAAATTAAACTCCCCTCAACTATTTTTTCATACATATATTTTTCCTCATTGTATAATTATAAATCTATTTTTCCTTTATGTGTAACTAAACCGTCACTTATATATATTTGTTATTGCGTCATTGTGATCCATCTGGTGTATGAAGATGTCGAAAACTTCATCGTTGAGAAAGTTGCTGGTAACAGTGATAGCGGTGATAATAGCGGCACCGACGAGCTTTGCAGCAGGCTACTATTTCGGGTACAACGCAGGCTTAGTTAGCGCGCCGACGCCTGTACGCATAGGGCATCTCGTCGCCGATATCCATCAGGTCGCGTTCTTCGTAGCCTTTTCCAAGGGCTTCTACGAGGAGGAGGGCATCATGCCTAAACGCTTAGAATACATGAACGGCCCGGCAGAGATGTTGGCCTTCGCTGCGGGAGACCTTGACGCAGGATACGTGGGATGCGTTCCCGCGCTTACGGCTAAAGCAAAGGGTGTTGACTTCGTGATAGTGGCTTCAGCAAACTTGGAAGGGTCAGCCTTAGTTTCGAAGCTGGAGATAGAGACTGTTCCAGAGCTGGACGGAAAGGTTGTTGGCACCCCAGGCATAGGCACCATCCAGGATTCGCTTCTCTACATGGTTGAGCAAAAGTTTAACATCAAAGTAACGCACAAACACTATAAGGTATCGGACTTACCGCTAGCCCTCAGCAAAGGAGAAATCGACGCGTTCATAGCGTGGGAGCCATTCGGCGCTGAGGCCGTGGTGGGAGGCTTCGGCCACGTCGTCTATACTTCACATGAAATTCTACCTGACCATCAATGCTGCGTCTTCTATGTCTCAGGCAAAATCTTCAGGGAACAGCCAAGCCTCGCGAGAAAGTTGATTAAGGTTCACATTAAAGCGATGGAGCTCGTGATGAACAGTCCAAAGGATGCTATGGGAATATTCGCTAACATGACTGGAAAATCCATGAGTGTAGTTGAGGAGTCTTGGAAGAGGATGGTGTGGGATTACCACGTTAATACAACGAGCATGGAAATATTCACTGCATATCTCATAGAACAGGAAAAAGTAAAGCCGGAGGATGTGCCCGACGTAGAAGCCTTCATAAGCGCGGCTGTCGATCAGAAACTATTGAGTGATATAGAAGCCGCTGGATGATAACGTTAAAGAAAAGACCTAGAGGATCCGTCGCATATGCGTAAGGTTACCCTATACAATGTAATGTCAATCGTCGCCCTATTCTTTTTCTGGGAGGTCGCTGCTAGGATCAGTCGTTCACCCTTCTTTCCCAGCTTCACAGATGTTGTAGAGGCAGCTGTCAGGATCGTGACCATTGGAGACATTGAAAAAATAAAGTTGCACGAGCATGCGGTTGCGAGCATCCTTCGAGTCCTTGTAGGTTTCTGTCTTGCCTGCGGAACCGGCGTTCCGTTGGGGTTTATGATGGGGTTAAAGCGTGAAACCTACGATGCGTTGAAGTCCATAATCGAGCCCGTGCGTTTTATACCTCCAATAGCTTGGATACCCCTCGCATACATACTGCTCTCAGGCTATTCGCGTTACATTCTAATAATATGGCTAGGAGCATTTTTCCCCATTTTGCTGAACACTATGGCTGGTATTAAGAGGACAAGCCCGGTCCTCGTTAACGTCGCTAAAGCTTTTGGCGCCGATGACAGATCAACGACGCTTAAGGTTGTGGTTCCGAGCGCCCTGCCGGAGGTTGTTGCTGGCATGAGGATAGGCCTCGGAGTAGGCTGGATGTGCATCGTTGCCGCGGAGATTATAGGTGGAGAGATGATCGGTCTGGGTCGTCTAATAGAGAAAGCCAAGGAATTACTGCAGATAGATGTGGTCCTCCTAGGCATGGTGGCGATAGGCCTTATCGGGCTCTTCATGAATGAAGCCCTCCTGCAGGCTGAGAAGCGACTGTTCAAATGGCGGATGGAGGTTAAAATGTGACTTACAGAGACTACAGCGCCAAGGTTGATGTTAAAGAGGTCTCAAAGCGTTATGGTGACCTCGAGGTATTGACCGATGTTACCTTTGAAGCGGCAGGGGGCGAGTTCGTCGTCATTGTTGGGCCCTCTGGCTGCGGCAAGACCACGTTGCTTAAAATCGTCGCTGGGCTGGAAACAGCGTCATCCGGCTTCATACTGATCAACGGCGAGCCCCCGAACCCCAAGAGCCAAAACATAGGCTTCGTTTTTCAAGAAGAATCCCTCTTCCCCTGGAGAACCGTGGAAGGCAACGTGAAGTTCGGCTTAGAAGTGAAGAAGATGCCCACAGAAAACAAAGTTGAAGAGATGATAGAGCTAGTTGGCTTGAAGGGCTTCGAATATTACTATCCACATCAAATCTCGGGTGGTATGCGCAAGCGTGTAGCATTAGCGAGGTCTCTGGCCGTTGACCCATCCCTACTGTTAATGGATGAGCCCTTCGGTGAGCTCGATGCTCAAACGCGATGGATAATACACAAAGAGCTCTGGTCCATCCATGAAAAGCTAAAGAAAACAACGGTTTTTGTGACCCACAACGTTGAAGAAGCCGTATACCTCGCCGACAGAGTGGTAGTTTTGACAAAGCGCCCAGGAACGGTCAAGAGAATAATGCCTATCAGGCTGCAGAGACCTAGAAACAAGCTTGGTGAGCAATTCATAAAATACCGAGAAATGATCATAGAACTGCTCAGAGAAGAGGTGCCGAGCATATAGACACTGCAAGCCCACATAAAGTGCGTAGAGCAAGGCATTCCCCTACGCTATAATAAAAACCTTGAGATGGATGTTATCGCAGGCGCTCCACGCTATCCCTTCACATCATCCAAACGTTAAGAAAGGGGGCTTTTAGATGCTTGTTTTGATGCCGGCGCATGAGCGTAATTGGTTACGGCGTTACACAGATGATGAGGCGGGAGCTGCTTGAAGAATCGGCGTGGCCAGCATTTCTCCGAATCGTTGTTCAATAAAGTCGTCTTGAAGATGCTTCGGCCTGAAGCTGTGTTAGGGCGAAAATTGTGGAGGAGACTGCTTAAAACATGATTTTTCCCATATGAAATATCGTCAATAGCCGTATAGAAACGCTTATCTCTAATTGTTGCTCGTTGCACAGGCAAGGGCTGTTAAGGAGGTGAAGATCGTGGGAGAGGAATTGGAAGAGGAAGAGGAATGGGAAGAGGAAGAGGGAGAAGAGGAATGGGAAGAGGAAGAATGGTGAAGGCTTAAACAATTTATCGATTTCATCCCCTTTTAGTTATTTTATAGTTATTCTTAAATTCCAGCCTTTCACCTTGTTTCTGAAAAAGCGATGAGGTGGCGTCAACAATGATTCGAGTGGCGGTGCTGGAGGAGGACCGATGCAAACCAAAGCATTGCGGTAGGGCATGCTATCGTTTTTGTCCCATGGTGAGGAGCAGGATAGAAGCCATTCGTTTCGAGAAAGAAAAGCCGCTTGTGGTAGAGAACCTTTGCGTAGGATGCGGAATCTGCGTCAAAAAATGCCCGTTTAACGCCATCTCCATCGTCAACCTGCCAGACGAGTTGGAGAAGGAATGCACCCATCGATTTGGCCCGAACACGTTTAAGCTCTTCCGGCTTCCCATACCGTCCCAAGACACGGTGCTGGGTCTCTTGGGCCAAAACGGCATAGGCAAGACCACAGCCCTCAAGATCCTCTCCGGAGAAACCAAAATAAACCTTGGAAATTATGCAGATCCTCCAGCCTGGCCGGAAATAACTCAACATTTTCGAGGATCAACGCTTCAAGAGTATTTTCAAAGGTTAAGCGAGAAAAAGCTAAAGGTTGTGCATAAGCCGCAGTACGTGGACACAATTCCTCGTGCAGTTTCTGGCGAGGTTGGAGAACTCCTTCAAGAAATAGACGAGCGAAATAGGCTGAAGCACCTGATCGAACAGCTGCAACTCCACACAATCTGGGATCGGGCCCTTGATGTTCTAAGCGGTGGAGAACTTCAGAGAGTAGCCATCGCAGCCGCCATCTGTCGGGAGGCGGATGTCTACTTGTTCGATGAGCCTTCCAGCCATTTGGATGTAAAACAGCGTCTCCAAGCAGCCAAGGCCATACGAAAACTTAAACAGGATGGAAAAACTGTGGTCGTTGCCGAGCACGACCTCGCCATCCTAGATTACATATCGGACCATATCTGCATTTTTTATGGAGCCCCAGGAGTCTACGGCATTGTCTCGAGCGTTCACGGAGTGCGGGTCGGGATCAACATCTATCTGGAAGGCTTTATTCCCGACGAAAACGTCCGTTTCCGTAAAGAACCAGTCATGTTTCACGTGAAGCCGCCAACGGTGAGCTGGGCAACCGGCGAAACGTTGCTTGCATGGGACAGGGTGAAGGAGGTGCGTGGCGACTTCACTTTAACGGTGGAGCCTGGCGAGGCGAAGCGGGGCGAGGTTGTCGGGATAATGGGCCCAAACGGCATAGGTAAAACCACCTTTGTGAAGCATTTAGCCGGAGTCGAGAAGATGCAGGAAGATGCTTCGGCGCAGCGTAAACTGTCCATAAGCTACAAGCCCCAATACATTTCGGCGGAGTATGACGGCACGGTTAGAGACCTCCTGAAAAACGTGGCTAAAGAGGACTTCGCGTCAAGTTGGTATAAAAGCGAAATCTTGAACCCGCTACATGTTCAGTCCCTCTTCGACCGGAGCGTTGCAGAGCTTAGTGGAGGGGAGCTCCAACGGGTTGCCATCGTCGCATGCCTCTCTCGGAAGGCCGACTTGTACCTTCTCGACGAGCCAAGCGCCTATCTCGACGTGGAAGAGAGGTTGGCTACGGCTCGAACGATTCGACGGATCGTTGAAGACAGGAATGTAACAGCCTTCGTGGTGGAGCACGACGTTGTAGCCCAAGACTTCATAGCCGACCGTCTCATGATCTTCACCGGAGAGCCTGGAGTTAACGGAGTGGCCAACCCGCCCACAACTCTGCGCGACGGCATGAACGCCTTCCTTAAGGAGATGGGAATAACCTTCAGAAGGGACCTCGCAACCAAAAGGCCTAGAGTCAATAAAGAGGAGTCCAAACTTGACAAACTTCAAAAGAAGATCGGCGAGTACTATTACGTACCAGCTGGAGAATAGGGTGCACCCTCTTAGACCAAGATAACGCTTCCTGCACCACCTACGATAAACCCTAATCCCACCCCAAAACAACCACAACTTTCAACCCCCTTAAAAACCACCGAAGAAACAAACAAAAAAACCCAGAGACTCACCTAGTGAAAGTAAGACACACCATTAGAGAGATCTTGTTTTGCAGATCGTCTTTATTCATCGCTGTGTTCCAAGACGATGATGTCGTAAGGAGGGCAACTTATGCGGTAGACTCCGTTATCGTAAGTCTTTTTGACGACGGATTCTAAATCCGTAACCCGGTTCTTTATCTCCAAGAGAACCTTGATCAGTTCCTTGTTATTCAGGACTTTTCTTGACAAATTCAACCCAAATTAGGGAGTAAGGCTATTTTTCCTATTAAATTATTAAGTCAGTATCCGAATCAGATTCTGACTTCGATGCTTGGAGGGTATTAATTATTTTTTTCCTTTTTACATACATCCACATAAGCTTATATGAAAAGAGGAATCATTTATGAGAGAGCTCTTAGAAGGATTGCATGAGAGGATCATTAAAGATCTTCTGGATGTGTTTGTTTTGGCAAAGTTAGAAAAGGAGGGGCTTCCCACGAGCGGCTACGATATTATCCATTCTATCCACAAAGAGTTTGGCATACTGCTAAGCTCAGGGACCGTTTATACATTGTTGTACTCCATGGAGAGGGAGGGCTTGATAAAGGGCTTTTGGAGAGACAGAAAGAGGGTTTATACACTGACTGAAAAAGGGGGCAGAAACATTAAACCAGTCCTAAATGAAGGTAATAAAATTCTGGGTCTGATAAAAAGGCTCTTGAGGAAAGAAGAGTAGGCTTTAAACCTCTTCAACCGTGACCTTCAAGACCCTTTCCATCCAAAGAATCTTCACCGGATATTCTGAAAGATCGTCGAATATCTCCTTTTCAAGCTGCTGATTGGATTTTTCCTCAGCCTTTTCGATCAGAAGGATTTCAGCAGTCGCCTTTTTTCGCACGTGCTCCATTTCCCCGTTGATGTACGTCTCTCCATCCACTTATTCGTTATGAAAAATTAGATTCGAAATCTGAACATAAACTTCAAGAAGGTGGAGAAGGTCACGGTTATAGAAGTCTGGTAACACTCTTATGAAGGCGTTGGTAATTTTTCCAGAATTTTTCCAGGGTTATTCCAGAATTATCCCAGAAACAATTATATAGAATCTTAGTTTTTTCTTCTGATATACTACTCTAAAAGCTGCAATTTAGAAGTACTAATGTGTGATGAAGCTTGAAGAAGAAGAAGCGAAAGATCGCCTTCATCGTGGCTTGGCTCATTAATCATCCGGAAGCCTACGAGGGCAAGACTAACGCCGACATCGAGCAGGAGATCCTAAAAGAGACATCGAGGATACCATACGTAGCAAGGATAGAGAAAGTCTCCGTCATCGACATCCCACAAGAGAAGGAAAAGTCATAGGAAAAGGAAGAACCAACTTAAGACCAAACCCACAACCCACCAAAAGAAAAAACAAACTTCTAAGTACTATTACGTACCTGCAGGAGAATAGCGCATTCTTAAAACGAGTTTTTAGGCTCCATGATGCTTTATCTTGCCCTTATGGTCTGCAGGGTAAGGTGCTTAGGGTGGAAGGATAGGGCGTAGATAACGCTCCTCATCGAGTGATAAACCTCTTCTTCACTCCAGTTCTTGCCCCAATCAGAATACACGGGGATCTTCTCCCTGCTTTCATCCTTATAGTAGACGAAGATGGACGACGCCTCCCTCTTCTGATAGGTTTCAACGTCAACGCCTAATTTTTCTGAGACTCTGAGAACAGCCCTACCCACGGTGATAAGGCGGCCATTTCCGCCCGGTCCAAAGGGAACGCATACGAGAAACTTGCCTCTGCCTCCAGTCATAGCCTTTCACTTCGCTTTTCATCGCTTTCAGAGGTCTCATAGCCGCACGTCTTTAAGGTGTTCGACGTAACGAACGCCCATGGAAGGGAGTGAGTCCGGTGAAACTGATCCACGCGTTCGAGGTTGCGGATTAACTCTAAACGATGAAGGGTAGGGGAGAGGGAAAAGCTTGAATACCCAGAGATAAATTGTTAGGTTTTACCGGAGGCGAAGGTATGCGGCTGATTCGAAACGTGCGAGGCATCTCGAGGCTTTGGCTCATCTTCCTCTTGCTAAGCGCCCTCGTAATCGGAGCGCTCATGTCATATCTCTGGGTGATGGGCTGGTACGTAACTCTCAGGGTTCGCCCTCCAGGAACCACGGTCGTGGACGTAGAAAGCGTCGGGTTTAACCCCCAGAACACCACGTCCTTCAACGTTACCCTGCTGCACCCGTCGTTTTCTCGCTCCGATTACGCCTTCGTTACTCGGTTGTTAGTGTTAACAAGAGATGGTGTCGTTGACGACCTAGACGTTGAACCCTCGCTTCCCTACAAGTTGCCCGTAACGGAGAACAAAACCTTTGAGGTTCGCTGGAACTGGGCAAACTACACTGGAGAGAACATAGGCGTAGTAGTTTTCGTCGTCGACGGCTCTGGGGCAACCTTCCAGGCTCAAACACCTTTCGTCAACCTGGTCGTCGATGCCAATTTCAACTCCACGATAAGCGTCAACCGCTTCAACATGAGCATCCTAAACTCCGAGCTGTCCGCAACGGACGTCAACGTCACAAGCGTAGCCATAAACGGAGAGACCGTCCCGCCCCAGAACCTGACCATAAACGGAGAACCCATATCTTTTCCCTATGCCCTTCCCAGGAACGAGTCTCTATCGTTTACGTGCCTGTGGAACTGGACAAACTACCAGGGTAGAAACGTCACCATCGCGGTGCAGACGCTGCAGGGTTATGTGAGGTACTACACTCCACCAACCCTTCCGCCGCCCGTGATCCTTGAAGTCGCAGGAATACTCTTCGACCCAGCCGACCCAACCCATTTTGGGGTGACTGTTAGAAACGGCGAGGAATCTCCAACCCGAGTCGATATCACGAAAATCTCCGTGACGATGGAAAACGGGACGACTAGAGAGATAACCGAAGCGAGCCCTACGCTAACTTCCCCATTCACGTTGCACCCCAACTCCTCAGAAACGTTCGTGTGCTCATGGGATTGGACCAACTATCAGGGGAGGAACATCACGATCACTGTATACACTCTGCAGGGTTTCGTGGCGTACGGCAACCAGACCACTCCGGTTCTTCTAGAGCTAAAAGAGACCTACTTCAGCCCTGACAACATGACCCGCTTCTACGCGGCTGTTCTTAAAAACGCCTCCCTGAACACGGTTAAATGCCGTAAAAGCCCTTAAAGGCAGATTTCGATGAGCCGCCCTAACCCCTTCTCTGAAGCCCTTTTGTAAGCTAAGTTAGCCGTCACGGCGTCTTGCACAGCCAACCCTGTGGAAACGAATATCGTTATCTCGTCTTGGGAGGTTCTACCAAGCCTTTTACCAGCCACCACTTCCCCCATCTCCGCCCAAACGTCCCGTTTGGACATCATTCCTCCAGCCAGTGGAACGTTGATCTCCCCACTGTGGGAGGCTTGTTCCCAATCATCCACAACAATCTTTGCCGAGGTGAGAATGGAAGGATCTAGTTCCTCCTTGCCCGGCGCGTCTGCGCCGATACAGTTGAAGTGCATGCCTGGAGCGATCCAGTCTCTAGAGACGATGGGTTCCCTCGATGGCGTTGTGGTTACAACGATGTCGGCTCCTTCCACAGCACCCTTAACATTGTCGGCTGGAAAAAAAGCCGTTAAATCGCCATACGTTTGTCTCATCTCCGCTATGTAGGAGTCTCTAGTCTCCTTTGTTCGGCTCCAAACCCTAACCTCTTTGAGTCTCCCATAGAGTGAGAGGAGCCCCATCAGCTGCGTTCTAGCTTGGGTGCCGGCTCCAACCAAACCAACGACCTCGCAGTCCTTTCTGGCGAGGTATTTCGCTGCCACGCTTCCAGCGGCACCCGTTCTCATAGCGGTGATCTGGGTGCCGCCCATTATGGCTAGGGGCGCACCGTTTTTCGGGTCGATCAGGATGATCGTTGCCATGACCGTGGGAAGACTGTATTTGACTCGATTGTTGGGATGAACGTTGACGACCTTGACGGCGGAGACGTCCAGTTCCTCAAGGTAGGAGGGCATGACCCTTAGGTCGCCGCCGTATTTGTTGTAAAAAACGTAGATCTTTGCAGGCATCTGCGCACGGTTTAAGCCCTTCTCCCTGAACGCCAACTCAACAACCCCAATAACATCATCCATGGACAGAAGTTGTTGAACTTCTTTCTCTGTGAGTAGCAGGGTTTTCATTGAGATCACTCAGCCTATGGGTGTTCCTTCCGCCGGATCCTCCGTGATCTTTTTGAACTCCTCCATAAGATGCTTCGTGACGGGTCCTGGTCTTCCTTCACCTATGGTTCGCCTGTTTATCTCCCGGACTGGTGTGACCTCCGCGGCGGTTCCGGTGAAGAAAACCTCATCAGCGTTCATCAACTCGCTTGGCGTAACATCCTTTTCCGTAACGGTGTACCCAAGCTTTTCAGCCAGTTTCACAACCACACGCCTGGTTATCCCTACCAGGGCTCCGGTGGAGGTTGGAGGCGTAACGATTTTTCCATCCTTCACTATGAAAACGTTTTCAGCCGATCCTTCGCTCACGAAACCCCTCTGATCTAGGCATATGGCTTCGTCTGCGCCAGCGTTGTTTGCTTCAATCTTGGCTAAAATGCTGTTCAGGTAGTTGAGGGATTTTATCTCGTGGCTAGTTGCGTCTACCGAATCCCTCCTAACCCATGAGATTATGGCTGTAACGCCTCTCTCCTTGACCTCTGGGGTGACCAATTGGAGCATGGGCTCGGTTATGATGAAAACCGTTGGGTTGGGACATTTCCTTGGATCGAGCCCGAGGTCGCCGATGCCCCTCGTAACGGCGAGGCGAATGTAGGCGTCTTTGAGGTTGTTTTTCCTAAGGGTGTCCAGGACAGCCTTCATCATTTCCTCCTTCGTCATAGGCATTTTTAGCATTATTGCGTGCGCAGACCTGTACAATCGGTCCATGTGCTCCTTCAACTTGAAAACCACGCCGTTATAGGCG